>Ga0056913_1001464_pt1 | contig 10801 bp, 8 predicted proteins | sample EBPBio282013_DNA_FD_55170 | JGI IMG/M metagenome (GOLD analysis project Ga0056913, IMG submission 55170) | Wastewater treatment Type I Accumulibacter community from EBPR Bioreactor in Madison, WI, USA - Reactor 2_5/28/2013_ DNA (Hybrid Assembly) | ecosystem: Engineered > Bioreactor > EBPR >... | reverse complement strand
GCGCAAGCGCAAGATGTTCGACCTGCTGGTACGGATGGGTTACAAGGAGATCGAGGTCGGCTTCCCGTCCGCCTCCCAGACCGACTTCGACTTCGTGCGCAGCCTGATCACCCAGAACGCCATCCCCGACGACGTCACCATCAGCGTCCTGACCCAAGCCCGTGAGGACCTGATCGAACGAACCGCCCAGTCCCTGATCGGGGCGAAGCGGGGGACCATCCACCTGTACAACGCGACCGCGGAGCTGTTCCGGCGGGTGGTGTTCAACATCGACGAGGCGCAGTGCATCGCGCTGGCCCGGCGGGGCACCGAACTGGTGATGAAGTACGCCGAGCAGAACCTCGGCGACGTCGAGTTCGGCTACGAGTACAGCCCCGAGATCTTCACCCAGACGCCCACCGACTTCGCGATCGAGGTCTGCAACGAGGTGATGGACGTGTGGCAGCCGGGCGAGGGCCGGGAGATCATCCTGAACCTGCCCGCGACGGTCGAGCGCTCGACCCCGAACACCTATGCCGACCAGATCGAGTACTTCGGACGCCACATCCGCAACCGTCCGAACGTGGCCATCTCGCTGCACCCGCACAACGACCGCGGGACGGCGGTGGCCGCGACCGAGCTGGCCCTGATGGCCGGCGCCGATCGGGTCGAGGGGTGCCTGTTCGGGCACGGCGAGCGCACCGGGAACGTCTGCCTGGTGACCCTGGGCCTGAATCTGTTCAGCCAGGGCATCGACCCGAAGATCGACTTCTCCGACGTCGACGAGATCCGTCGTACGGTGGAGTACTGCACCAACATGGCCGTCCACCCGCGCCACCCGTACGCGGGGGACCTGGTCTACACCGCCTTCTCGGGCTCCCACCAGGACGCCATCAAGAAGGGGCTGGAGGCGTTGGAGAAGCAGGCCGCCGCCCAGGGGAAGGGTCTGCACGAGATCCCCTGGGAGGCGCCCTACCTGCCGGTCGACCCGCACGACGTGGGCCGCACCTACGAGGCCGTGATCCGGGTCAACAGCCAGTCCGGCAAGGGCGGCATGGCCTACATCATGAAGTCCGAGCACCACCTGGACCTGCCGCGGCGGCTCCAGATGGAGTTCTCCCGCGTGGTGCAGGCGCGCACCGACTCCGAGGGCGGCGAGGTGTCGCCGGAGGAGATGTGGCGCATCTTCGCCGACGAGTACCTGGCCGACACCGAGCCGCTGAGCCTGGTCACGGTGAAGTCGGTCTCGAACGGGCACGGCTACTCGGTGACCGCGACCGTCCGTGACCGCGGGGTCGAGCGGGAGATCACCGGCGAGGGCAACGGCCCGGTCTCGGCGTTCGTGGACGCCCTGGGGATCCTCGGCTACCGCGTCCGCGTCCTGGACTACGCCGAGCACGCGCTCTCGGCGGGCGGGGACGCGATGGCCGCGGCCTATGTCGAGGCCGAGGTCGGCGAGGGCGAGGACGCGCACGTGCTGTGGGGCGTCGGCCTGAACGAGTCGATCGTGACCGCGTCCCTGCGTGCGGTGGTCGGCGCGCTCAACCGTGAGGCCCGCCGGGCCGCGGCGGAGAGCACGACCGCGGAGCCGCGTCCCTGATCGCGTGACCGAGCGCCGCTGACCCACCGTCATCCCGGCGAATGCCGGGATCTCGGGGGTTGTGGGCGTGGCACTACAGCCGTGCCGTATCCATCGCGTGCACCGGCGAGAGTGGGGGAGGCGGGGTGGCGGCAGTCGGTGACCCCGATGTTGAATGGACGCTCATGAGACGGGGACGGTCTGAAGCGGGCTGGTCGGGGCGACGATGGTCGGGCCCGGTGAGTCAGCGCTCCGAGGTGGTCCCCTCCTGGACGCCGTCGCGCGAGGATGAAGCGATCGACCTCAGCCTGGTGGTCCGCCTCCGTGCCACGGTCTTCGAGGACGACGGCCGTCGACTTCGTCGGTCGGTGCGCCTCTCGCCACAGGAGCCCGATGACTGGTTCGGCGAGTACCTGGCCGTGCCCGAGGCGTTCGACGACGGCCTGCCGCTGATCGTCGGCTGGTGGTCTGGAGAGGTTGCCGAGGCCGTGGAGGTCCTTGGTGAGCCGGAGGCCGAGGTCCCTGTGGTGAGGGGGACGGACCTCGATCTCGCGGTGTGGCGGGTCCCGCGCGTCCACAACGTGGTGAGCGCGTGTGGGATTCCCACCCTTCTCGCGACGCTGGAACCGGGCTGGGTGTTGGTCGCCCCACCGAGCAGCGACGAACTGTTCCTCTACCCGGAGGTGGCGGCGTCCGACTGACCCCCCGCCCACGGGACAGGCCGCGGAGGGCCGGGCACCCACGGGCCGATAAGATCGCGCCCATGCCCAAGGTCCTCACCGAACTGCCCCTCGGCGAACGCGTCGGCCTCGCGTTCTCCGGCGGCCTGGACACCTCCGTCGCCGTCGCCTGGATGCGCGAGAAGGGTGCGATTCCCTGCACCTACACCGCCAACCTCGGCCAGTACGACGAGCCCGACATCGAGTCCGTCCCCGGCCGAGCCGGAATCTACGGCGCCGAGATCTCGCGCATGGTCGACTGCACCACCGCGATGGTGGAGGAGGGCCTGGCCGCGCTCACCTGCGGCGCGTTCCACATCCGCACCGGCGGCAAGACCTACTTCAACACGACCCCGATCGGACGCGCGGTCACCGGCACCATGCTGGTCAACGCGATGCGCGAGGACGACGTCTGGATCTGGGGCGACGGTTCCACCTACAAGGGCAACGACATCGAGCGGTTCTACCGCTACGGCCTGATGGCCAACCCGCAGCTGCGCATCTACAAGCCGTGGCTGGACGCCGATTTCGTCCGCGAACTGGGCGGGCGCACCGAGATGTCGCAGTGGCTCACCGAGCGTGGCCTGCCGTACCGCGACTCCAAGGAGAAGGCCTACTCCACCGACGCCAACATCTGGGGCGCCACCCACGAGGCCAAGGAGCTGGAGAACCTCGACACCGGCATCGAGATCGTCGAGCCGATCATGGGCGTCCGCTTCTGGGACCCGGCCGTCGACATCGCCCCCGAGGACGTCACCGTCACCTTCGAGCAGGGCCGTCCGGTCGCGATCAACGGACGCACGTTCGCCACCGCGGTCGACCTGGTGCTGGAGGCCAACGCCATCGGCGGACGCCACGGCCTCGGCATGAGCGACCAGATCGAGAACCGCATCATCGAGGCCAAGAGCCGCGGCATCTACGAGGCCCCGGGTATGGCCCTGCTGCACATCTGCTACGAGCGCCTGGTCACCGCCATCCACAACGAGGACACGTTCACCAGCTACCAGCTCGAGGGACGCAAGCTCGGCCGGCTGATGTACGAGGGCCGCTGGCTCGACCCGCAGTCGCTGATGATCCGTGAGTCGCTCCAGCGCTGGGTGGGCTCGGCGGTCACCGGCTCGGTCACCCTGCGGTTGCGTCGCGGCGACGACTATTCGATCCTCGACACCGACGGCCCGGCCTTCTCCTACCACCCCGAGAAGCTCTCCATGGAGCGGGTGGGGGACGCGGCGTTCGGCCCGCTCGACCGCATCGGCCAGCTCACCATGCGCAACCTCGACATCGCCGACTCCCGCACCCGGCTCGAGCAGTACGCGCAGCTCGGCCTGGTGGGCGGCGAGGTGTCGGCCCTGGTGGGACAGCTCGACAACGGCAAGGCGGCGGAGATCACGTCCGGCAACGCCACCGAGCCCGACATCGAGGCCGCGCAGAACCGTTCCGGAATGGCGGCGGGCACCGACTGACGGCGTCCATCGCCGTGCTCCGGCCCCGGTCATGGGCGACACATCGCTGATTGACAGCTGGCGCACAGGTTGCACCGACATGGTCAGCTGGGCTGCCCCGCCGTGAACGAACAGGAGCGCATCATGACCACGTCCAGGTTCTCCGCGGTCTCGCGCCGCGCCGTGCTCCAGGGGCTGTCGGCAACCGCCGTCCTCGGCCTCGTCGGGTGCAGCAATTCCGACGCCGACGCCGGCGCCATCGCCTCGGGCGGTGCGGCCGGCTCGTCCAGCCCGGTCGCGGCTCCCACCGCCAGCGCCGCGCCCGGCCAGTTCGCCATCGCGTTCACCTTCACCGTCGACACTTCGGCGACCGGGAACCCCGGGGGCGAGGGGCGACCCAACAAGGGTGGCGGCGGGCCGGGTGGCATGACCCGCAACCCCTACATCGCCGTCTGGGTCGAGGACGCGTCCGGCGCGCTCGTCCGGACGATCTCGCTGTGGCACCTCCAGGCCGGTCAGGACCGCTGGCTGTCCGAGCTGCACCGCTGGTATGCCGCCTCCAACGGGGTCGACACCACCTCCGGCGCCACCCGGGCGCCGGGCACCTACGACCTCACCTGGGATCTGTCCGGCTCCGACGGCACGGCCGTCCCGGACGGCACCTACACGCTGTGCGTCGAGGCGTCACGCGAGCACGGCCCCTACTCGCTGGTCACCGGCGCGGTGAAGATCGACGGCAAGGCGCTCACGCAGAAGCTGGACGGCAACGGCGAGCTGTCGGCGGTCGCGATCAGCTTCCAGCCGGCATGACCGAGACGCTGAGCCGGCCGGCCCGGCCGAAGCGGACGAAGAAGAACTGCAGCCAGCGGCTGTTCCGGCTGCTGCACTCCTGGCTGAGCATGTTCAGCCTGCTGGTGGTGCTGTTCTTCTCCGCGACCGGCCTCACCCTCAACCACCAGGACTGGACGTTCGGGCAGGCGCCGCAGGTCACCACCACCTCCGGGACGTTGCCCGCGGGGGCCATCGCCGACGGGCACCCGAACTACCTGGTGATCAGCGAGTACCTGCGCTCGCAGCAGGGCGCAACCGGCGAGATCACCGACTACGGGCTGGACGGCGACGCCGGCCGGATCAGTTATGCCGGGCCGGGTTACACCGGGGCCGCGACGTTCAGCGTCAGCGCGGGCACCTTCTCGATGGAGTCGACCCGCTACGGCCTGGTTGCCATCGCCAACGACCTGCACAAGGGACGCCACACCTCCCCGGCCTGGTCGCTGACGATCGACATCGTGGCGGTCGTGCTGGTGCTGGTGTCGCTGACCGGGCTGGTGCTGGGACTGGTGATCCCGCGACGGCGGCGCAGCGCGCTCATCCTGATGGGTCTCGGCGTGGCCGCCGGGGTGGCGCTGCTGTTCGTCGGCTGAGGGCGCTCAGCGCAGCACGTTCGGGGCCGCCCCGCCGTAGCGACGGTCGCGGTGCGCGTACTGTTCGACTGCCCGCCACAGGTCGCGGCGGTCGAAGTCGGGCCACAGCCGGTCCATGAACACCATCTCGGCGTACGCCGACTGCCACAGCAGGAAGTTGGACGTGCGCTGCTCGCCGGAGGAGCGGATGAACAGGTCGACGTCGGGGATCTCGGGCTCGTCCAGGAAACGCCGGAACCGCTCCTCGGTGAGCCGGGACGGGTCGAGCTCGCCGCGGACGGCGGCCTCGGCGACCGCGCGGGCCGCGTCCACGATTTCGGCGCGCCCGCCGTAGTTCACGCAGAACTGGAGGGTGAGCACCTCGTTGCCGGCGCTCTGCCGCTCGGCGTCCTCGAGCTCGGAGATCACGCTGCGCCACAGCCGCGGGCGGCGTCCGGCCCAGCGGATGCGCACGCCCATGTCGTCGAGCTGGTCGCGCCGCCGGTGGATCACGTCCCGGTTGAAGCCCATCAGCCAGCGCACCTCGTCGGGGGAGCGGCGCCAGTTCTCGGTGGAGAAGGCGTAGGCGGACAGGTACCGGACGCCGATCTCGATCGCGCCCTCGATGACGTCGAACAGGGCGTCCTCGCCGCGCGCGTGCCCGTCGGTGCGCGGCAGGTTGCGGGCCTTCGCCCACCGGCCGTTGCCGTCCATCACGATCGCCACGTGCCGGGGCAGCGCCTTGGGCTCGATCACCGGGGGACGCGCGCCCGAGGGGTGGGGGATCGGCGGACGGGGCTGCTTCTTGGGGGCCACCCCGCCAGCCTAGATGATCAATTCCAAGGGGTCAGTGGTCGTAGGCGGTGAGTGAGCGGCGGACGGGCGCGCCGGCTTGGTCGTTGTGCCAGATTGCGGCGACGAGGGCCAGGATTCGTTGCGCGACCCGGACGCAGACTCCGGCTTTGCTGCGGCCGCCGGGCAGTTCGAGGTCGAGTTGGCCTTTGAGGGTGTCGTTGACGGACTCGATGATCTGCCGCAGTGGTTTGAAGTAGCGGCTGCTGGCTTGGGGTTTCTCTCCTTTGCGTGTGGGCCTCAGCAGGTCGATCCCGGTCTGATCGAGCCGTGCTTCGAAGTCGCGGCCGTAGTAGCCCTTGTCGGCGATCACGGTCCGGCGCAGGCCTTCGGGCAGCGCCAGCGCAGGAGTGGTGGCCAACAGGTCTTCCAGGACATCGCGTTCATCGGTCTTCGCCCCGACCAGCGCCCAACCCAAAGGCAGGCCGTGCAGGGTACACACCAGGTGCAACCGCAAGCCCCAGAACCAGCGGGTGTGGGAGGCGCAGTAGCCGTACTCGGCCCAGCCGGCCAGATCGGAACGTTTCGCGGTCTCCCGGGATCGGCCGCACTCCACCGGGGTCGAGTCCGCGATCCACACATCGTCCCCGGCCACCGTGGTGAGTTGGGCGAGCTGGCCGGTCAGCCAGGCGATCGTCCCGGCCAGCTTCTTCAGCCGCTTGTTGTAGCCCGACTGGCCCGGCAGATAGGGGAACATGACGTGAAAGTCCTTGTAAGCGCGCCGTAGCCAGCGGGTCTCGGATCGGTAGCCCAGCAAGGCCTGCATCACCGCCAACACGATCAGTTCCGCGTCGCTGATCAACGGCACGATCCCCACCACAGGCCGTTCCGGCAACTGTTCGGGGTGGGTCTTCAACAAGTCATCCGCTGTCACATAGAGTGCGGTCGCGAGGGTGTCCAAATCGGTGTCCACCAGAACCTCCACGTTCTCGGTTGGGTTAGCAACACCGACTCTTGGACACCCTCACCCACCTCCGGGCACGCCACGCCGTCCGCACCCTTGGACTTACTGATCTAGGGCCAGCTGGGTCTCGGCAGCGTCGCGGACGGCGTCCGCCGACTCCCGCAACGCCAGCGTGAGCTGTCCGGCGTACTCGGTGTGCAGCCGCTCGGCCAGTTCGTCGACCACACGGCTCGGACACCGCCGCCTTCCGTCCGCCAATGTCGACGCATCGCTTCCACCCGGTCCAGCAGCGCCAGTGCTACCCAGTCGGCCGCCGTGGCCTCCGGGAAGGCGACGACGAGCTCGGCGTCCAGCCCCTGGTCGGACGGCAACACCAGCACCCAGGCGTCGGCCCGGACCTCGACCGTGCCCCCGGTCATCTCCTCGGCCTGGTCGATCAACCGGCGCCGCTGCGAGCCGAGGTAGGTGCGCTCCGCCTCGGTCAGTGAGAGCGGATGGAGGGCCTGGGTCTCCACGAGCTCACGCAGGATGCGCTGGCCGCGGGTGTCGTCCGCGGACTCCCTGGGCTCCAGGACGAGGTGGACGTCCCTGGTATCGACGAGCAGGACGAGCGCGTCCCGGTGGATCAGGTAGCCGGCGCCGATCCCGCCGCCGGTCCGCTCCCAGTCCTGCAGGAGCTCGTCGCGGAGGGTTCGACGGTCGAGGACGCCATGGGCGACCAGCAGGTGGACAGCGTCGAGCAGCGCCGCGCGGTGGCTGCGGTGCTCCGGGTCGTAGGAGGCGAACCGGTTGGCGGCGACGAAGTGCCTCAGGGTGTCCGAGATCTCCTGAAGTGTGATCGAGTCCTGGGAGTGGTCTTCGAGGATCGCCGCGGCCAGCAGGGCGAGGACGAGGGGACGTCGGGCCGGCGGCGTGACTCGCGGGGACGCAGCCAGCCCGTCCAGTGGTGAGCGACGCAGCCGGAAGCACTGGTCGATGCGGACGAGGCGGTAGCCGAGCCGGGCGCACCACACCTCGATCGCGTGTTCGTGGCGATGCACGAGGCGGCTCAGGACGGGGTCGGTCCAGGGGGCGAGGAGTGGATGTGCGAGCAGGCCGGTGAAGGCGGCCTGCCGCTCGGCGAGGTCGGCCCTGCTGAAGGACATCACGCTCACGGGGTGATCTCCACCCGGGCGTCGGCGAGCGCGAGACGGCCGTCCGGCGTGCGCACGATCGCCGTGCGGCTCGGGTTAGCAGGGAGGAGGCGGAGCCGCCACCGCCCGTCCGTGCTGACACCGGTGAGCGCACCGTCGGCGTCGGGATGGTTGCGCGCAGCCGAGAGCAGGTCGAGAAAGAGCTTCGCCTCGGTCGAGGTCAGCGGCTCCCAGGCGGAAAGGTCGGTTCCGGAGCGCTGGGCGAGGGCCGCCTCGGCGCGGGCGAGGTCGGCACGTTCCTGGACTGCGAGCTGGCGAGCCCTGGCGCGGGCGACCGAGGTGTCGGCCATCCTTGGGGCGGCACCGGCGAGGGAGCGCTGCCCCTGCGCGCGCAGGCGGCTCGAGACCGCTGCGGGTGGCGCGTCCCACACCGACGTCTGGGCCGGGCGATCGGGCTCAGGCGCCAGGACGCGGAGGTGCTGGGCAGCGAACAGGGAGGTGGCCGACGTCCACAGCTCCCAGGCGCGGCCGGCGTCCGGGGCCGATTCGATGGCGTGGGCGAGCCGGACCAGATCGGCCTTCCGAGAGACGGTGCCCCCGACGGCGAGGAGGGTGCGATGGCTCCGCAGCACGGGCGAGATCGCGTCCCGCATTTGCCTGCGGAGCCGCTGGGCCTGCGGACTGCGCGAGCAGAACCAGTGCTCGAGGGTGCGCACGACCTGGATCAGCTCGTCCACGGCGTCGGCGACCGCGTACTCGGGAGCAGTGGTTTGGACGCGGGCGAGGGCGAGACGGCGCCAGACGTCGTCGGGCTGGGCGGCAAGGCGGGGGACGGCCGCGCCGATCCGGCTGCTGTAGGCGTCCACGCCAGCTCCCCAAGCCTCGACGTACGCCAGAATCGTCTCGAGCAGCCGGGTGATCCGCGCCTCCTCGGGGGGCCCGCCGAGTGCTGCAGCGAGCTTGGACTGCCAGCTGGCGGCCGCACCGGACATCGCGGCGAGGGTTGTCTCTACCTGGGCGTACTCCGTCGATGCGGCAGCGAAGTCGCCCTCCTCGATGGCCAGAAGCGTCGCGGCCAGACGGTCGGCGAGCGAGCCGGGTGCCATCAGCGCCGCCGTGGAGCCGGCTCCCACGTCGGCTTCCAGCTGCCCGGCCATTCGCTGCAGAAAGGCGCCGGTCTCGGTCAGCTGGTAGCGGCTGCGGTTACGGAGGAAGTCCGCTTCGGTCTCCGCCCGGTCCTGCCACGCCTCGACGGTGCCCCAGCCGACGAGCGAGGCGAGGCGGGACTCCAGATTCAGTTCGTCGAGCAGTTCCGGGACGGACGCCTCGGGGAGCTCGGCCCTGACCAGCGCGACCAGTTCGTCGTAGCCGACCCCGGTGAGTGACACCGACTGCTGCTGGGCGAGGACGTCGACGATCAGCCGGTACTGGTGCGCCAGTGGAGCGGTGAGGAAGTTCGCGCTCTGGATCGGGCCGGGCAGGCCGAGCAGGTCCCATTCGGACAGCCCGGGGCGTCCAACCGGCTCCGCCGTCGCCTCCGTCATCGCCACCTCCTCGCTCGCGTTAACAACATAGAGGGCGATCCCGACACCGGGCGAGGACCCCCCGCGGACGTGGCACCTGCGTGCGCTCCGGGTGGCTTCCGCTGCTCGCGGCTGGTCGACTCTTGGTCCGCTACCGATCCAGGAGAACGTCCAGAACTCGCGGTGCGTGGAATCGGCGGCCGTACACCAGCTCGCCGTAGGGGGCGAGGATACTGCGGGAGCCCGCGACCCTCCTCGGCAGGGTTTGGGCGCCGGTGGTCCGGTGGCGACAGGACGGGAGCATCGGCCCTGGCGACGGCGGATTCCTGCGGCCCACCCGTGTTTCGGCCGAATCCAGGGCGGATCCTCCCATCGGGCCCCTGCGCTGGTCGCCAACGCCGAGGAGGCGGGCGATGCCCGCGTTGGAGTGCCCTTGCGCGATGAGGCAAGAACCTCGCGTTCCCGTTCCGTGAGCGCATCGAGTGGGCTGGTGGTTCGTCGTTTGTGCAGGAGTCCTGCGACGATGCTGGGGTCGATGACGCAATGGCGATCTATCCCGCCCCTGGCTGGAACCAGCCCCTACCGGAGTGGCCGTCGCTGCAACAGGCCGCGGCCCTCGACGGAGTCAGCGTCGACACGCTGTGACGCCGGATTGCGGCGGGCCGCCTGCCCGCGTCCCGCTTCGGCGAGCGGCTCATACGGGTCCACATGGAGGATCCCGACCGTCTCTTCCGACCGAATCCCGCCGGCCTGTCCTTCACCCCGCCGCCGACGCGCATGACCCACGCAAACGGCATCCTCGCTACTGCTCGAGCAGAACGTCCAGTACCCGCGGCGCGTGGAAGCGCCGGCCGTACACACGCTCGTCGTAGGGGGCGAGGATGTCGTGGGTGACGAGCGAGTCGATGAGCTTCTTGGCGCCGGCGTTGCCGATGCCCAGGGCTCTGGCTGCCTGAGCGACAGTGAACGTTGGTTGACCGACGGCGAAGTCGACGAGCAATCGTGCGTTTCCGGTACGGATCGGAGTCGACTGCAGACGCTCCTTCAGCTCAGCCTGGACCGCGGCCAGAGTGAGCATCCGCGTCCGTGCAGCGTCGGCCGAATCCGCCAGACCCTGGGCGAAGAACTCGACCCAGGTGGACCAGTCGCCATCGGTCGAGACACCGAGCAGTGCGTCGTAGTACTCCGTCCGGCGAGCCTCGAACCAGGTCGACACCGAGAGGGTCGGTTCGGTGAGGACACCGGACGCGTACAGCTGCAGGACGAT
>Ga0056913_1001452_pt1 | contig 10968 bp, 11 predicted proteins | sample EBPBio282013_DNA_FD_55170 | JGI IMG/M metagenome (GOLD analysis project Ga0056913, IMG submission 55170) | Wastewater treatment Type I Accumulibacter community from EBPR Bioreactor in Madison, WI, USA - Reactor 2_5/28/2013_ DNA (Hybrid Assembly) | ecosystem: Engineered > Bioreactor > EBPR >... | reverse complement strand
CCGATTTTTTCAAGGAGGATTTGGGCTTCATCTTCGTTCCTTCGTCACTACGACGAAGCCCAAATCCTCCTTAAATCACAACCTCAAATCTGTGCCATTGGCGCTGACGGCGGACAGTCAGGAATGTCGGCATGTCTCACCTTCCATGGCTGCAGGTCTTGACGATCGGACTCGCAGGATAAACGAAAACCGGTCCTTTAACGACGGTGTCGCGCTTCCGGTTCGCTGCCCCGAACAGGGGAGGAGAGGGGGGCTGCGCCTCCCTTCGGGATCGCCGCTCTATCTCCGCTTCGCTTCGACCGAGCCCCGTACCGGGTCTCGTCCGTTCCGGCGACGATCGGCTGGCGGGGCGCGGCGCTGAATCTATGCCTTTGCTTCGGCCTCCAGCGCGGCGATCCGCGCCGAGCAGATTTCGTGAACGCGCTGACCGAGGATCTCGACGCGACCCGACAGCCAGTCCAGCTCCTCGCGCGAGATCTTATAGTGACGTGAGTATCGCGCCTTCCGATAAGCGTCCTTGAGCTTTTGATACATTGCGCGCTCCGCTCGGGTGCCGCGCGGCCAGACATCGTACAGATGGCGATCCAGCTGTTCGGCCATCTCCCGCAGGAACAGGATATTGTGGTCGTAGGGCGTGTAGAATTTGAGGACGAGTAGCAGGCCCTGATAGAGGTTTTCGACGACCTGATGGAGGAGGAAGGCCGCCTGCTTATTCATCCCATCGTCGATCGCGTGCCGGTAAAGCTTCAGGAAATTCATGGCATCGCCCATGTATTCCTCGAAATAATCCTGCGCTGCCTGCAGGGCCATCTCGGGCGTCTTTGGCTTTGGCTTGCCAAGCTCCTTGTCGTCCGACTGGTAGAGGATGACGCCGTCCTTTACGATCTCCATGAAGAAGACGCGGCCATGGGCGAGCGCGTCATTCACTTCCTGAAGCGAATGGACGATGAAATTCGCCGGCGTCTTGATCACCTTCTCGAGGAGGTAGGCGTCACTGATCCGGCGCTCGGCATCCTCCCAATAGGTCGCGCGGTCTGCGAGTTCATTCTGGTTGACGATGACGAGGATGTCATAGTCCGAGCGATATTGGTTGGCGTCCTGCGGCGCCTCGACCCAATCGCCGCGGGCATGGGAACCGAACAGGATGACCTTGAGAATCCTGCCGTTGCGGCGCGCGCCAACGGCATTCTCCGTCGCGGCGCGCAAGCCCTGAAACAAAATCTCGACGATAATATCCAGCTCGCGCTGCTTGCGATGCGGCAGGAAGTCGATCTCGGTACGCATCATGCGGTTCCGTGTGCGTTATAGGTGTGCTGCAGTCTCATCACCGGGCAACTTCGATGGCGACGCCGATTTCGAGATCCTTCCACGCCCGGTCCATGGTGATAGCCGTCGCCCCGAGGGAGTGTGCGAGTGCAAGGCAAGCCCGGTCGCCAAGCGAAAGGCCGGCGACCTTCGTGGATTGCCGCAGCTTGCCCATGAACACCGCACCATCCTTGTCCAAAATGCGTGTGTCGAGGTCGAGCAATGCAATCAGTTCATCGATTTCGTTGTCGCCAAGCCCCCGATCTTGCAGCTTGCCCACAACTTCGGCCAGATTCACCGCGCTGATGCAGCCGGTGTCTAGATGCGCTTCGATCCGCTCCGCTCCAGGCTCTTCCTGAATCACGGCGAGAACGGCGGAGGCATCGAGCACATAATCAGTCACGCGCCGCCTCCGACCGGCGATCCGCGATCAATTCGTCGGCCAGCGAAGCGCTGGCCGGGACATGGTGGCGGACAAGAGCTCGCACACGGCCAAGCGCTGTCTGGAATGATCGGACGCGAAGCTCTCCGTCGACAACCTCGAGGCGCACATCGTCCCCATCGGCGATCCCGAGCGCCTTACGCACGTCCGCCGGAATCTGAAGCCTGCCGCCCGACACGATACGAGCCTTGTGAACGCTCATGACGAAACCCCTAGACGATGTTCAAGGATGCCAACATTGTCGCTTAGCCGCAGCCTGTAGGCAAGCTAAAATAGTCCATATCTGGCCAATCATGTCTTAAACTTCCAAATTGGCACCATTAAGCCCCGACCGCCGGTTTGCGGATATGGCCTTCTTGCCCTATTAACAGAGATGTAGAGATGTCCGGATCAACCGCCTCGCGCGATGTTTCGGACCATAACGATCGAGTGTCGATCGAGGGGAGCGAGCGATGTTGCGCGCTAATGGTCCGTCCCATTCCGGTGGGGCGGCAACGCTGTGCCGTGGCGCGAGAGGGACCGTCGCGGGATGTCCGGCTCGCCAGGGTGCCGGGTGCTGTCGTGAGCGATGAGGCCGACTTCGAGCGCTGGTCGCGGTTGACGAGCAAGCACCGCGCCTGCCTCGACCCGCTGCTCGAACGAAAAACTTCGAAGGAGATCGCGCGCATGATCGGCCTGGCGAAGCCGACGGTCGACCAGCGCCTTACAAAGGCTCGATCCATCCTTGGTGTCGATACACGCGATCAGGCAGCAGTCGAATATGCGCGCCTCAAGAAAAAGTATGATCGGATCACATATGATCCAATGCACATTCCAGACAGCGCGGAAATCGTGCCATCTGACTTCGCGGAGGGAGACCCCTCGACCGTAATCCACCTGACCGACATGGCAGTCGCCGCTCGGAGCACGGATGGACCGGTGGAAGGGCTTTCTGATCCGCTCGGGCTCATCTGGAGACGGGATCATAAAGGTTTGGCGCGCCTCGCGCTCATGATGACAATGCTGGTCGCTTTGCTGCTTGTCGTTCATGCAAGTCTGGGAATTTCCGAGACTCTGACCCGGCTCGTCTCCGGCTGAACTTTTGAAAAGCAACGCCAACAAATGCTCGGAAGTCCTTCGCTTCCGGGGAAGGAGAAGTTATGCCTGAGAATCTCAATGCAATGACCCTGCGACTTCAGCAGGACGTTCCCCTTGCCGAAGCAAGCCTCGACAGCGCCCTCATCGCCGTCTCGACCCTTATGACGAGCGTCGTCACTGCCCGGCAGCGCGTTGGCGTGGCGCCCAAGACTGGCCAGGCATCGATCATGCGTCTCGCAAAGGCTCAGCTTTCGCTGGTCGAGGTAAGCGGTGACGTCTTGCGTGTCCATGGCGAGCTCGCGGACATCGCGCAGGAGACCGCGGGTCTCGATGTGCACCGATGCCCAAATCAGGCCAAAGCAACCGGCGCGCAGCTTGCCCTCGTCGCCTGAAACTTGACTGGGAGCCATCAGCATGATTTCGGGGAAGAATGTTGCGGATAGTCATATTCTTGATCTTGCTGCTGATGGCTTCGGCCTACGCGCTATGGAAGGGAGGGGGCCCCGAACGGATGATGGCGACAATCCTCTTGGGCATGCTCGTCGTCGACCAGCTGGTTCATCTTCTGATCCCTGCGCAGTTCGCGAACGTCGATACCGCCCATCTGGCTCTCGACCTGATTGCGGCACTTTTGACCTTCATGTTGGCGATGACAGCACATCGCTTCTGGCCGATGGTGGCAGCTGTCCTGCAGACTTTGCCACTTCTGGCGCACTTCAGCCGGCTGGCGGATGTGGGGATGCATCCGATTGCCTATTTGACGATGCAGGTTGCTGCCTCCTGGCTTCTGCCGCCGCTCCTCGCCGCCGCAACCTGGAGGCATCAGACCCGGTTGCGGAGGAGCGGCAGCGATCAGTCCTGGCAGCCCTCATCGCTGCAGTCGCACCTTCCGAGAGTCTTCAGATAGCTGACCGGCTGCTCTGCGAATTCCGCAGCCTCGACCGCGTCCTGACACAGAAGCCCGAGGCTCTCCGGCGAACCCTGGGCGGCCGGGACAGCGTTGCGGCCCTCATATTCGCGGCACGCGCCGCCAGTGTCGAAGCACTACGCTCCAGCCTTATGGGCCGGACAATCACGCCGACCGATCCGAAACTCATCGCCTATCTCAAGGCCTCGATGGGGAGCCTTCCCGAAGAGGTACTTCGGGTTCTGTTCCTCGACGGAGCCTGCCGTCTCATAACGGACGAGCAGCTGCAGCAGGGCAGCCTGGCTCAGCTCATCCTCTATCCACGCATCATATTCAAAAGAGCATTGGAGCTCGATGCGGCATCGATTGTGCTTGTCCACAATCATCCCAGTGGTGATCCGACCCCAAGCGAAGCGGATATCTCGTCTACGGAAAGACTCGCGGCTCTCGCCAGCAACTTGGGAATCGAGCTCACCGAACACATCGTCGTCAGCCGATCGGGCCACGCTCTGATCGGACAGCGGCCACATGGCCGCGGCCTCATGGAAATGGTCAAAAACCACCTTCTCCGGGATTCTGGCCGGTCGACCGGATTTCCTGATCGTGACCTCGCGCTGTCGAATGCAAGGCGTACTGCACGGAGGCGCTTGCTCCGCAGACATATTGTTGGATCTAGGAAATACTTAGGCGAGCCGGCGTGGGACATGCTGATCGACCTCTTCATCCAGCATTGCGAAGAGAGAAAGATCGCCACCGGCGATCTATGCGTATCTTCCGCATTGCCGCTGAGTACGGCTCTCCGCCTTGTCCAGCGAATGTGCGATGACGGGCTCATTCGCAAAATAGCCGACACCACCGACGGGCGTCGACAATTCGTCGAGTTGAACCCCGACCTCGCGTGGCGTCTCCTGGCCTACTTCGGCACGCCAATAGATGACTGAATGCTCCACTGAGACAGCAACGCCCGGCGTAAAGGAGTGAGAGAAGGGGAGGGGCTTTCGGGGCCAATATTGGCCCGAAAGAGGAGACCCTTCCATGATCATCGAAACCGACCAGGCGCCTGCTGCGGCAGCGCGCCAATATGCTGCGGCGTGCCAGATCGCAAAGTCGCTTCAGAATGATGCGCCACTCCCGAGAAGCCTCGCCACCGAGGCAATGACCGCAGCGTATGGGAGTAGCTCGGCCGACGGAACCTGGACGCAACGCGACAGCTTCGTCGCGATCGAGGTCGGAACGATACTCGCGCTGCGCTCGATGATGCTTCCTGAGACGCCAACAGGGATCGTCGAGAAGCTCGAGGAATTCGAGAGGCGGCTCCCGACGCAAACGGTCCGGAGCGAGGAGCAAATCTCGACCCAGCATTTTTCCACCCCATTGGCGCTCGCATGGCTGGTGTCCCACCTCGCCGCGATCGGCGACGACGATATCGTCCTTGAACCCAGCGCAGGCGTGGGAATGCTCGCCACATGGGCGGATCGCGCCAAAGCTGTCTGTATCAATGAGATTGATCCGGTCAGGGCAGGGCTGCTCCGACACCTGTTTCCCGGAATCAGCGTCACGTCATTCAACGCGGCTCAGATCAATCAGCACGTATCGGTCGCACCGACTGTCGTGATAATGAATCCGCCGTTCGCTCGCAACGCAGCCGGCGCCGTGGACCCGTTCGCCGCTCACCGCCATTTCGCCGCTGCGCTCGCTGCCCTTCAGACCGGCGGCCGTGTCGTCGCCATCATGCCGGACAACTTCCACCCGGGCGGAAAGCACGGCTCGCTGTTCGATCGCGCGGTTTCCGGTTCCCATGTCCGGTTGATGCTCCGGCTCGACAAGGGCTTTACAGGGAAGGGGACATCGGTCGCGGTACGCATTATCGTTGCCGACAAAGGATCCGGGGGCCGGCGCCCGCCCTCGACAATCAACCGGGCATCGGTTCGCAGCCTTCTCGAAGCCATTCGCGAAGTCCCGCCCCGCGCGGTTATTCAACCGGCTCCCCTGCCGCCGCCGCCGGGGGCGGCGAAGCCTGCGTCGCTATTTGGTGCGTTCCGAGCAGTCCCCGCCAAGTCTTTCCCGCGGGCCGCGCGACCGCTTCCGAGCTTCGAGATAGCTACTGTCGATTATCGGGTTCACGATCCCGTCGCCGCGGCCCATGATGATGCCGCCCTATATGTTCCATGGCGCAGTCAGCGCCTAGAATTCGACAACCCTTCCGAGCACCCGAGCCCGCTGGTCGAGTCTGCCGCGATGGCGGCCGTCGCGCTACCGGCGCCGAACTATAGGCCGCAGCTTCCCAAACGGGTGCTCGACGACAAGGTCTTGAGCGCGGCCCAGCTCGAGACGATCGTCCACGCACTCGCCGCGACCGACATCGACCTCCCGGGCCGCTATCGCCTGCCGGATAAGGGCCTTGCCCTCATCCCCCACGCCGAAGGTCAAAGTTATCGCCAGGGCTTCTTCCTTGGTGACGGAACCGGGGCAGGGAAGGGACGCCAGATCGCGGGGATCATCATGGATCAATGGCTTCGCGGTAACCGGCGCCACCTCTGGTTAAGCGATAGCAGCGCCCTGATTGAGGACGCCCGCCGCGACTGGCAGGCGCTCGGCGGGACGCCGCTCGACATTCAACCCTTGGGCCGTGTCCGTGCCGGCGCCGGGATCGAGATCGGCGATTCCATCTTGTTCGCTTCCTACGCCACCTTGCGAAGCGAAGCTGGTGGCGATCGCCGACTTGACCAGATCCTGACATGGCTCGGCGACGAGTTCGACGGATTGCTCCTGTTCGACGAAGCACATGCCATGGGCGGCGTCGCCGGTGGGGAAGGGCGATTCGGAGCGACATCGGGGTCTCAGCAAGGCATTGCCGGGGTCGAGCTTCAGAACCGCTTGCCCCGCGCGCGCGTCATATACGCTTCCGCTACGGGCGCCTCTGACGTTAACAATCTGGCCTATGCGACACGGCTTGGCCTATGGGGCGAGGGCACGGCGTTTGTCGACCGCGAGGCGTTTACCGCGCGCATTCGTGACGGCGGCGTTGCCGCGATGGAGCTTGTCGCGCGCGAGCTGAAGGCCATGGGTGTCTATACCGCGCGCGCGCTTTCCTACGCCGGTGTCGAATATGACATCCTCGAGCATGAGCTGACGCCGGGGCAGATCAGAGACTTCGACACCTATGCGGACGCCTGGGCGATCATTCATCGGAATATGGAAGAGGCGCTTGCGGCCGCCAGCGTCGTCGACCGGCTGACTGGCGCTACCCTCAACGGCCAAGCCTTGTCGGCCGCACGATCACGCTTCGAAAGTGCGAAACAGCGGTTCTTCTCCGCGCTCCTTCTCGCAATGAAACTGCCAAGCCTGCTCCCCGCGATCGATGTCGCTCTGCAGTCCGACCAGAGTGCCGTCATCCAGCTCGTCACGACAAGCGAAGCCCTGCTCTCGCGCCGCCTCGCCGATCTCGATCCCGCAGATCGCGCGGAGCTGGCGCTCGACCTCTCGCCTCGCGAGTACGTGTTATCTGGAGATCCAGATAAGACATATTCTTTGCAGTCGAGATTTATGTCGAGCGGTTCGCGTGCGGGCGCGGATTTACGTGATGAAGACATAGTTTCTACTCCAGATAATTAATGTGGTGGGACGATGCCCGGAGGCGTGAGGCCTCCGGAGTTATGCTCGTTTCCGGACGTCGTTGAGCATCATGATCAGCGGGTCAGCCGGAGGTCTGAACTTGCCTGGTTTGATAGCCGGCGCCCCGTGCGCAGCGAGGATTTGCAGCTTTTCTTGGGGGTCAGCGCGCAGATAGGCTTCCGTGCTCTGGATGCTGGCATGCCCGAGCCAGAGCGCCACTTTGCGGATGTCGCCGGTCGCAGCAAGCGTGTGCATTGCGCAGGAATGCCGGAGCACGTGAGGCGTGACCCGCTTGCGTAGCAAGGACGGCTGCTTCTTCGCGGCCGTGGCCACATGCTTGGCCAGCCTGAACGCAAATCCGTCACGGCTCATTGGTTCGTCGTTGGCGTTGAGGAATATCTCTAGCGCGTGACATCGCGGCCTGACGGCGAGCCAGGCCCGCAGGGCTGCCTGCGTTTCGCGCCAGAGGGGTAGGACGCGCTCGCGTCGGCCCTTGCCGACGATGTGGACCGTGGCGAGCGAACGTTCCGGAAAGTCTTGCATTTGTAGCGACAGCAGTTCGGCGACACGCAGGCCGCCAGCATAGGCGAGATGTAGCATAGCGCGATCCCTCGTACCCAGGCGGGAACGGGGATCCGGTGCATCCAATAGCGCGGTGATCTCGTCCCGTGTCAGATAATCGATCAGGGTCGTGTCGGTCCGCTTAGTCGGCACGGAACGGATACGTAGCGCGAGGTCGAGGCAGACGGGGACGCGATACTCGATGTAGCGGAAGAACGCCCGGATCGCCGCGAGCCGGGCGTTGCGGGTTCTGGGACTGTTCTTACGTGCATTTTCCGCATGGTCGAGGAAGGCCATGATCAACTCAGGGTGAAAATCCTCGATCGTCAGATCGGTGGGCCGTCGCTTGAGCCGATCGGCCGCGAAGCGGACCAGCAGCGCGAAGCAGTTCGCATAGGTCGTCACCGTGTGCGGGCTGACATTGCGCTCGCGGGGCAGATGATCGCGCAGGAACGCGGCGAGATGGGAAGCGAGCGCGGTCATGCTGCGTCTCCCAGGAAAAGCTGCTCGCCGACGACGGCAATATCGCGAAGCAGGACCGGTGTTGCCTCGAGATACCAATATGTGTTGGCGACATCGGCATGACCCAGATAAGCGCTGAGCGCCGCCATATGATGGCGGATCGCCTCCCGATCGCGAGAACAGGACTCCAGTGACCGGACGGCGAAAGTGTGCCGCAGATCGTGGATGCGGATACCCGGCGTTCCGGTTGGTCCACGGAAGCCTAGCTTGCGAGCCAATCTGACGAAGACGATGTGAACAACAGTCTGGTGGGGTGCCCGCCCTCTCGTAGTGACGAACAGGTCATCACCGCTGGCGCCCAACCTCCTGCGGATATCCAGATATGTGTCCAGAGCCTCGCGCGTCGATGACAGGATCGGCACGAGACGTTGCTTGCCGAACTTGCCGTTGCGGACGATAAGACCATCGTCTGCGATATCCCCGCGCTGGAGTGCCAGAGCCTCGGATATCCGCAGCCCCGTCGTTGCCAGCAGGCCAAACAGATAGTGGTAGGTATATCGGCTGATTTTGCCTTCCGGCGGAAGATCCAGGGCAGCCTGCATAATCGCTCCAAGCTGCTCGGGCTCGATGATGTGGGGCGTCGGGCGACGACGCTTCCCACTCCCGAATACGCCCGCTGGCGGCACCTCATGCTGCTGATCCTCGGCATGGGCATAAAGGCAAAAGCGGCGCAGGTGGTCGAATCTGTCCCGGGCGACGTTCTGGGAACTGGCTGACCGGCACCAATCATATAGCCTCTCGGCTTTGATGTGCCGATCGCCAAAACCATCAGCATAGCGGGCAAATTGTCGAAGCAACCGGTCCTGCACGTCGAACTTGCGGCCGAAACTGCGATGCAACGCGACATAGCGTTCGATCTGAGTGTTCATCATGCCGCGTCCCCCGGCCATTCCTGAGCGACCTTAAGCAGCATCGGTATGTCGACCTTGGCGTAGATGGCGGTCGTCGCCGGGGAACGGTGACGCAGGATCGTGCCGACCGACTCCAGACCGGCACCGGCGCGCAGCATCCGTGTGGCCAGCGAATGTCTAAAGGCGTGGGCACCCGTCGGCACGCCCTCAATGGCGCCTCGATCAAATACACGGGCTACGATACCGGCGATCTCCGCTGACGAACTGAACGGTCGGAAAGGAGGTTGCACGCGCACGAACAACCGCTCCTCGCTAATCGGCGGCCGTGCCTGCTCCAGATAGTCGAGGATCGCATCCCCGACATCCTGGGGAAGCGGCAGGCGGTCGGGCCGCCTGCTCTTGCCACAAACCCGTAGATATCCTTCGTTCCAGTCGATATCCGTCAGGTGTAGCTGCCAGATATCGCCCGCTCGCAGGCCGAGCCTGGCCAGCAGCAGGATGATGGCCTTGTCGCGGATCTCCACCGCGGTGCCGGTCTGGCAGGATGCGATGATCTTCTCGATCGTGGCCTCATCCATGTAGCGTGGCAGGGTGCCGAGTCGATAGCGCCTTATGGGCGGAAAGGCGTGCTGGAGAGCTGGGGCGCACTCTCCGCGTGAGACGAGAAAGCGCACATAGCTCCGCATGATGCCGGCGATGGTCGATGCGGAACCGGGTGCCTCAGTGATGCGGTGGCTGACGATCCGCCTGATAACGGCCGCGTCAATATCCGACGGTGGGTCGAGCATGGGAAGCCATCGCTTCACCTCTCCGCAGTAGCGCCGGATCGTCCCGGCAGAGCTGCCGCAATGAGTCGTTAGCCATGCCTTGTAGGCGGCCAGATCTTCGTCTTGATGTTGCCGGCTATGCGCCTGCGAAAGGATATGCCGATCACGCAGAAAACCGAGGAAGCGCCGCGCGCCTTTGCTGCGTCGTAACGGTCCGTGGCGGCCGATCAGCGTTCCGCGCTTGCGGTATACCGGGCACCGACAATCGTGGCCGGCGTACTGGATGACATGTTCGTCAGTGACATCATCCCAACGCAAGCGGGAGATCCGAACCCAGGCAGCAAAGTGTGCTGCCTCGGATCGATAGCTCTTGATGCTTGCTGCGCTGTAATGCTCCTGGACGAGAAATGGCGCGTACTCCGCCAACAGTGTGTCCATCTGATCGACATCATCGGGTACGTCGACAATGCCCAGATCCTCCAGGAAGCGGACGAAACGCCGGACCTTGCTGGTGAACTTTGGTCGGTTGGGCTCATGCCGAGAAAAGCCCTGACAGCGACACTGATGCTTCTCGAAACGTCGTACGACGGGGTCATCGACCGCCGACACTGCAACGTCCTGTTGCCCGATCCAGAACAGGAAATGGCGAGCGGCGGCTTTGTAAAGCGCAGCTGATCCCGCCGCGCTCCCCAGAAGAGAAGAGTGGAAGGCGGTGGATAGAGCTTCTGAGGTGGGAGTGACTCCGGCCCAAGGTTCTGGGCGTCCGAATGAAACAATCGTCTTTGGCAACATGGTGGTTCCTCCAGCTGGTTGGGGCTGGGGCCACATTAATTATCTGGAGTAGAAACTATGTCTTCATCACGTAAACCCGCGCCCGCACGCGAACCGCTCGACATAAATCTCGACTGCAAAGAACTCGTG
>Ga0056913_1001445_pt1 | contig 11049 bp, 8 predicted proteins | sample EBPBio282013_DNA_FD_55170 | JGI IMG/M metagenome (GOLD analysis project Ga0056913, IMG submission 55170) | Wastewater treatment Type I Accumulibacter community from EBPR Bioreactor in Madison, WI, USA - Reactor 2_5/28/2013_ DNA (Hybrid Assembly) | ecosystem: Engineered > Bioreactor > EBPR >... | reverse complement strand
GTGTTTCCCTCGGTCTGCCCGCCTTGCCCCCGCCCGTGCTGTCGCCCCGGAAGAAGACGCGCAAGATCCGGGTCGGGAAGGTCGAAGTCGGGGGTGATGCGCCGATCAGCGTGCAGTCGATGACGACGACGCTGACCTCGGATGTCAACGCCACCCTGCAGCAGATCGCCGAGTTGACGGCCGCCGGCTGCGACATCGTGCGCGTCGCCTGCCCGAGCCAGGATGACGCCGACGCGCTGCCGGCCATCGCCCGCAAGAGCCAGATCCCGGTCATCGCCGACATCCACTTCCAGCCGAAGTATGTCTATGCCGCGATCGACGCCGGCTGCGCCGCGGTGCGCGTCAACCCCGGCAATATCCGCCAGTTCGACGACCAGGTCGCCGAGATCGCCAAGCGAGCCAAGGCCGCCGGAACCAGCATCCGGATCGGCGTCAACGCCGGGTCTCTCGACAAGCGCTTGCTGGAGAAGTACGGCAAGGCGACTCCGGAAGCGCTCGTCGAGTCGGCCGTCTGGGAAGCCAGCCTCTTTGAGGAGCACGACTTCCACGACTTCAAGATTTCGGTCAAGCACAACGACCCGGTCGTCATGGTCCGCGCCTACCAAATGCTCTCCGAACGCGGTGATTGGCCGTTGCACCTTGGCGTCACCGAGGCCGGCCCGGCCTTCCAGGGCACGATCAAATCCGCGACGGCCTTCGGCGCCCTGCTGTCCCAAGGCATCGGCGACACCATCCGCGTCTCGCTCAGCGCTCCTCCGGTCGAGGAGGTCAAGGTCGGCATCCAGATCCTGCAGTCGCTGAACCTGCGCCCCCGCAAGCTCGAAATCGTCTCCTGTCCCAGCTGCGGCCGGGCCCAGGTCGATGTCTACAAACTGGCCGAAGAGGTCACCGCGGGACTCGAGGGCATGACTGTCCCGCTGCGCGTCGCCGTCATGGGCTGCGTCGTCAACGGCCCCGGCGAGGCCCGCGAGGCCGATCTCGGTGTCGCGTCCGGCAATGGCAAGGGCCAGATCTTCGTCAAGGGCGAGGTCATCAAGACCGTCCCCGAATCCCAGATCGTCGAGACGCTCATCGAAGAGGCCATGCGCCTGGCCGAGGAGATGGGCGAGCCGCTAGACGACAGCGAGGCGGGCGCGCCGACGGTCTCGGTGGGCTGAGCCGCGCGAGGGATCGCTGGGGAGGGAACGGCATACTCCCGGCGCCGCAGGCGATTTGGGCACCCCAATCCGTGACGGGGGCGCCCGGACACGGCAGGCTAGGGTCCGTGCTGCGCACTCGGACGCCCATTCGGGTTCTGGGCGCCTCCGATATGGGGGCGGCCATGGATCTGTGCGCGCGCAATCCGGCCGACAACTGCTTCGTCGCCGCGCGGCTGCTCGAGGGCGGGCTGACCGGTCCCGGATCGCATGTGGTGGGGGTGTATGACGGGGCGGAACTGGTCTCCATGTGCTTCGCCGGAGCCAATGTCGTGCCCGTCGGGACCACCCCGCGCACGCGCAGCGCGATCGCCGAACGCGTGCGCAAATGGCACCGGCGAGCGGCCTCCTTCCTCGGCCCGGCCGAGCAGGTGCTGCCCCTGTGGGAGTTGTGCGAGGTCGGCTGGGGGGCCGTGCGGGATGTCCGGTCGCCGCAGCCGCATCTCGCGACGACGCGGCCGCCATCGCAGGTCGGGATCGCCGCCGACCCGCGGGTGCGCCTCGCGCGGCTCGATGAGGCCGATTTGGTGTTGCCGGCCGCCGAGCACATGTTCACCCAAGAGATCGGCTACCCGCCCTATCGCGGCAACCCGCGCAGCTACCGCACCTTGTTGGAGAAGCTCATCGAGCGGCGGCATACCTATGTGATCGTCGAACGGGGCCAGGTGATCTTCAAGGCAGATTTGGGGTCCGTCGCGCTCGGTTGCGCCCAGATTCAGGGCGTGTGGGTGCACCCCGAGCGCCGGGGCGAGGGGCTGGGGACCGCCGCAATGGCCGGAGTAGTCGAGAATGTTCTACACGACGTGGCCCCAATGGCGACGCTCTATGTCAATCACTACAACTTGGCGGCGCGAGCCACCTACGAACGGATCGGTATGCAGCAAATCGGCACCTTCGCCACGGTGCTCCTGTGAGCGGGGACAAGAAGCCTCGCTGGAGCACGGCCAAAAAGGCCCAGGCGAAGAAAACGAGCACCGATTCCGCGAAGGCCCGCCGCAGCGGGGTCGAGGCACCGAGGCTGAAGAAACCACGCTGGGTGGACGGCTCGCCCGCCCGCCCCACCTCGGCGGACAAGGGTCGCCCTTCGCGCTTCACTCGCGAGGAGTCCGCGCCGACCCGCAGCAGCCGGTATGACGACCGGCCCGCCCGCAGCCGCGACGATCGGTCCCGCGGCGATCGCCCCTCATATGGCGGCCGGGATGATCGGCGCCCGGCCCACCGGGATCGCGACGACCGGTCCCGTGGTGACCGCCCGTCGTATGGAGGCCGGGACGATCGGCGTCCGGCCTACCGGGACCGGGATGACCGGCCGAGCTATCGCGACCGCGACGACCGGGGCCGGGGTGACCGGCCCGCATACCGTGACCGCGACGAGCGACCCGCCTACCGCGATCGGCAAGACCGCCCGAGCTATGGCAGCCGCGACAACCGCGGGAGCACTGACCGCCCTGCCTACCGTGACGACCGGCGCCCGGCCCACCGGGACCGCGACGACCGAGCGCCTGCTCGCGACCGCGATGAGCGCCGTCCGAGCTATCGCGACGACCGTGGAACGGGTGACCGTCCGGCATACCAGGGCCGCGACGACCGGCGCCCGAGCTACCGAGATCGGGACGACCGCCCGAGCTATCGCGAACGCGACGGCGGCAACCGGGACAGGGGCAGCCGGGATGATCGGCCGGCATACCGGGACCGCGACGAGCGTCGCCCGAGCTATCGCGACCGCGATGGCGGGTCGCGCGACGACCGGCCGGCATACCGGGACCGCGACGAGCGTCGCCCGAGCTATCGCGACCGCGATGGCGGGTCGCGCGACGACCGGCCCGCATACCGCGACCGCGACGAGCGAGGTGGCTATGACGCGCGGCCCCCGCGCCGACCGATCGGCCGCTATTCCGACGGGCCGCACCACGAGCCGCGACCGGTCCGCGAGGACCGCACGCGTGGGCAGTGGACGCCCGAGACGATCGCCGCCCCCGCGCCGGCCCCGGCTGCCGCGGAGCACGACGGGCCCAGTTTCAGCGAGCTCGGCCTGCCGGACGCGATCGTCAACGCGCTCGCCGCCCGGGGCATCCGCACGGCCTTCCCGATCCAGGCGGCGACGATCCCCGACGCCCTCGCGGCCAAGGATCTGCTCGGCCGCGGCCAGACCGGGTCCGGCAAGACGATGGCCTTCGGGCTGCCGACGCTGGCCCGGCTGAGCCAAGGCCAGACCACGCCGAACCGGCCGCGCGCGATCGTTCTGGTGCCGACGCGCGAACTGGCCCTGCAAGTCTCCGATGCGCTCGAGCCGATCTCCCGCGCGGTTGGCGTCAGCCAGAAAGTCGTTGCCGGCGGTATGCCCTATCCGCCGCAGCTGACCGCGCTCGATCGCGGGGTCGACCTCGTCGTCGCCACGCCGGGCCGGCTGCAGGACCTCATCGAACGCGGCGCCGCGATCCTCGACAATGTCGAGATCGTCGTCCTCGACGAGGCCGATCACATGGCCGACCTCGGCTTCCTGCCGGAGGTCACCGAGATCATGGATCTGGTCCCCGAGGGCGGCCAGCGGCTGCTCTTCTCGGCGACGCTCGATAAGGGCATCGACGACCTCGCGGCCAAATATCTCGTCGACCCGGTCACCCACTCCACGGACGATCCGACCGCCGCCGTGAGCACAATGGAGCACCGGGTGCTGCTGATCGAGCCGAATATGAAGAAGACGTTGACGGCTCAGATCAGTGGCAAGCCTGGCAAGACGCTGATCTTCGTGCGCACCCAGCTCGGGGCCGACCGAGTGGCAAGTCAGTTGCGCGAGAGCGGGATTCTGGCCGGCCCAATCCACGGTGGCCTGAACCAGTCGGTGCGCAACAAGGTGCTTGAAGCCTTCAAGGACGGTCGCCTGGAGGTGCTCGTCGCGACCGACGTCGCGGCCCGCGGCATCCACGTCGACGATGTCTCGCTCGTGGTGCAGGTCGACCCGCCGGCCGACCACAAGACCTATGTGCACCGCGCTGGCCGCACCGCCCGCGCCGGCTCGGCGGGCTCGGTCGTCACCCTCGCGCTCCCGCACCAGCGGCGGGCGATGGAGAAGATCATCGACGAGGTCGCCCTCTCGATCAGCCCCGAAAAGCTGGACGCCCGCTCGGCGGCCGCCGAGGGTGTCGAGCCCACCCGTGGCCCCGTGCCCGAGGAGGTTTGGCAGTCGATCATCGCCCCGCGCCCGAACCGCGGTCGCCGTGGTCCCGGCCGTCCCCGGCCCGATGGCGCCCGCCGCCCCCGCCACGACGGACCCCGCCGCCCGCGCTACTGATTCACGGATCTATCAACCGACCTACCGCCTGGTATTGGCTGTGATCACGGCCAATACCAGGCGGTAGCGCGATCGATAGCGGGGGTGCATTCGAGAGGATGGGACCGCGTCACCTCGGGGTGGCGCGGCACGAAAGAGAGGCAGCACGCCGATGACCGGTTTCACCCCGACACGGGCAGAACGATTGCAGCGCAAGGCTTTTGAGGCTCTGCTCGCCTTGCCCGACCGGCTGCGTCGGCGGGCCGACCTCAAGCCGCGGATCGTCGACGGCCATCGACTCGACCCGGATACGCATATCGGCCTCGCGATCATGTCCAAACTCCCGCAGCCAGAGTTCGACGAACTGCCTGTCCCTGAGGCACGCCGGGCACTCGCCCTGGAGTCGTGGATGTTCTCGGGCTCAGAACGCCGGGTCGCGAGCACGACGGAGCTGCAGATCCCCGGCCCGGGCGGTCCGATCCCCGCGCGCCTCTATAAGCCCTTCCGTCCCGCGGGGCAGACCGGCCCGCTGCCGCTGCTCATCTACTTCCACGGCGGCGGCTGGGTGCTCGGCGATATCGACACGCACGACCCGGGCTGCCGCTTCCTCGCCACGCATGCCGAGGTCGCGGTGCTCAATGTCGGCTATCGCCTCGCGCCCGAGCACCGCTTCCCAGCGGCCGTCGACGACGCCGTGGCGTCCTTCCGCTGGGCGCACGAACACGCCGCTGATCTCGACATCGACGCGGGCCGGATCGCCGTTGGCGGCGACAGCGCCGGAGGCAATCTGGCGGCGGTCGTCTCCCAGGTGACCACGCGCGAGGGGGGTCCCCGGCCGGCATACCAACTGCTCGGGGTGCCCGTCACCCACATCGGCGCCCAGACGCGCTCCCGCGAGCTGTTCGCCGAGGGCTACTTCCTGACCAAGGACAATATGGATTGGTATGAGGCGCACTATCTCGGCTCAGATGGTGACCCCAGCGATGTGCGCGCTTCGCCGCTGCTCGCCGAGGACTTCCGTGGCCTACCGCCGGCCTATGTCGCCGTGGCAGGCTTCGATGTGCTGCGCGACGAGGGCATCGCGTATGCCGGGAAGTTGCGCGCCGCGGGCGTGCCCGTCACCCTGCGCGTCCACGAGGATGCGGTGCACCCGATGCTGACGATGCTCGCCGCGCCGCTGGGCCAGCGGGTGCTTTCCGAAACCGCCGCCGCCCTGCGCGCCGCCCTCGCTGCTGACCCGCTCTAAACACCGAGCGGACCTAAACACCGAGCTACCGCCTGGTATTGGCGGTGATCACGACCAATACCAGGCGGTAGGCCAGTCGTTAGCGGGCGGCGGCACGGCCACGAGCTGCGCAAGCTCGATCAAGTTTCCCGGGTCGGACGCGCCCATGCTGGGTCGTATGACGCACCACGAGGACACCTTCGGCGCCTTTGTCGAGGTGCTGGCCGACGGCCTGGACCGCGACTGGGATGGCGGCGAGTTCGCTCACCGTTTGCATCTCTCGCGCTACCACCTGGACCGGATCGTCAGCTCCGTGGCCGGTGAGCCGCCGCAGACCCTGCGTCGCCGCATCCTGCTGGAGCGTGCGGCATACCGGCTCATCTCGACCGACCGCAGCATCCTCGATGTGGCGACCGAGGCGGGCTATGGCTCGCATGAAGCATTCACGCGGGCGTTCCGCCGGGCCTTCGGCGACCCGCCGGCCCGCTGGCGCCGTCACCCCGACTCCATTCGGATCGCCGCACCTGGCGATGTCCACTTCCACCCACCCGGCGGCCTCCGGTTGCCGACAACCCGAAAGGTCACTGCCATGGATCTGTTGACGCGCATGGTCGAACACCACATTTGGCTCGTCTCCGAAATGATCGAGGTCGCCGCCCGCTTGGAGGATTCGGCGCTCGATCTGCAGATCGAACTGTCCGTCGATGACGACGAGCAAACGATTCGCAGCCTGCTCTCGCGCCTGGTCGGTCAGATGGGGATGTGGAATGCCGCACTGGCCAATCGCGAGTATGACTGGTCGGTCGAGGAGCACGAATCGGTCACCTCGCTGCGCCGACGACTCGCCGAGGAAGGCCCGGCCTTCCTGACCGCGGTGCGGGCGGCCATTGATGATCAGCGGCTCGACGACACCTTCGTCGACGCCCTGTGCGAGCCCGCCGAAGTGTTCACCTATGGCGGCATGATCGCCCACGTCCTGACCTTTGCGGCGCACCGGCGCACGCTGGTCGCCCTGGCGCTGAAATCGGCCGGCGAGGGCGACCTGGGCTGGGGCGATCCGATGCGCTGGGTCGCCGAGGCGCCCGCCTGAGGCCCCCCTTCCGAACCCTTGCTAGCAATAGTTGGTCAACTGTGAGCACCTTGCACAGTGCGCACAGTTGACTAACGTGTGCTGACTTTGGCCACTAGACCCGGCCGGCCGCCCGCAGCGCGGTCTTGATCATCGGCAGTTGCATCGGCAACCGCGCGAGCGTGCCGGCAAAGGCGGCATTCGAAGCATTGCCCGCCACGCGCTGGGCCCGCTTGCCGTGGTCGACACTCATCTGCACATTGGCGGGGAAGACCGCGACGAGCAGCGCCGCGCTAGCCAGACCGGCGGCCTTGCGGGTACGCGGGTGCAGCAACCCAGCGGCGCACGCCAGCTCGGCGACGCCTGAGACGTAGACGAGTTCGCGCTTGCGCGGCAACATCTTTGGCACGATGCCCTCGAAATGCTGCGGTCGCACAAAGTGCGTCACGCCCGAGGTGGCGAAGAGCGCCGCGAGCGCGGCGATGTCCTTGGTCAACGGTGCGGGAGCCATGCCGCCACGCTACGCGCCGACGTCGACGTCTGCGCGGTGAGGGCCCCGACGCGCGAGCCAGCTCCGGAGGCGGCTCGGGGTAATGGAGTCGAGTGGGCTTGGCTCCGCTCGTTATCCTTGAGCGGTTGCCCACCCCCAGCCAGGAGAACCCCTGTGGCCATGCGTATGTCGTCCCTGTTCCTGCGAACCCTTCGCGAGAACCCGGCGGACGCGGAGGTGCCGAGCCACCAACTGCTCGTGCGCGCGGGCTACATCCGGCGCGTCAGCCCCGGCATCTACACGTGGCTGCCGCTTGGGCTGAAGGTCCTCAAGCGCGTAGAGACGATCGTGCGCGAAGAGATGGACGCGATCGGCGCGCAGGAATTGCTCTTCCCGGCGCTGCTGCCGCGTGAGCCCTACGAAGCGACCGGCCGCTGGACTGAATACGGCCCCAACGTTTTTCGCCTCAAGGACCGCAAAGACGGCGACTACCTCCTCGGCCCGACGCACGAGGAGATGTTCACGCTCGCGGTTAAGGACATGTTCTCTTCGTACAAGGATTTGCCGGTCTCGCTCTACCAAATCCAGATCAAGTACCGCGACGAGGCCCGCCCGCGCGCTGGCATCCTGCGGGGCCGCGAGTTCATCATGAAGGACTCCTACTCCTTCGATATCGACGAGGCGGGGCTCGACAAGAGCTACCAGCTGCACCGCGACGCCTATGTCCGCATCTTCGACCGCCTCGGCTTCCACTACGTCATCGTCCAGGCTATGGCCGGCGCCATGGGCGGTTCCAAGAGCGAGGAGTTCCTCGCGACCGCCGAAAACGGCGAGGACACCTATGTCCGCTGCGCCAATTGTGGGTATGCCGCGAATGTCGAGGCCGTGCGCGTCCCCGCCCCCGAGCCGGTGTCGTATGCGGACCTGCCGGCCGCCCACGCCGAGGACACTCCCGATACTCCGACCATCGAAACCCTTGTCGCGCATCTCAATTCGGCCTTCCCGCGCGAGGACCGAGAGTGGACGGCTGGCGACACGCTCAAGAATGTCATCGTCATGCTCGTCCACCCGGACGGCACCCGCGAGCCGTTGGCGATCGGTGTTCCCGGCGACCGCGAGGTCGATGAAAAGCGGCTTGCCGCCCAGGTCGAGCCGGCCGTCGTCGAGGCCTTCGATGAGGCGGCCTTCGCGGCGAATCCGGCGCTGGTCAAGGGCTATATCGGCCCGGGCGCGCTGGGCGCCGAGGGCAGCGCCAAGGTCCGCTACCTCCTCGACCCGCGGGTTGCGGAGGGCACCTCGTGGGTGACCGGCGCCAACGAACAGGGCCGCCACGTCATCGGGCTCGTCGCCGGCCGCGACTTCACCGCCGATGGGACGATCGAGGCCGCTGACGTCCGACCCGGCGACGCTTGCCCGTCGTGCAGCGAGGGCTTGGAGTCCGCGCGCGGCATCGAGATGGGCCACATCTTCCAGCTCGGCCGCAAATATGCCGAGGCGCTCGACCTGAAGGTCCTGGACGAGAACGGCAAGCTCCAGACGGTGATCATGGGCTCCTATGGCGTCGGTGTCTCGCGCGCCGTCGCTTGCATCGCCGAGGGCAATCACGACGACTTCGGTTTGGTCTGGCCGCGCAATATCAGCCCGGCAGATGTCCACATCGTCGCGGCCGGCAAGGATGACACGATCCTGACCTATGGCGAGGAACTCACCCGCGCACTGCAGGCCGAAGGCATCGAGGTGCTTTTCGACGATCGCAAGCAGGCCAGCCCCGGTGTGAAGTTCAAGGACGCCGAACTGATCGGCATCCCGACGATCGTCGTGGTCGGCAAGGGCCTGGCCGAGGGCACCATCGAGATCAAGGACCGACGCTCCGGGGAGCGTCGCTCGGTCAGCACCACCGACGCTCTCGCCCAGATCCGGGCCGAGATCGCGCGCTGACGCGAGCGGCTAGCTACGGCCGGCCAGCGCGTAAGCAATCCGTAAGGCCACGACCTGGGTCGACGGCGGGTCGACCAGAGCCTTCACCTGGAGCGGCGGCCTCCTAAAGACTCTGCCTGGCGGTGATGGCTCGTCAGCGAACGCCATCAACGACGCCGGCGTCGTCGCCGGCCAAGCGGGGCTGGGCAAGGATCCAGATCGAGCAGTCATCTTCCGATCCGGCACCGTGACCTACCTTCCCGTCGGCGTCGGGTCGACAGCGACGGATATCAACGGGATCGGGCACGTAGTCGGCAGCCGGAAGGTCGCGGGCGGTTATCTCGCCGGATTCTTCTGGAATGGCTCCTTGGCCCGGACCTTGCGCGCGCCGAACGAACTCAATCCGCAGGCGGTGGCGGTCAACGCGGACGACGTCATCGTCGGGAACAGCGAGTTCCAATACGGCAGGTATGACGCCCATGCCCTCTTGTGGTCCTCGCCCGGCGAGCTCCCATCAACTCTGCCCCGACTCAGCGAATGGCCCGTGGCGGCGGCCGATATCAACGATGCGGGTGTCGTTGTCGGCTCGGAGACGAGCTACGCGACCGGATATCCCCAAAGTCGCGCTGTCATCTGGCGCTGACCGCGGCCGGCCGCCCCCGCGGCTCTACAGTTGCGGCGTGACGCAAGACCGAGGCGCGATCGAGGCCGTCATCTTCGACTGGGGCGGCACGCTGACGCCGTGGCACGAGGTCGACCTCGGCGAGCAGTGGCGGGTGTACGCGCGGGAGGTGCACGGCATCCCCCTGGACTCGGCGGACGTGCCCGAGGCGGACCTCGCCGCGGCACACGAGTTGGCCGAGCGGGTCCTCGCGGCCGAAGCCACAGCGTGGGCCCGTGGGCGCTCAGAGCATTCGAGCGCCCATCTCGAGGCGATCCTGCGCGACGCCGGCGCCGATCCGGAGCACGACCGGCACCTGCTGGCGCTCGCGGCATACCGGCGCTTCTGGGAGCCGCACACGGTCACTGACCCGCAGGTGCGCCCGTTGTGGGAAGGCTTGCGGGACAGAGGTATTCGTGTCGGAGTCCTGTCCAACACGATCTGGACGCGGGACTACCATCGCGAGATCTTCGCCCGGGACGGCGTGCTCGAACTGCTCGACGGGGACGTCTATTCCTCGGAGATCCACGTCGTCAAACCACATGCCGAGGCGTTCGAGGGGGCGCTTGCCGCCGTCGGCGCGCGACCGGAGCGATCGGTCTATGTCGGCGACCGGCTCTTCGAGGACGTCTGGGGACCGCAACAGATCGGGATGCGCGCGATCTGGATCCCGCACTCGGACCTGCCGCAGGTCCAGCGCGTGGCCGTCGACGCGACTCCCGACGCGACCGTGCAGCAACTCCTGGACATCCTCCAGGTGGTGGATGCGTGGCGCTGAATGACGCGCCAATCGAGGTATGGCTCGGACTCGCGGCGCTCGGCGCAGGCTGGGTGGATGCCGTCGTCGGCGGCGGCGGGCTGATCCAGATCCCGGCACTGCTGATCGGTGTGCCTGGAGCGAGCCCGGCACAGGTGTTGGCGACCAACAAACTCTCCTCGATCACCGGCACCCTGAGCAGTTCGATCACCTACTTCCGCCGGGTGCGACCCGACCTGCGCACTGCCCTTCCCATGGCCATCGTTGCCTGCGCGGGCGCTATCGGCGGCGCCTTCATCGGCGTGCATATCCCCAAAGCCGCCTTCACCCCCATCGTGCTCGTGATGCTCCTTCTCGTCGGTGCATACACCCTCCTCAAGCCCGATCTCGGATCGGTGACTGCCTTGCGGCACAGCGGCATTCGGCATACTGCCCTTGCCATGATGACGGGCCTGCTCATCGG
>Ga0056913_1001420_pt1 | contig 11303 bp, 6 predicted proteins | sample EBPBio282013_DNA_FD_55170 | JGI IMG/M metagenome (GOLD analysis project Ga0056913, IMG submission 55170) | Wastewater treatment Type I Accumulibacter community from EBPR Bioreactor in Madison, WI, USA - Reactor 2_5/28/2013_ DNA (Hybrid Assembly) | ecosystem: Engineered > Bioreactor > EBPR >... | reverse complement strand
AACCTTCTTTAAATCGCTTTTAAAAAGGTTGTTTTTTTAATTCTTGTCAAATCTTATTTTTTTGGTAGTGGTTGCGCAACAGCTACCGCTGTTGTGCGATGGCTTTCTTTCTGTCCCAAATTAACGCAGAACTAAAAATTTTATCTTCATCTTTTAAATCTAAAAAAGGTTCTAATGTAGTAATTTCCATATTAACATTTCCTTTTTCGCTGGAACACAAAGTTTTTTTAATATTTTCGTAAATTTTAAAATCTTCTTCATAGTAACCAGGAAAGGCAATACTTATTTGCACATTTCTAGATTTTGTTTTAAGATTAAACGTGTTTAAAAAGCAAATTAATTCTTTTGGTTCGTTTATAATGTTTACTCCAACATACATTTCAGGAAATTCATAATTTATCCAAAAAGGTTCAGTTAAAATTTCTTTTTCTGGGTTCAAAATTTGTTCTCTTATTTTTTCATTGTTTTTATTAAATAAAAATATATGACCATACTTTTCAAATCCTAATAAATAACCAATTTTTAAAAGTGAAATTGATGCTAATCGCATATTTCCTTTATCGGGAATTGGAATTTCAAATTTATATCTTTTGGTTGCAAATTTTCCAATTTCACCTTCAATTGGGAAAAAACCTTTCTCTTCGCTATCAATAAAACTTTTGTAATCTTTTGGATTTGAGTATTTTGAATGAATATTAAAAGTCATTTTACCTTTATTGTCAAAACTTAAATCAGCAGTTACTTTAGCACCATCTTTAGTTACTAACTTTGTTCTATGATTTGAATTTGGACTAAAACTTTTAAATTCTTGTTCTAATAGATAATTAAGTAATTCTAAATCCGTTTTATGTCCATTTCGATTATTACATTCTTTACAAGTCAAAATATTATCTTTTCCGCCAAGTGATTTAGGTGGATTATGTTCTAAAGTTAAATGATTTAGTTCGCTTGGTTTTAAATCTTTTTCGATGAAAACATTAAGACATAATGGGCAAAGAACTCCATACTCAAATTCAGTATCGAATTTAGCATTCGTTTTTTCTTTTATCCACTTTAAATTCTGTGAATAAATATCAAAAATTTTCTTTTTTTTTATGTCGTTTTTCGTCATTTTTTTTAAGCTATCGCACAACTTGTATATACCCGCTATAAAGTAGCGACTATACACCCAAAATAGGTTAGATTGTCGCTACTCAGTAGCGTTTTATATTTATTTTATCAAAACTAAACAATACCATTGTAATAAAAAAGAGCGAAATCCCCCTTTTTTCATTTACGCACCTAAAATAATTGCTGTTTCAAGCCAAAGTATTGTCGCAAGTACTAAAAAAGTTAGCGCATAGCGTATAAAAGTTAGCGCATGGCGTATAAAAAAAGTTGCAAGTCACTCAAAATGTAACACATTTTACCCAAAATGTAACACATTTTCACCCAAAGTGAACACATTTCATCTAAAATGTAACACATTTTCACCCAAAGTGAACACATTTCATCTAAAATGTAACACATTTTTACCCAAAGTGTAATGTATTTTCACCCAAAGTGAACACATTTTACCCAAAATGTAACGCATTTTTGGGTTTTGGCTCAAATTTTTGACCTGACAGCTCTAATTTTTGACCTTAAATGTTAAATTTTATATAAATATTTACTTTTTTATACCAATTGATATAATAAACGCAATAGGTTTTACGTTATATAGTTGAAATAGGATTTGAGATTTTTCTATAATTTACTAACTAAATAATTTATACTATGAGAATCAGATTTTGAAGGTTAAATTTCAGGAAGTTTTCTGCCACAGCCTAGATGCTTTTTCGCAGCTGTTGCTGGCGAAATTATTGTAACTATTGCTCCAGTGATTAATTTTGGTGTTGTAAATTATGGGTGCATTTGCGTACAAGGAAAACCCTTGGAAGATGTAAGCTTTATTAATGGGCAATTGGTGTTACCAGAAGGTACAGCCACGGTTCGGCATGATGTAAACAAATCGCGCGAAAAGTATTTAGTGGGTTGCAAATTACTGAAACTTACTTCTTTTATGTTTATGTTATCAATTCAGCGAGTGTTTCGCCTTTGAGCGACGTTCGCAAATTGATGGCGGCATAAATTTTAATTCCGTTTTTTTTGTAAAAACCCTTTTGGATTGCGACTGAAGGGTTTTTTTGTGCTTTGTCAAAAAGTAGTTGGCTGTTTTGTTTAAAAAAAAACCAAATTTCAATTTATTCAATTGGAATTTGGAATTTTTATATTGGATTTTAGGCTATTTATTCTTCGCCGTCGTCATCTTCGTCAAAGTTATCCGAATCTGAAAAATCATCGTCATCATCAGCGTCATCGTCATCATCGGAACCGCCTTTGTCTTTTAGTAAATCAACTTCATCGTCTTCATCATCACTTGACAAATCATCATCATCAAGATCAATTCCTTTTCCAGGCGCAATTGGCTCAATTACAGAGTCAATATCATCATCTTCATCGTATTTCTCCATTCTGCTAGCCAGTTTGGTACTCACTTTTACTAAATAAATAGTGTCTTCAGTTCGTACTTCTACTGCTTCAATCAATTCGTTTTGTGCATTTCTAAAACGAATAATATCGGAGTCGTCATATCCTTCCGGAAATTTTTCTACTAGTAAATTTAAGATGTCACCAGTAAGTTTTGCATAGTCAACGATAATTCTTTTCATAAATTATAAATCTAGTATGTAAGCAAATATTAGTGGAGCAACAATGGTTGCATCCGATTCAACAATAAATTTAGGGGTAGTAATATCAAGTTTTCCCCAAGTGATTTTCTCATTGGGTACTGCTCCAGAATAGGAGCCATAACTTGTTGTAGAGTCTGAAATTTGACAAAAGTAGCTCCAAAAAGGAACATCGTGCATTTCCATATCTTGATAAAGCATCGGTACTACACAAATTGGGAAATCGCCAGCGATTCCACCACCAATTTGGAAGAAACCAATTCCTTTTCCTTCACAATTTTTAGTGTACCAATCTGCCAACCACATCATGTATTCGATACCTGATTTCATGGTTGTTGGTTTGAACGTTCCTTTAATACAATAAGAAGCAAAAATATTTCCCATTGTACTATCTTCCCAACCAGGAACAACGATTGGTAAATTTTTCTCGGCGGCAGCAACCATCCAAGAATCTTTTGGATCGATTTCGTAGTATTGTTGCAACACACCCGAATTAATCATTTGATACATGAATTCATGCGGAAAATAACGTTCTCCTTTTGAATCGGCATTATTCCAAATATCAAATAAATGCGATTGTAATCTACGGAAAGCTTCTTCTTCGGGAATACAAGTATCCGTAACTCTATTATAATGGTTTTCTAATAAATCCCATTCTTCTTGAGGCGATAAATCTCTATAGTTTGGCACTCTTTTATAGGAGTTGTGCGCCACCAAGTTCATAATATCTTCTTCAAGATTGGCACCAGTACACGAAATAATATGCACTTTGTCTTGACGAATCATTTCGGCTAAAGATTTTCCTAATTCGGCTGTACTCATAGCACCAGCCAATGTTATCATCATTTTACCATTGTCAAGCAAATGTTCTTCATAGCCTTTTGCAGCGTCAACTAAAGCAGCTGCATTGAAATGAAGGTAATTTTTTTCTATGAATTGACTAATTGGTCCTTTGCTCATTTTGTTTTTTATTACGAATAGTTCGTGCTTCAAAGAAAAACTTTTTTTCTAAAACCACAAACAGTTATTACTATTTTATTTTGTTAATTTTTATACTATTTTTTAGTGTAGCCTAATATTTTTAATACATCATCCGCCGTTTGTTGCTCTGAAAAAACTTCGGTAGCCAAAATGCCATTTTCATCTCTATCGATTAAAATATGTTTTGGTTGCGGAATCAAACAGTGATGCAAACCACCAAATCCTCCAATAGTTTCTTGATAAGCACCAGTGTTGAAGAATCCAATATACAATGGTTTTTCTTTATTGTATTTTGGCAAATAAATGGCATTCATGTTTTGCTCGGAATTGTAATAATCATCGCTATCACAAGTCATTCCGCCTAATAAAACTCTTTCGTAAGTATCATTCCAGCGGTTTATTGCCAACATGATAAATCGTTTGTTGATTGCCCAAGTATCGGGTAGAGTAGTGATGAATGAACTGTCAATCATGTTCCAAGCTTCACGGTCATTTTGTTGTTTTTGGTACAGAACTTGATAAATAGCACCACCCGATTCGCCAACGGTAAACGAACCAAACTCGGTGAAAATATTTGGAACATCCACTTCGGCTTCGTCACATGCAATCTTGATTTGATTGATAATTTCATTAATCATGTATTGGTAATCGTAATCAAAAGCTAAAGAATTTTTTATTGGAAAACCGCCACCAATATTTAATCCGTCCAACGAAGGACATTCTTTTTTAAGTTGAATATAAACTTTAATACATTTTACCAATTCATTCCAATAATATGCGGTATCGTTGATACCAGTATTAATAAAGAAGTGAAGCATTTTTAATTCAAGATTGTCATTTTCTTGAATTTGTTTTTTGTAAAATTGAACAATGTTTTTGTATCCAATACCTAAGCGTGAAGTATAAAACTCGAATTTTGGTTCTTCTTCGGCAGCAATTCTAATTCCAATTTTGAATTTTCCTTTAATTTCTGCTTGAAGCAAATCTAATTCTTCATAATTATCAATAATTGGAATAGCGTTCTTGTGTCCGTTATTGATTAATCGTGCAATATTAGTAATGTATTGGTCTCTTTTAAAACCATTGCAAATGATGTGTGTGCTTTTGTTGATTTTGCCGTTTTCAAGCAAATTTTCTACAATATTAATGTCAAACGCAGAAGAAGTTTCAATATGAATGTTGTTTTTAAAAGCTTCATTCATTATGTATTCAAAGTGTGAGCTTTTTGTGCAATAACAATAGAAATACTTTCCTTCATACTTGTTTTTTTCCATGGCATTTCTAAACCAATTTTTGGCTCTTTTAATGTTGTTGGAAATTTGAGGTAAATAGGTAAACTTTAATGGTGTTCCATATTGCTCTACCAATTTCATTAAATCAATGTTATGAAATTGAAGCGCACTGTCTTTGTTTAAAGTAAATTCTTCTTGAGGGAAATAGTAAGTTTGATTTATTAAGTCGAAATATTTAGTGTTCATTGAGTTTTTTTATGAAGTGTATAGATTGTTTGAGACTAAAATCTATTGCAATTCAAACCCTAATGTTGGCATAAATAATGGGTAGCTTCTCTTTGAAAAGTAATTCAAATGGATTTACCAAGGCAGTCAAATTCTTTATTAAACTTGAATATACTAAGTGCAAATCAGTTTGAAGAAAAATATTTTCTTGACTTGAAACATTAAAAATGGTAATGTTTTTGTGTTTTTTCATTAGGGCAAATTTAAAAAATAATATTTCCTAAATCCAATAAAATGATTAAAAAAAAGTTAAGAGTTGTAATAATTGAATGCTCTGTTTATCAGTTCATTGTCTGCTTCTTGATTGTAAATTGTTTTTCCAATTCCATCAAGCAAACAAAATTGCACTTTTCCATATTCATTTTTTTTGTCATGAATGAGTAAATTCACGATTGGTTCTATGTCATTTTCAATAAAAATTACTTTTTCAAAATAATGTAAAAGTATTGATTTAATAAGTTCCAATTCGGTTTTAGAGATCAATTTTTTTTCAAAAGAAATATAACTTTCCATAATCATTCCAACAGCGATTGCTTCTCCATGTAGCAAGGTGTTCTTAGCGTCGTTTTCTAGAAAATAACTTTCAATAGCATGTCCAAGAGTATGACCGAAATTTAATGATTTTCGAATACCATTTTCGGTTAAATCTTGAGAAACAATTTCATTTTTAATGGCAACAGAACGATGGATAAGCGTGTCGATATCCGAACCATCAGATTGAGATAAATCAAGGAATTTCTCCCAATACGTTTTGTCATAAATCAAGCCGTGTTTCAACATTTCTGCAAGTCCAGAGCGCATTTGGTTTTGAGGTAAATCGGCTAAATATTCGGTATCTATAATTACCATTTTTGGAACATTGATAACGCCAATTTGATTTTTTAGAGTTCCCAAATCGACACCGTTTTTGCCGCCAATCGATGCGTCAACCATTGCCAATAAACTTGTTGGAATATTAATGAAATCAATGCCTCTTTTAAAAGTAGAAGCTACAAAACCTCCAATATCTGTAACTACGCCACCACCAAGATTGATTAGTAAGCTTTTTCTATCGCCACCAAGTTCGGTTAGTATCTTCCATATTTCAACACAAGTATTAATGTTTTTTTGTTCTTCACCAGCTTCAATTTCAATGATTTCAATTGTCTTTGTTGTAGCCAGATTGGGCAAGAAATGAGGTAAACAAAATTCATTAGTATTGCTATCGACCAATATAAATAGATTGGAATAATTTTCGTTTTCAATTATTTCACTTAAAAATTGATAGGCATTTTGTGAAAAATGGATGGAATATTCGTTAGCATTTATAGATTGCATTCTTGATTAATTTAAAAGGCAAAATAAGGTAAATTTTGCTTAATAATTATAAAGTCTGATTATATTTGCGTAATTATTTTAAGATATGGAAAAAATATTCAACAATACCGAAACTGCTTTCGCTCTAAAAACTGATACAGAATTAGATCGAGCATATTTTTTATTTAAAATGATAGCTAACGAACCATTAGTTCGAATTGGTACAGCGGTTACTAATTTTGCAATCAAAGCACATTTGCCAGTTGAAGGATTGATAAGAGCCACGGTTTTTGATCATTTTTGTGGCGGAGTGAATGAAGAAGATTGTCTTTCGGTTGTTGACAAAATGTACACTAAAGGTGTTTCATCTGTGTTGGATTATTCGGTAGAAGGAAAAGAAGAAGAGTCACAATTTGATATTGCTTTGCAAATGACTTTAAAGACTATTGAATTTGCAAAAGAACGTCAAGCTATTCCGTTTGCTGTTTTTAAACCAACAGGAATCGGACGATTTGATTTATATGTTAAAATAGGAGAGAAAAAAACGCTAACCGATTCTGAACAAATTGAATGGAATAGGGTAGTGGAACGATTTGATATTATCTGTAAAACAGCACATGAAAAAGACGTTGCTCTATTGATTGATGCCGAAGAAAGTTGGATGCAAGATGCTGCTGATGCCATTGTTACTGATATGATGCGAAAATACAATAAACAAAAAATTATTGTGTTCAATACCTTGCAAATGTACCGTTGGGACAGACTTGATTACTTGAAAAATCTGCATCAGTTAGCCAAGTCAGAAGGGTTTTTAATTGGCATGAAGTTGGTTCGTGGCGCATATATGGAAAAAGAAAATAAACGTGCCGAAGAAAAAGGATATAAATCACCAATATGCATTTCAAAACAAGCCACGGATGACAATTATGATGCATCTGTTCTTTATATGATGGAGCATTTAGAGATAATGTCCATTTTTGCAGGAACACATAATGAAGAAAGTTCGTATCAATTGATGAAAATGATGCAGCAAAAAAGTATCACGCCAAGTGATTCTCGAATTTGGTTTGGACAATTATATGGTATGAGCGATAACATCAGTTATAATTTAGCCGAAAAAGGGTATAACGTAGCCAAGTATTTACCATTTGGACCCGTTAGGGATGTAATGCCATATTTAATTCGCAGAGCAGAAGAAAATACATCAGTAGCAGGACAAACGAATAGAGAATTGAATTTATTGAAAACAGAAAAAGAAAGAAGAAAAGCGAATAGATAGCTTTAAACTTGTTCAATTTCAAGATTTCATATAATTATTTACTGCAAAATAATTATATGTTGTATTTGAATTCAATATATTTGGCTCCTTTTTGTAAAATAAAAAAGAGGAAATAAAAGCAATTTTAAAAAATGAAAATGAATACTTTTCTATATAAACTTCTGTTTATTTTTATTACAATGACTTCCTTTCAAGGATTTTCACAATGTTTTGAAATTCAAACAATTTTAGTCGATGCTTGTTCTGCAACGTCTCCTTCAAATGATGAAGGGTTTAACGAAATGGTTCGGTTTAAAATTGGACCAACGGCTTTAAACACGGCTACTTTATCCGTAAACTGGCCTTCAAATGCATGGACAGGGTTAATTCAAAATGCTACAACAGCTTCCAAAGTTTCAACGATAAATAATGCTATTGTTGCCGCTGGTAATTGTGGTCAAGTACTAGAACCAACTGGAGGTGTTTTGCCAGCCAATTCAGAAGTATTACTTATAACCAGTCAAAATTTTACAGTTAATTTTAATTCATTCTCATCCTTAAATAGTACATTATATATTATTTTTCAAAATAATACGACGACAACAGGCGGTCATTTTGGAAATTACAATGCAACTCCAGGAACTAGAACTTTGTCAATGACTTTTGGCGGAGGTTGTTCAGATACCGTGACTTATGAACGAAGCAACTTAATAAATAGTCTAGGAGGTTCAGGTGGAACATCAGCGGAACAAGATGGTGCTGCAGTAAATTTTACACCTGCAGGAGTTCCTTCCTATATAAATAATGGTTGTACTGCTCCTGTAACACCTTTTACAGTTAGTGTAACTGCAAACCCAAACAATTGTGTAGCACCAGGTACGGTCATAAACTTAACAGGAGTGGCAGAAGGATATCAATCATTAGCATGGACAACTTCTAATGGAACTGTTACGAATCCAACTAATCTAAATGCAACCTACACGGTTCCAACAAATGCAGTAGGAACAATAACTTTTACGCTTACTGCAACAAATGCATGCAATGCTACCACTAGCGCAACCGTTTCTATATCTATTGGGCCTGCTAAACCAACAGTTATTTCGCCGATAACCTATTGTCAAAATGCAGTTGCAACACCATTAATGGCTACACCAAGTACTGGAGGAACTTTAAATTGGTATGGTACAAATGCAACTGGAGGAACTGCTAGTGCAACAGCACCAACTCCATCTACCGCGGCATTAGGATCAACTACCTATTATGTAAGTCAAACGGTTGGTGGATGTGAAAGCACTAGGGCTGCTATAGTTGTTATTGTTACAAATCAACCTCCCACAGCAACACCTAGTTTGTTTTGTGACACGGCAAATTCAGGACCAAACTCTGTAGCTTTTGATTTCAATAATGCTGGTCAAACTAATTTTACCTACAGTTATACAATTGATGGTGGTCCGCCTGTAACTGGAATTCATACCTCACCAACTAATTTTACCGTCAATGGAGTTTTACCAGGACAAGTTGTTACTTTTACATTAACATGGAATGGTGTTTGTACTCCGACACAAACCGCCTCAACTACTGTTCCTAGCTTTAACCAAGTAGCTCCAATATGTTCAGGACAAACTTTTACATTACCAACTACATCAATAAATGGCAAGATTGGAACATGGTCGCCAGCAATTAATAATACAGCTACTACTACATATACATTTACTCCAAATGCTTCTCAATGTGCTTCACGGACTACAATGACAGTGGTTGTAAATCCTAATGTAACACCAACATTTAATGCTGTACCTTCAATTTGTGCTGGACAAACTTTATCACCATTACCAACCACTTCTACTAATGGGATTACCGGTTCATGGACACCAGCATTGAATAATACTGCAACAACAACTTATACATTTACTCCTGTATCTGGACAATGTGCCTCAACTGCAACGCTAACAATAAATATTACTCCAAATGTAACCCCAACATTTAATGCTGTTGCAGCAATTTGCAGTGGGCAAACTTTATCACCATTACCAACCACTTCTACAAATGGGATTACCGGTTCATGGTCACCTGCACTGAATAATACTGCAACTACAACTTATACTTTTACACCAAATGCTGGTCAATGTGCTACTACAACTACTTTAACAATTACGGTAAACCCAAATATAACTCCTACATTCAATCCTGTTGCGCCAATTTGTAGCGGTCAAACATTGTCTGCATTACCTACCACTTCAACAAACAGTATTACAGGAGCATGGTCACCAACTCTGAATAACACAGCAACAACAACTTATACTTTTACGCCAACTGTTGGTCAATGTGCCACCACTACTACTTTAACGATTACTGTTACTCCAAATGTAACTCCAACTTTCACGGCTGTTGCACCAATATGCAGCGGTGAAACTTTAACTGCTTTGCCAATAATATCGAACAATGGTTTTTCAGGTACTTGGTCACCAGCTTTAAATAACACCACAACTACGACCTATACTTTCACACCAAACACTGGGCAATGTGCCACCACAACAACTTTAACGATTGCTGTTAATCCAAATATTACCCCAACATTTAACGCTGTAGCGCCAATATGTAGTGGACAAACTTTAACTGCTTTGCCAACAACATCCAACAATGGTTTTTCAGGTACTTGGTCACCAGCTTTGAATAATACCGCTACTACTACTTATACTTTTACTCCAACTATTGGTCAATGTGCTTCAACGGCTACATTAACAATCACAGTTAATCCAAACGTTACTCCAACTTTTACAGCGGTAGCACCAATTTGTAGTGGTCAACCTTTAGCTGCTTTACCAACTAATTCTAATAACGGAATAATGGGAGCTTGGTCTCCTGCTCCTAACAATTTAACAACCACTACTTATACTTTTACTCCAACAGTAGGACAATGTGCTGTTTCAGCGACTTTGCAAATAGTTGTTATTCCTCAAATAAATCCTGTAGTTGATATAGTTGTGTCTTGTAACTCAAATGCCGTTACAGTTACTAATCCTACTGGAAATGATTATGAATATTCACTTGATGGACTTCCTTATCAAGCTAGTCCAATTTTCATAAATTTAGCTGATGGCAATCATACTGTTGTAGCACATCAAGTTCCTGCAAACTGTGTTTCTAATGCTACCAATTTTACAATTACAACTATTGCTAATGATGTAATTGTTAATCCAAATCCACCTGCTTTGACACTTTGTGATCCAAATAATGATGGGTTTTCTATATTTGATTTGACTAGTGCTTTAAACTCAATTACAGGTGGAACAAGTTATAATGTAACCTATCACGAAACATTAACCGATGCTACCATTAATGGAACTACTATTCCTAATCCGACGGCTTATTTTAGTATTAACCCATGGACACAAACTATATATATTAGAGTAGAATCGACTACTAGTACATGTTTTGAAATTGTCAACCTCCAATTAATCGTCAACCCAACACCAGAAGCTACAGTTCCAGCAGATTTGCATGAGTGTGATTACACAGGCGCAGTAGGCTATGAACCTTTTG
>Ga0056913_1001414_pt1 | contig 11390 bp, 9 predicted proteins | sample EBPBio282013_DNA_FD_55170 | JGI IMG/M metagenome (GOLD analysis project Ga0056913, IMG submission 55170) | Wastewater treatment Type I Accumulibacter community from EBPR Bioreactor in Madison, WI, USA - Reactor 2_5/28/2013_ DNA (Hybrid Assembly) | ecosystem: Engineered > Bioreactor > EBPR >... | reverse complement strand
GAGGCAGCCGAGGTCGTCTATTGGCGAAGTCGTGGTGGCAGGAAGAGACAGGCCAACCGAAGGCACCACCTTGAACCTGCTTGAGCAACGCTAACGCCTGAGTTAAGCCGACTTGCGTAGTGGAGCCGGCGCCATGGCAAGCTTAACCTGCCATGGCGCTGGTGTAACGAAGCAAGTTCGGCTTGAACGAATTGTTAGGTGCAGGCACTTGATCATTTGGATGCCGCTGCGCATTTTTTGGTAAGTGCATCAAGTTCTTTAAACAAAAGCGCATCGTCCGCCGTGAAATTGAAACACGACTTGCCTTGCATTTTCTTGCGCAGTGCATCACTGATGCCGCTTAGTAGAGCAGGATCTTCATACACAGGCATCAGGTGATAGCTGACATACGTCTTCTTGGCCTGTACGGCCCCGAAGAACTTTGGCTTGGCCTTGGGCGTGGCTGCTGGAAGCTCGATGTAGAAGTTGCCAGGCTCGTCGGTCTTTATGGACATGCCGGCAGCGTGCTTGCGAAGAATTTTGGATAAAGATGCAAATGTTGAAACGAAATTTGTCATAGCACGACCCCTGTTGCTTTTGTTTGGTCAGGCACCACCCAAAACCATGAGTCACCGCTTCTCTTCAATCAGTCCAACCAAGTTGCCGTCTGGGTCTCTGAGGAAGCCAGTCCATAGCTCGTGGTCTGGCATTTTCGCGGCAAGCGAAGGCGTGCGTTCATCCGTGGCACCACGCGATACAAGGGCAGCATGTGTGGCGACTATGTCAGAGACCGAGAAATAGAGGATCGAGTTGTGGCCAATGGAACCTGCACCTTGCGGGGTGCTGAGCATGAGGCGGACGCCACTTGCATCAAGGAACGCCAACTCGGGACCAGCGCTGAACAGGAAGGTGAGGCCAAGAACGTCACGATAGAACCGCAGGGCGGTGTCAACGTTGCTGACGGTTATGGCGATCTGACGGATAGAAGATAGCTTTGGGTTGTTACTCACGGCTTCCCTCCAAGTCTGTTGCGGCACCTAACGCTTGAGTTAAGCCGACACGCGCAGTGGCGGCGAATGCCTGCTAGCGTAGCGTAAGCAGGCATTTGACGCCACGAAGCGTGTTCGGCTTGAACGAATTGTTAGGCACCAGGCCGGGCGTTTTAGATGCACGATCTAGCTGCCAAAATTTGTGAAGATGCCAACGGCAAGCTCTGCCCAAACATATAAAAATAACGCTAGAACTAGAACGGCGACTGCGAGTCTGCGACTTGGTTTGACTTTTCTTGCAGCGAGAACGAAAACAGATCCGGCAGCAAAAATGAGCGCGCCCATTACGGCGAAGTCAGTGGCGCTCCAGTTGACCGCGTCAGTCAGTTGCATTGCACCTAATGGGATGAGTAGCAGTGCGCATGCTGCTGCAGCAAGCCAAGCGAAAATGCTGTTGCGCGAGATGAGGCTGTTGCTTGCAGTAGTCATTGAACAACCCTCTGGTGCCTAACGCTGGAATTAAGCCGCCTTGCGAAGCAAGGTCGGCTTGAATGAATGGTTAGACCGCAACTCGCAGTTTGGGAAGCGAGAGGCGACCTGTGCATCGAAGTACGGGCCAGCTATATAGAGGAGGTACACCACCAGCGCGTAAAGCGCCTGAAGCACTGGCAGGACCAGTGACCTATAGAGCCTATGCAGCAGCGGCTTGAAGTAGCTCCAAGCCTGTGACGCTACCAAGACCACGAACAGGTCGATCCCAACCGCATCAATGAAGGGTAGCAGTAGCCTGAGCTCTGGATGGGGTGCAAGCAGGAGAATCACGACAAACGCCGCCGCCAGTAGCAGCCACTTGCGCCAGTGATTGGTTGGTGGTCGGTGATCTGTCATTGCGGTCTAACGATTGAGTTAAGCCGCGTTGCGTAGCGGAGCCAAACCCATGGCACGCTCTTCCTGCCATGGGTTTGGTGGAGCGAAGCAACGTCGGCTTGAACGATTGGTTAGGCAGCAACGCTACGACAGTCCCGGCAACACGACAAGCACCAGGGCGCTATGCCTGCCGAAGCCTCACGGTCCGGGCGCGCCGGCCCTGAACCCACCCCGGATGCTGGCCGAAGGCACGCGATCGACCGCCCGGTGCGACACGCTCCACAACCCACCCGAAGGCGACCGCGATTCACTCCCCCGGCGCGCAAAGACGAGAACCCGCCCGAAGCCATCCGTCACCCAGCCAGGAACGACCCGCCGCGAGAACCCAGAAAGCCCGATGGGCGATTGCACCAATCATCGCGACACCGCTCAGCCGAAGCCATTACCGTAAGCAGCCTAACCACTATTAGCCCCCTAAAGCGGGGTGTTGCGCAGATTATGCGCGCTCCATGGCTCCCCGCAAGAAGGGTAATTCCTACATCACATCAATAGTTTGGCTGATGGTGCTGGGTGCGTGGGGCGGTACCGTCGTCGGTGATATCGGACGCATGGATGCGCCATGATGGTATCGGATGGAAATCGGGATGTAACGGGCGGGCCTGTGGGGTTGGAATCCAGGGTCCCAGGCGCGGATGTGCGTCCGCCCAGGCTGATGGATCAGGTGCGTGCGCGGATGCGGGTCAAGCATTACAGCGTGCGCACCGAGCGGGCCTATGCGGGCTGGATCCGGCGCTTCATCCTGGCCAATGGCCGGCGTCATCCGAGTGGACTGGGTGGGCCGGAAGTGGAGGCCTTCCTTACTCTGCTCGCCACCCGTGGACATGTGGCGCCCGGAACGCAGAACCAAGCGCTGGCTGCGCTGTTGTTCCTGTACCGCGAGGTATTGGGCGTGGAACTGCCGTGGATGGAGAACGTCATCCGCGCCAAGCGTCCGCGCCGTCTGCCGGTGGTGTTGTCGGCGGTGGAGGTACGGCGCCTGCTGGCAGCCATGGATGGGCAGGTGTGGCTGATGGCGTCGCTGCTCTACGGTACCGGCATGCGCTTGATGGAATGCCTGCGATTGCGGGTCAAGGACGTGGACTTCGCGCGGTCGGAAATCCTGGTGCGCGAAGGAAAAGGTGGCAAGGACCGGCGGGTGCCGCTGCCTCGGCGCCTGCGCGATCCGTTGGCGGCGGCGGTGGAACGGGTGGCTGTGGTGCATGCAGCCGACCTGGCACGGGGATTGGGGGATGTCTGGTTGCCGACCGCATTGGCGCGCAAGTATCCGGGGGCGGGGCGCGAAGCGGGTTGGCAGTATCTGTTCCCATCGCAGGCGTTGTCGCACGATCCCCGCGCTGGCGGGTTGCGGCGGCACCACGTCGACGACAGCGTGCTGCAGCGAGCGGTGCGTTCGGCGCGCCTGCGCGCGGGCATTGCCAAGCCGGCAACCTGCCACACCCTGCGCCACTCCTTCGCCACCCACCTGCTCGAGGCCGGCTACGACATCCGCACCGTACAGGAGTTGCTCGGCCACAAGGATCTGTCCACCACCCAGATCTATACCCATGTGCTCGGCCGTGGCGCGTCGGCGGTACGCAGTCCGCTGGACGTGTAGCGATGCATGCGCGCGTGGTCGCGAAGACCGGTGCCGCGGGCGGATGCGTCCGGCGGCCGCCACCGCATCCATTGGCGCTGGCCTGCGCGGCGGCATGGCTGGGCGGCGCGGTGGCCTGCCTGTTCCTGCCGGCGTTGCCGCCGATGCCACTGCGCTGGCTGGCGCTGGTTATGGGAATGGCGTGCTGGGCGCGGGGCTGGCGCTGGCGCGCGCTCGGCGCGGGCCTGGTGGGTTTGGGCTGGACCGCGCTGCATGCGGGCTGGGCGCTGGGTGCGCAACTGCCGGCGGAGTGGGAAGGGCGCGAGGTGCGCGTCGCCGGGCAGGTGGTGGAGCTGCCGGAACACGAGGCACGACGCACCCGGTTCCGGTTGCGCGTGGACGACGATGCGCCGGAACCGCTACGCGGGAGATTGTTGCAGCTGGCGTGGTACGACGACTTCGGCGCATCCAGCCCGGGGGCGCGCACGCAGCTGCACTCCGGGGCTCGCTGGAAGCTGCGGGCCCGGCTGCGGACGCCGAGCGGTCTGTCCAATCCGGGCGGCTTCGATGCCGGTCGCCATGCGCTGGCGCAACGGATCGCCGCCACCGGCTACGTGCGCGCGCCGGACGCCGCACGCGAACTGGCGCCGGCGATGGGTATCGATGCGTGGCGCGAGGCGATGTCCGGGCGCATCGAGGCGGCGGTACCGTCGCCGTCCTCGCGCTTCGTGCGTGCGCTGGCACTGGGCGATACCCGCGGCCTGGACGATGCGGACTGGGAGCGGTTGCGCGCGGTGGGGCTCACCCACCTGATCGCCATCTCCGGCTTCCATGTCGGCATGGTCGCGATGTTCTTTGCCTGGCTGGTGGTCCCGTTGTGGTGGCTGCTGCCGCGCCTGGGCCGGTGGTTGCCGCGACCACAGGCGGCGGCNCTGGGGGCGCTGGCGGGGGCGGCAGGGTATGCGGCGGTGGCCGGATTCTCGCTGCCGACGGTGCGCACCTTGTTGATGATCGCGGTGGTGGCCGCTGCACGCCTGGCGCGACGGCCGTTGGGCGCCTGGCAGGCGTTGTCGCTGGCGCTGCTCGGGATCCTGCTGGCCGATCCGCTGGCGGTGCTGCAGGCGGGGTTCTGGCTCAGCTTCGCCGGGGTGGCCTGGCTGGTGTGGTGCCTGCCGCCGCAGGACGGCAAGCGCCGCCTGCTGCGCGACTTCCTCTCGGCGCAGGGGGTGGCCACGCTGGGGCTGCTGCCGCTGGGCGCGGTGCTGTTCAACCAGGCTTCGCTGGCCGGGCCGCTGGCCAACCTGCTGGCCATTCCGTGGTGGAGCCTGGGGGTGGTGCCGCTGGCGCTGCTGGGCACGGGCCTGGACGCACTGCATGCGGGCATGGGCGAATGGGCGTGGCGCGCGGCGGCATGGTGCTTCGAGCCGAGCTGGACGCTGTTCGGGCGCCTGGCCTCCAGCCGCTTCGCGCTGTGGTGGCTGCCGGAATCGCGCGACTGGGCGTTGCCATTGGCCACGTTGGGCGCGCTGTGGTTGCTGCTTCCGCGCGGATTGCCTGGGCGGACGCTCGCGCTGGTGCTGTGGTTGCCGCTGTTGCACCCGCCGCGCGAGTTGCCGAAGCCCGGTGGATTCGAGTTGCAGGTGCTGGATGTGGGGCAGGGACTGGCGGTGGTGGTGCGCACTGCACGTCATGTCCTCCTCTATGACGCCGGCCCCGCGGTACGAGACGGCTGGGACGCGGGCGAGCGCGTGGTGCTGCCGTCGCTGCGCGCATTGGGCGTGTCGCGGCTGGACGCGGTGGTGATCAGCCATGCCGACCAGGACCATGCGGGCGGCTGGGAGGCGGTGCGTCGCGGGCTGGCGGTGGCGCGCTCGCTCGGCCCGGCTGGTGCGCCGCTGCAGGTCGATGCGCCGTGCCTGGCCGGGCAGACGTGGAACTGGGACGGTGTGCGCTTCGTCTTCCTGCATCCGCCCGAACACTTCCCATACCTGCGCAACGAGGCCAGCTGCGTGCTGCTGGTCGCTTCCGCGCACGGCAGCGCATTGTTGCCCGGCGATATCGGCGAGGTGGTGGAGCGGCGCCTGCTGCGCGAACCGGAGCGCCTGCGCGCCGACGTGGTGGTGGTGGCGCACCACGGCAGCAATGGCTCGTCCTCGCCCGGCTTCGTTGCCGCCACCGGCGCACGCCTGGCCCTGATCGGCGCCGGACACGGCAATCGCTTCGGCCACCCGCGCCCGCAGGTGGTCGAACGTTGGCGCGAGCAGGGCACCGAGGTGCTGGCCACGCCCGCCTCCGGCGCCATCCGGGTCTGGCTGGACGAGGATGGCCTGTCGGTGCGCGAACGCCGCCCCTGGCGCGCGCGCCTGTGGGATCGCCGCGATCCCTGATTCCCATTCTGGTTGCGGTCTGGGGCCCCCTGCACCTTGGGAACGGGAACCGCGGTCCCATGTCGGAGTCAGCGCGTCCTGCGACCCCGTGTCGCGGCGGCGCCACGCCGAAGGCAGCGCTTCTCGCGAGCCCCTGCCAGTGGCGGCCTCCGGCCGCAGGCGCCGCTTTCCAAGGTGCCCGGACCGTCGGACTGGCGCCCGCCCCGCCTTTGCCGTCATCCTTAGGGTTCGTCGCAGGCGGCCGCGGGCCGGGGGTGGTTCAGGTGTGGGAGCTGGTCAAGGCCGGTGGATGGCCGATGCTGCCGTTGCTGCTGCTGGGCGTGGCGGCCCTGGCGATCATCCTGGAGCGGCTGTGGAGCCTGCGCCGCAACGAGGTCATGCCGCCGAAGCTGGGCGAGGAAGTCCGCAACTGGGCCGCCCGTGGCCAGCTCGATCCGGCCCACATCGAATCCCTGCGCCGCAACTCGCCGCTGGGCGCACTGCTGGCCGCCGCGCTGGACGTGCGCCACAAGCCGCGCGAGCAGATCCGCGAGCGGATCGAGGACACCGGCCGGCACCTGGTGTTCAGGATGGAGCGCTACCTGAGCGCGCTGGGCACGATCGCCTCGGCCGGCCCGCTGCTGGGCCTGCTGGGCACGGTGGTGGGCATGATCCAGATGTTCCTGGGCGTGCTCGACCATGGCCTGGGCGATGTCAACCAGCTCGCCGGCGGCATCGGCAAGGCCCTGGTGTGCACCGCCACCGGCATGATCGTGGCGGTGCCGGCGCTGATCTTCCACCGCTATTTCCGCAGCCGCATCGCCGGCTACGTGATCGAGATGGAGCAGGAGGCCACCGCGCTGCTGGACGCGCTGGACAGCGCCCGTGCCCCGGCGCCCGCCAAGACCGCCGCCCAGGCTGCGGCCGCGGCGGCGCGCATCGCCGCGGCCCGTGCCGTGCCGCCGGGCGGCTGAGGCCGGCATGCGCATCCGTGACCAGCGCGCCTACGACGAGCCGGCCATCGACCTGGTGCCGCTGATCGACGTCGTCCTGGTGCTGATCGTGTTCTTCGTGATCACCACCACCTTCGACGTGCGCTCGACCCTGCAACTGCAACTGCCGGTGGCCAGCCCGCAGGCACCGCCACCGGAGCGGACCCTGAACATCCTGGTCAACGCCGACGGCCGCTATTTCGTCGGCGAACGCGAAGTGCTGCGTACCGGCATCGAGGCGGTCAAGCAGGCGATCGCCGAGGCCGCCGGCGACGACCGCGACCAGGCGGTGCTGCTGCGTGCCGACGCGCGTACCCCGTACCAGGCCGTGGTCACCGCCCAGGACGCGCTGGCCCAGCTGGGCTTCCGCCGCATCGCGATCGCTACCGCCCCCGAACCGGTTGCACCGGCCGCGGAGGCGCAGCCTTGAGCCGCGGCGAACAACCGCCGGTGTGGCCGATCTATCGGCGTCTGCTCGGCTACACGCGGCCGTACTGGCCGTTCCTGGGCGCGGCGCTGGTGGGCATGGTGGTCGAGGCGGTGGCGGGAGCCAGCTTCGTGCGCTTGATGAAGCCGCTGACCAACGCCTTCGTCGCCCCCGAGCCGTACATGGCGGTGATGCTGCCGCTGGCGATCATCGGCCTGTTCGTGCTGCGCAGCGCGGCCACCTTCCTCACCGACTACGGCATGGCCCGCACCGGCCGCAGCGTGGTCCGCGACCTGCGCGAGCAGGTGCTGGCCAAGTACCTGCGTCTGCCATCCACGCACTTCGACACCGAGTCCACCCCGGTGATGGTCAGCCGCCTGAACTTCGACACCGAGCAGGTGACCCAGGCCAGTTCCGAGGCGCTCAAGGCGATGGTCACCGACGGCCTGACCGTGGTCGCGCTGCTGGGCATGATGCTGTGGACCAGCGTCAAGGTGACCGTGGCGATGCTGCTGATCACCCCGTTGATCGGGGTGATCGTGTGGTACGTGGGCAAGCGCTACCGGCGCATCAGCACCGGCATCCAGGACGGCATGGGCCGGATGGCGGCCAGCGCCGAGCAATCGCTGGCGGCGCAGCAGGACGTGAAGGTGCACGGCACCCAGGCGCTGGAGCGGCAGCGCTATGCCGGCCTGGCCAACCGCATCCTCGGCCTGAACATGAAGGTCGAGGCCACCCGCGCCGGCGCCTCGGCCATGACCCAGCTGCTGGCCGCGCTGGCACTGGCGGCGATCATCTGGGTGGCCACCCGCGAGGCGCTGCACGGGCGCCTGGACGCGGGCGACTTCATGGTCTTGATGACCGCGATGATCGGCATCATCCCGTCGCTGCGTCGGGTCACCAGCGTGCAGGCGCACATCGCCCGCGGCGTGGCTGCGGCCGAGCGCCTGTTCGGGATCCTCGACAGCGAGGAAGAGCACGACACCGGCACCCGCACCCTCGGCCGCGCGCGCGGCGAGCTGGTGTTCGAGCGGGTCTGCCTGCGCTACCGCGACCAGCCCGGTTTCGCCCTGGACGACATCAGNTTCAGCGCCCGCCCGGGCACGGTGACCGCGATCGTCGGCCGCTCCGGCAGCGGCAAGACCAGCCTGGTNCGGCTGGTGCCGCGCTTCTACGAGCCCAGCGGCGGCCGCATCACTCTGGATGGGGTGGCGCTGGACGAATACCGGCTGGACGACCTGCGCCGGCAGATTGCCCTGGTCGGGCAGAAGGTGATGCTGTTCGACGACACCATCGCCGCCAACATCGCCTACGGCGCCGACGCCGGCCGCGAGGCGATCCGCGCCGCCGCGCAGGCGGCCAATGCCTGGGAATTCATCGAGCGCCTGCCGCAAGGCCTGGACACGCCGATTGGCGAGAACGGCGCCCTGTTGTCCGGCGGCCAGCGCCAACGCCTGGCGATCGCCCGCGCGATCCTGCGCGATGCGCCGATCCTGATCCTGGACGAGGCCACGGCGGCGCTGGACAACGAATCCGAGCGCCTGGTGCAGGACGCGCTGCAGCGGCTGATGCCCGAGCGCACCACCCTGGTGATCGCGCACCGGCTGTCCACCATCGAGCACGCCGACCAGGTGCTGGTGCTGGACCAGGGCCGGGTGGTGGAGCAGGGCAGCCACGCGCAGCTGCTGGCCGCCGGCGGGGTATACGCGCACCTGCACAGCCTGCAGTTCCGGGAGCGGCGGGCGGGATGAGCACGGCCGCCGGACCAGACAGGGAGCATCGGGCGTGCGGCATCCTCCGATGAGNTCGATCCGATGAGCAGGTCGGCGCCGAAGACGCCGGCGTGGTGGTTCGATGGCGCCGCCGTGCCATGGTGGGCGTGGCTGCTCGCGCCGCTGTATGCCGGCGCGGGCGCACTGCGCCGGCGCCTGTATGCCATCGGTCTGCTGCGCGAGCGCAAGGTGCCGGTGCCGGTGCTGGTGATCGGCAACCTGGCCGCTGGCGGCGCCGGCAAGACCCCGCTGGCCCTGGCGCTGGTCCGCCGCCTGCGCGATGCCGGCTGGCGTCCGGGCGTGGCCAGTCGCGGCTACGGTCGCCAGGATCCGGATGTGCCGCGCTGGGTGACCGCGGAGACTACGCCGGAACAGGGCGGCGACGAGCCGGTGCTGTTCGCGCGCCGCCTGGCCGTGCCGGTGCGGGTGGACCGCNACCGCCATGCCGCCGCGCGCGCGCTGGCCGAGGCCGGTTGCGACATCGTGGTCTGCGACGANGGCCTGCAGCACTACCGCTTGGCGCGCGACCTCGAGATCGAAGTGATCGACGGCGCGCGCCGCTACGGCAACGGCCGCATGCTGCCGGCCGGGCCGCTGCGCGAGCCGGTCGAACGCGGTCGCCGCTGCGACTTCCGCGTGGTCAACCTGGGCCACGCCGCCGCCCAGGACGGCGGCACCGGCTTCGGCGAATGGCCGATGCAGCTGCAGGCGCGGGTGGCCCAGCCGATGGCCGGCGGCCGGGCGCGGCCGCTGGAGAGCTTCGTCGGCATGCGCGTGCATGCGGTGGCCGGGATCGGCAACCCGCAGCGCTTCTTCGACATGCTGCGCGCGCTGGGCATCGGCGTGATCCCCCACGCCTTCCCCGACCACCACGCCTACCGCGCGCAGGACCTGGATTTCGGCAACGACCAGCCGGTGCTGATGACCGAGAAGGATGCGGTCAAGTGCTCCGCCTTCGCCGACGCGCGCTGCTTCATGGTCCCGGTCGAGGCCGAACTGCCGGCCGCCTTCTGGATCGCCCTCGGCGAGCGCCTGGGCCGTCCGGCCTGATGGATCCAGCGCGCCGGCGCTGACGTCGGCCGGGGCCGCGGAGTCAGCGCTTTCGATCCTTGCCCACGCAGCGGGATTCCCGGCCGAAGAAGCGCCTTTGCTGGAGGGGCGGCACATGCTCCGCCAGCCTCCTACAATGCCCGGTCACCCGGGAGGAANCATGACCCCCAGCAACGACTTCGTCGTCGCCATCCCCGCGCGCCACGCCGCCACCCGGCTGCCGGGCAAGCCGCTGCGCCCGCTCGGCGGCGAACCGCTGGTGCTGCACGTGGCCCGCCGTGCCCTGGCNGCCGGCGCACGCGAGGTCTGGCTGGCCACCGACGATGCCCGGGTGGCNGACGCCCTGGCCGACGTGGCCGGCATCCAGGTGGCGATGACCTCGCCCGGCCACGCCTCCGGTACCGACCGCCTGGCCGAATGCGCCGCCATCGCCGGCTGGGACGCCAGCACCGTGGTGGTGAACCTGCAGGGCGACGAACCCTTCGCNCCGCCCAGCGGCATCCGCACCGTGGCCCGCACCCTGATCGACAGCGGCGCGCCGATGGCGACCCTGGCCGAGCCGATCGCCGACACGGAGACCTTGTTCGACCCGAACACGGTCAAGCTGGTCCGTGCCGACTCCGGCGATGCGCTGTACTTCAGCCGCGCGCCGCTGCCGTGGCCGCGCGACGCCTTCGCCCGCGACCGCGGCGTGCTCCCGCCCGGCGGCCATTGGCTGCGCCACATCGGCATCTATGCCTACCGGGCCGGTTTCCTGCAGGCGTTCGCGAAGATGCCGCCCGGCACCCTGGAGCGGGTCGAATCGCTGGAACAGCTGCGCGTGCTGGAGGCCGGCCATCGCATCGCCGTGGCCCTGGCGCCCGAGCCTTTCCCGCCGGGCGTGGATACCCCGGAGGANCTGGCACGCGCCGANGCGCGCCTGCGCGAAACCCGGGCATGAATGCCGCCGCCCAGGTGCAGACCCGCTTGCTGGTGGTGTGCCTGGGCAACATCTGCCGTTCGCCGCTGGCCGAGGGCGCGCTGCGCGCGCGGATCGACGCTTCGCCGCTGGCCGGGCGGGTGCGGGTGGATTCGGCCGGCACCGGCGGCTGGCACGCCGGACGGCCGCCGGACCGCCGTGCCATCGCCTGCGCCCAGGGCCACGGCGTGGACATTTCCGGCCTGCGCGCGCGCCAGGTCGAGCCGGGCGATTTCGACGACTTCGACTGGCTGCTGTGCGCCGACGCCAACAACCTGCGCGATGTGCGCCGGCTGGCGCCGGCCGCGGCCCGCGACCGGGTCGCGTTGCTGCTGGACTGGGCCGGGACCGCGCCCG
>Ga0056913_1001365_pt1 | contig 11914 bp, 12 predicted proteins | sample EBPBio282013_DNA_FD_55170 | JGI IMG/M metagenome (GOLD analysis project Ga0056913, IMG submission 55170) | Wastewater treatment Type I Accumulibacter community from EBPR Bioreactor in Madison, WI, USA - Reactor 2_5/28/2013_ DNA (Hybrid Assembly) | ecosystem: Engineered > Bioreactor > EBPR >... | reverse complement strand
GCATCGGAGAACCCGTAGTAGGCTGGATCGAGCTGCGGGACATCCGAGCGCGGGGTGCGCTTGAGCGGATCGAGGTTGGCCCAGCGATCGCCGATGAAGCGNTAGGCGGTGATCATCTGCAGGACGCTCACCTGCTTNCTGTCGTCCACCGGTGCCACGGCCGCGGCCCGGTAGCCTCCTTTCCTCGCCTGCTCGGCGAAGGCGTTGATCACCGGCAGATGCGGCACATCACGGGCGACGTAACCCGGCAGTTGCGCCAGCTTGTCGAAGTAGTCGCGCCACTGCTCGGAAACGGAACCGGGATTGTCGAGATAGTTTTCGTACAACTCCTCGACGAAGGGCGCGTTGCCACCAAAGAGGAGGGAGTTACCAAAAAGCTGATTCATCATGGCAGTTACCTGTCGTCACGGTCCTGGTTCGAATCGACAAAACCTGTGGGCCCAAGCGCCACAGAATGAAAAAAGGGCGGCACCTGTCTGCCGCCCTTTGGAGTCCGCCGGCCTATCGCTGGTCGACAGGAATCACATCGCGCCTGGCGGTGCCGATATAGAGCTGACGCGGACGACCAATCTTGTACTCCGGGTCGTTGATCATCTCCTCCCATTGCGTCATCCAGCCGACGGTACGGGCCAACGCGAAGATGCAGGTGAACATCGTGGTCGGGATGCCCAAGGCCTTCTGGACGATCCCGGAATAGAAATCGACGTTCGGGTAGAGCTTCTTCTCGATGAAGTAGTCGTCCTCGAGGGCGATCTTTTCGAGTTCCATCGCCAGTTTGAACAGGCGATCGTTCTCCAGCCCGAGTTCCTGAAGAACCTCGTTGCACACCTTGCGCATCAGCGTGGCACGTGGATCGAAGTTCTTGTACACACGATGGCCGAAGCCCATCAGCTTGAAGTCGTCGTTCTTGTCCTTGGCTCGCGTGATGTACGTGCCGACGCGCGAGACATCGTGGATCTCTTCGAGCATCTGCAGGCAGGCCTCGTTGGCGCCACCATGCGCGGGACCCCACAGACAGGCGATGCCCGCCGAGATACAGGCGTAGGGATTGGCGCCGGACGAACCCGACAGACGCACCGTCGAGGTCGACGCGTTCTGCTCATGATCGGCATGGAGCGTGAAGATGGTGTCCAGGGCATGCACCAGCACCGGATTCGGCTTGTACTCCTCACACGGCGTGCCGAACATCATGTGCATGAAGTTGGCCGTGTAGTCGAGATCGTTGCGCGGGTAGATGAACGGCTCGCCGCGGTGGTACTTGTAGGCCATGGCGACGATCGTCGGCAGCTTGGCGACGATGCGGTTGAAACTGATGTTCTGGTGCTCGAGGTCCGAAAAGTCCTCGGCCTCATGGTAGAACGCCGAGAGGGCGCCGACCACACCCACCAGCACGGCCATCGGGTGCGCGTCGCGACGAAAGCCCTGGTAGAACTTCACCAGTTGCTCGTGCACCATCGTGTGATCCTTGATGTTCCGCTCGAACTTCACCTTCTGGGTGGGAGTCGGCAATTCACCATGCCACAACAGGTAGGCCACCTCGAGGAAGTTGCACTGCTCGGCCAGTTGCTCGATCGGATAGCCACGATAAAGCAGTTCGCCCTTGTCACCATCAATGAACGTGACCGTCGACCGGCAACTCGCGGTCGACAGGTAGCCGGAGTCGTAAGTGAATAGACCGGTCTTGGCGCCCAGGGTGCGAATGTCGATGCAATCATTGCCATGTGTCGGCGTCATGATTGGAAACTCGACAGGGGCCTTCCCTTCGATGATGAGAGTTGCTTTACGTTCCGTCATTGTTTTATCCCCGTTCAGGTAGTGAGGTCACAGCTGCGAACAGGAGGCCGCCAGATTATGGCAGCTTCCTTACTTAACTCTTACGTCGCGCAACAGCGCAAGGACTTCGGCCTGCACCGGGTCGGAAGATTCCCGGCTACCGTTCACCAGCGGCCACAGCTCNAGATCCTCCATGTCGGCCAGGATAACAAAGGCGTCTGCCTGCGGGGGAGTCAAGCTCGGATAAAGCCGATCGAGGAACTCCCCCAACAGCAGGTCCATTTCCAGCATGGCGCGGCGAGTACAGCGCCAGCGCAGGCGGTTGAGTTTTTCTCTTTCCTCCATCAGATCGCGCGACGGACCATCATCTCTTTGATCTTGCCGATCGCCCGGGTTGGGTTCAGACCCTTCGGACAGACATCGACGCAATTCATGATGCTGTGACAGCGGAACAGACGATAGGGGTCCTCGAGATCGTCGAGACGTTCGTTGGTGGCCTCGTCACGCGTGTCGGCAATGAAACGGTAAGCGTTCAGGAGACCGGCCGGACCGACGAACTTGTCCGGATTCCACCAGAACGAGGGGCACGAGGTCGAGCAGCAGGCACACAGAATGCACTCGTAGAGGCCGTTGAGTTCCTCGCGCTCCTCGGGCGACTGCAGTCGCTCGCGGTCGGGACGCGGCCCCTCGTTGATCAGGTAAGGCTTGATCGAATGGTACTGCTTGAAGAACTGGGTCATGTCGACGATCAGATCGCGGATCACCGGCAGGCCAGGCAGCGGTCGCAGCACGACCGGCTGCTTGAGGTCCTTGATCTCGGTGAGACAGGCAAGCCCGTTCTTGCCGTTGATGTTCATCGCATCCGATCCGCAGATGCCTTCGCGGCACGATCGGCGATAAGCCAGCGAATCGTCCTTCGCCTTGAGCCGCGTGAGTATGTCAAGCAACTTGCGATCGATCGCAAAATCGACTTCGACCGANATGTCCTGCATGTAGGGCGCGTTGTCCTTGTCGGGATCGTAGCGATAGATCTTGAACTGCATGGTACTGGTGGTCATGTTCATTGACTCCTTAACGCACGATCAGTAAGAGCGCGTCTTCAACGCGATGGTTTCNACGGACAGCGGGGTCATGATGACCGGCTTGTAGCTCAGAGCGCTGCCCTCGCGGTGCCACAACGTGTGCTTGTGCCAGCCAACGTCGTCGCGGCCATTCGGATTGGCCGCCGTGTCCGGCGCGTCGTCGCGNACNTGGGCGCCGCGCGACTCCTTGCGCGCCTCGGCAGAAACCATCGTCGCCTTGGCGACTTCGATCAGGTTGTCGAGCTCAAGAGCTTCGACGCGCGCCGTGTTCCAGACCTGCGACTTGTCCTTGATCTCGGTCCTGGCGACCGCCTTCTCGATCTCGACGATCTTCGCAACGCCTTCGATCAGCATGTCCTTGAAGCGGAAGACGCCACAGTGCTTCTGCATCGTCCGCTGCAGCTCGAGACGGGTCTCGTTGACGTTGGCGCCGCCGGTCTGCGTATTCAGTCGGTTCAGACGTGCCAGCGTGAAATCGGCGAAGTTCGCCGGCAGTTCCTTGAGCCCGATCGTGCCCGACTTCACATCCTCGATGACCGAATCGCCCGAGGCCTTACCAAAAACCAGCAGGTCAAGCAGCGAGTTGGTCCCCAAACGATTGGCACCGTGCACCGACGCGCAGGCGACTTCGCCAGCGGCATAGAAGCCGCGGATCGGAGTGCCGTCGTCAGCGACGACCTGACCCTTGTAGTTGGTCGGCACACCGCCCATCTGGTAGTGACAGGTCGGCACCACCGGAATCGGCGCCTTGATCGGATCGATACCGGCGAACTGGATCGAGATCTCGCGGATTCCCGGCAGGCGCTTCATGATCGTTGCCGGATCGAGGTGGGTGATGTCGAGGAGGACGAAGTCCTTGTTGGGCCCGCAACCGCGGCCCTCGTTGATCTCGGTGACCATCGCCCGGGAAACGACGTCGCGCGACGCCAAATCCTTGGCGTTCGGCGCNTAACGCTCCATGAAGCGTTCATTGGTCGAGTTGCGCAGAATGCCGCCTTCACCCCGCACGCCTTCGGTGATCAACACCCCGGCGCCGGCCACACCGGTCGGGTGGAACTGCCAGAACTCCATGTCCTCGAGCGGGATGCCGGCGCGTGCCGCCATCCCGAGACCGTCACCCGTATTGATGAAGGCATTGGTCGACGAATAGAAGATACGGCCGGCACCACCGGTGGCGAAGACGGTCGCCTTGCTGTGAAAGGCGACGACTTCACCGGTCTCCATTTCCAGGGCGATCACCCCAAGCACCTGGCCGCTGTCGTCGCGGATCAGGTCGAGCGCCATCCACTCGACGAAGAACTGCGTGTTGGCGCGTACGTTGCGCTGGTAGAGGGCGTGCAGCATGGCGTGGCCGGTACGGTCGGCCGCGGCACAGGCTCGACGAACCGGTTTCTCGCCGAAGTTCGACATGTGCCCGCCNAACGGACGCTGGTAGATCTTGCCTTCGTCGGTACGGTCGAAAGGCATGCCGAAATGCTCCAGTTCGACGACGACCTCGGGGGCCTTGCGACACATGTATTCGATCGCGTCCTGGTCGCCGAGCCAGTCGGAACCCTTGACCGTGTCGTACATGTGCCAATGCCAGTGGTCCTCCTCGGAGTTNCCGAGCGAGGCAGACACGCCCCCCTGCGCGGCGACGGTATGCGACCGGGTGGGAAAGACTTTCGACAGCACAGCCGTCTTCAGACCCGCCTCGGACAACTGNATCGCTGCCCGCAGGCCGGAGCCGCCGGCGCCAACAATGACTGCATCGAACTTGCGTACTGGAATGGTTAGTTTGCTCACTTACATTCTCCACAGAATCTGAACTGCCCAGCCGGCGTAACCGACCAGCACCGCAACCGTCACAATCATCATCAGCAGGCGCAGGCCAGCCGGCTTGATGTAGTCCATCCAGATGTCGCGAACACCGATCCAGGCGTGGTAGAANACGCTGATAAAAAACAGGAAGGTGGCGAACTTCATGAAACCATTGGCGAAAATACCNCGCCACGCCTCGAAGGAATCGGGCGCGACAGCGCCTGCGACGACCAGNAAGATGACCGTGTAAATCGCCATGATGATGGCGGTGGCCCGCTGGATGATCCAGTCCTTGAGCCCATAGTGGGCCCCGACGAGAATACGATTTACCATAGCACTTTGGCTCCGATGATCAGGGTCAGGGCGATGCTGACCGCGAAAACGATCTTGCTCGACAAGCGCGCCGCCTCGAGTTCAATCCCCTTGTGCAGATCAAGCAGCAGGTAGCGNATGCCGGCGCAGAAGTGGTGCATGTAGAACCAGATCAGGCCGAGCAGGACGATCTTGGCNACCGGATGCCCGACCACGCNCTTGACGGCGGCGAAGGTCTCGCTGGANGNCAGGCTGCCCTGGAACAGCCATAGCAGCACCGGNAGCATCAGGAAAAGCCCNGCCCCGCTGACCCGGTGGAGGATTGATAGGATACCCGGAAGGGGTAGCCTGATAGTCGGCAAGTCCAAGTTCTTTGGACGCCTTTTCTTGATTGCCATCTCTGCCATGAACGTCATCCCTCATGTGTAATGCGGCCNAATCCGTGCCGCCCGACCCCTGCAAAACCACGCTCGATTATAAACCATCCGAGCGCCCCTGACTTCCTTGCCCAGCGTCTTCCGACACTTCACCCTAGCTGATTGTGATAATGATAGTTGCGTGTCGAGTAATAGCCCCGGCGCCATTCCACCGGCTTGTTGCCATAGGTGAAGGTCACTCGCTCGACGAGCAGCAAGGGACTTCCCTCGGCGATCTGCAGCAGTTCGGAACTCACCCGGTCGGCGGAAATGGCTCGNAGGCGTTCGTCCGCGCGGATCATGCGTACGCCATANCGGGTTTCGAAAAGGCTGTACANCGACTCGCCCGAGCGCAGGATCTCCAGCGACAGATCGGGAAAGAGTTCGCTCGGCAAATAGATTTCGTCGAAAACCACCGGCTCTTCGCCGAGTTTCAACAGCCGTCGCAGAATGATGATCGCCGCGCCGGGCTCGAGGGCGAGTGTTCTCGCAACATCGGCGCCGGCCTTCGCCCGCCAGCATTCCAGNGGAATGCTCTGGGTGAGGCGGCTCTCGCCGTCGTTCGGAACCAGGCGCAGGAAGCGAAAATAGGAACCCGGATCCTTGTGGGTAGCGACAAAGGTGCCTTTGCCCTGCTGGCGAACCAGGAGATTCTCGGCAGCCATCTCGTCGATGGCCTTGCGTACCGTTCCCTGACTCACGCCGAACCGACTGGCCAGCTCCGACTCGCTCGGGATCGGGTCACCGGGACCCCATTCGCCGGANGCCAGATGGCGCATGATCAAATCCTTGATCTGCCGGTACAGCGGACTGAAGGTCGGAGAATGCAATGACGAAGACCGGTTCATGGAGCGTCATTTCAGCACAGTTTCGCGTCGGCGTCCATCCTGTATCCCCAAAAAAATATCATATATAAGACATAAGATACATTTGACACTTCCCGCCGTTAGCTCGTATCATTCTNGCGGTTTGCTGCCCCCTCCGAGCACGGCTTGCGGGGCNTTACCAATGGCTTTCCGCCCCTTTTTTGCTCAACACCAACCACTAACGACAGGAGCCGCATCATGTCCAAAGCCCCCATGCGCGTCGCGGTGACCGGCGCCGCCGGTCAAATCGGTTACAGCCTGCTTTTCCGGATCGCCTCCGGTGAAATGCTCGGCCGCGACCAGCCGGTCATCCTCCAGTTGCTCGACCTGCCGCAAGCCCAGAAGGCCTGCCAGGGCGTCATGATGGAACTCGAAGACTGCGCCTTCCCGCTGCTCGCCGGCATGTTCGCCACCGACGATCCGAACCTCGCCTTCAAGGNTGCCGATGTCTGCCTGCTGGTCGGCGCGCGTCCGCGNGGTCCCGGCATGGAGCGGGCCGACCTGCTGACCGCCAACGGCGCCATCTTTACCGTTCAGGGCAAGGCGATTGCCGAGAATGCCAGCGAAAACGTCCGCGTTCTCGTCGTTGGCAACCCCTGCAACACGAACGCGCTGATTGCCGGCTCGGCGGCGAAGAAGGTCGGCCGCACCAACCCCGCCAACTACCACGGCATGCTGCGCCTGGATCACAACCGCGCACTGTCGCAACTCGCCAACAAGACCGGTCGCCCGGTCGCCAGCTTCAAGCAGCTCGTCGTCTGGGGCAACCACTCGCCGACGATGTACGCCGACTACCGCAACTGCACGTCGAACGGCGACAACGTCAAGNCGCTGATCAATGATGCCGTCTGGAACAACGACGTCTTCCTGCCNACCGTCGGCAAGCGCGGCGCCGCGATCATCGATGCGCGCGGCCTNTCGTCCGCCGCTTCCGCCGCCAACGCCGCCATCGACCACATGCGCGACTGGGTTCTCGGTTCCGACGAATGGGTCACCATGGGCGTTCCCTCCGACGGTTCCTACGGCATCCCGGCCGGCATCGTTTTCGGCTTCCCCTGCGAGTGCAAGGGCGGCTCGTTCAAGATCATCCAGGGGATCGAGATCGACGACTACTCGCGCGACAAGATGAACAAGACGCTCAAGGAGTTGACCGACGAGCAGGACGCCGTCAAGCACATGCTGTAGTCGGCCCCGCCGACGTTTCGCGAGCCGCGGCCTGCCCGCGGCTTTTTCTTGCCGGTCAGCGACGCCGGGCCGGCAGTAGAATGTCGCCTTCCCGTNAACCCCCGCCNTGGAGAATCCCGTGCGCCATCCCAGTCAGGTCCTGTTCGCAGGCGAGAAACCGTTTCCCATGATGCCCGCGGTAGACCACTATGCGGGCTCCGAAAAACTCATCAGCAAGGCGCTCCAGTTGCAAGCCGAGCTGGGCCCGATCTTCGACATCACCTGTGACTGCGAAGATGGCGCGCCGGCAGGCGCCGACCGGCAGCACGCCGAGATGGTCGCCGACTTCGTGATGTCCGACGCCAATCGGCACGGGCGCGTCGGTGCGCGCATCCACGACATCGCGCATCCGGCCTGGCAACAGGACATCGAGATCATCGTCGGGCGCGCCGGCCAGCGATTGGCCTTCGTGACGCTGCCCAAGGTCAGTGGCAGCGACGACGTGCGGGTCCAGCTGCGCGAACTGCGCCGCGCCAGCGTGGCCGCCGGACTCACTCGCTCCATCCCGGTACATGTCCTGATCGAGACCCACGGCGCCTTGCGTGCGGTATGGGAAATAGCCGCCATGCCGGAGGTCGAATCGCTCGATTTCGGACTCATGGATTTCGTCAGCGGCCACCACGGCGCCATCCCGGGCTCGGCCATGCTCAGCCCGGGACAGTTCGAGCACCCGCTGGTTGTCCGCGCAAAATGTGAAATCGCCGCCGCGGCGCTTGCCAACGGCGTCGTGCCGTCGCACAACGTCACGACCGAACTCAGGGATCTCGACGTCATCCGCCGCAACGCCGAGCGGGCACGCAATGAATTCGGCTTCCTGCGCATGTGGAGCATTCATCCGAAGCAGATCCTGCCGATCGTCGAAGCGATGCGTCCCGATTTTTCCGAGGTCGAGGCGGCTAGCGCAATCCTCATCGCCGCCCAGGACTGCGACTGGGGACCGATCCAGTACCACGGGCAACTGCACGATCGCGCCTCCTACCGCTACTACTGGGAACTTCTCGCGCGCGCGCAGGCTACCGGCATGCAAATTGGCGACGCGGCCCAGACACGTTTCTTCGCCTGATGCGATGAGCCTGCTTGCCGATCTCACCGCGCAGGTGCTCGCCTTTCGTGACGAGCGCGACTGGGCGCAGTTCCACACCTTGCGCAACCTGATCGTCTCCTTGAATCTCGAGGCTGGCGAACTGCTCGAACTGACGCAGTGGAAGAACGATACGGAGATGGCGGCGCTGGCCAGCAACGCCGAGGCGCATGCGGCCTTGTGCGACGAATGCGCCGACGTCCTGATCTACCTGCTGCTGATCGCCGACAGGGCCGGCATCGACCTGGAAGCCGCAGCGCGCGCGAAACTGGCTAGAAATGCCGAAAGATACCCGGTCGAGACGAGCTACGGATCGAGCCGGAAGTATTCAGCCACCGCCGACGGCAAGTGCCGGCACGGGCCCTGAATCGGCGGACGACGCGACAGCGACGGCCCTGCCGTCCGAATCACGCGCCTTTCAGGGCTCCTGGCTCTCGAGACTGAAGCCGGCGCCCTCGTCGACGCCGAGAGCCTGCACCAGGAAAGGCATCACTTCCTGCAGCGTCGCCAGCAGGGTCCATGCGGGATTGATCACGAACAGGCCGCTACCGTGCATGCCAAATCCGTCAGCCGCTGGTTTCCTGACCTGCAGAGTGACGTGCAGCCAGCTCTTCGCCGGCAGGCGCTTCAGGCGCTGCGGCAGTTCGTGCGCTTCGAGCCGGGTCAACCGGGGGTACCAGAGCAGGTAGGTGCCGCCCGGGAAACGCGCCAGGCTATCCTTCAGCGCCAGGACGACCCGTTCGTAGTCGCGCTTCTCCTCATACGCCGGGTCGATCAGCACCAGCGCGCGTCGGGGTGGCGGCGGCAGCAGCGCCTTGAGCGCGGAAAAACCATCGGCCGCCTCGACGATCACCTGCCTGGCATGCGCGGCGAAGTTCTCGCGCAGGCGCAGCACGTCCCGGCTGTGCAGTTCGTACAAGCGCAGCCGATCGTCCGCACGCAGCGTTNCCAGCGCCAGTGCAGGNGAACCCGGGTAAATCTGCAGGCGGCCGTCCGGATTGAAGCGNCGCACCAGCTCGACATACTCCNCCACCGCTGCCGGCAGATCGCGACGCTGCCACAGACGGNCGATGCCCTNGCGATGCTCGGCCAGCTTGCTGGCCTGCGCCGAATCCAGCGCATAGCGACCAGCGCCGGCGTGCGTGTCGATNAACCAGAAGGGCTTGTCCTTCTGACCCAGGTAGCGCGTCANCTGCACGAGCAGCACATGCTTGATGACGTCGGCGTGGTTGCCGGCGTGGAAGCCATGACGATAACTGAGCATCGGCTAGGGCCTCGTGCAGCGCGCGGCAGTGCCCGGCGGCAAGCGCGCTAGCCCGGTGGCGGCAGTATCTTGCCGTCGGTGCTGAACTGGTAGTCGTGAAAGATGTGCTCGGCATTCAGCAACTGCCAGCTACCGTCGGGCAGGCGCCGCGACGTATCCTTGAGACGATAGGCGTAATGGCCGCAGGTCCAGCAGTCGAAATTGCGCATCTGCGTGCACAGGCAGGTCTTGTCCTTGACCGAGATTCGCTTGACGCCGGGATGGGCCGCGACCTCGCGATTGTAGGCCGTGATGTAGGAACAGCTGCCGTTGCTGTCCAGCAGATAACCGTAGGCCTCGCAGTTCGGACGAATACCGTCGCCGATCGCCGGGCTACTGCTGAGCATGCGCATCGGGTAGCCGGTCGGCGAAATCTGGTTCACCTCGATCTCGTCTTCGGTCGCCGCGAAGTAGTGCTGCTTGACGTCCTGAGGCAGACCGCACTCGCGCGACACGGTGAAGCGCGTCGCCACCTGCACGGCGCCCGCTCCCTGCTCCAGGAAGGATACCGCGTCGCTGCCCGTGAAGATCCCGCCGGCGGGAATCAGCGGAATGGCGAGTTGCTCGGCGGTCAGGTAACGGTGGATCTCGCCGAAGATGGTCGCCAGGTCATACTGCTGCCAATCCATGCCGAAACCGAGGTGTCCCCCGGCCAGCGGGCCTTCCACCACGACGTAATCGGGCAGGCGATTGCAGCGCGCCGTCTTGCGCAGGAAGAGTTGCAGCGCACGCAGTGACGAAACGATGATGCCCAGCTTGGCGTCGCGGAAGCGCGGATGGTCCTCGATCAGGGCGAACGAGCCGAGGTGTAGACCGGCAGCCAGCGTGATGCCATCGATCCCGGCATCGAGCGCCGCCGACATGCGTACGCGCAGCGTTTCGCGCGGCGCGTTCATGGTCAGTTTTTCCATGCAGTTGACGAAGATCAGGCCTTCGCCGCGTTTCGCCTCCATCGTCCGACCGACGTGCATCGCCGTCGCCTCGGCGAGTTGCCCGAGATCGAANCGAACCATCGACTTGTCGGTATTGGCGACGTTGAACTTGTATTGCCTGAGCTTGTCCTTGACGAACTTGGCGTTGAAACGCCGGTCGGCAACGGTATTCACCATGGCATCGGAGATGTGTCCGACGCCGCCGAGNCGAGCCGCCTCGAGCGCCAACTCGGCGGTCGAGATATCGACGCCCATGCCGCCGATCACGATCGGCACCAGTTCCTTCTTGCCGAACTGCAGGCGGAAATCATCAACGCGCTTCATTCATGTCCTTCCCGACCCGAGCAAGCGCCCTCAGCTTGCCCGAAAGGTGATCACCGCGATCCCCGAGTCCGGCATTATCGCTCATCACACGCGCGCATGGCTTGCCACGTGCAAGGAAATCGCGATACGCCGGGNCATTCTCGAGTATCCCTGCGCAACCGGCGCGTAGCGGTACGNCCCCTCCGCAGGCACGTGTATCATGAAGAACCCCGACGCCGTCATCTGGAATCCTGTCATGTCCGACTGCAGCCGCCACGAACCCCCTGNCCNNCGGCAAGGCGACATCGGCATCCCGCGCCGACGCGCTTTCGACGCGGCCGCCTTCGAGCAAGCCATTGGCGATCTGCTCGCCGCCTGCGGCGTGGCGCCCGATGCCGCGCACATGGGGCGGACGCCGCAACGCGTNCGCGAACTCTGGCAAAGCCGCCTGCTCGGCGGCTACGACCTTGACCCGGCCGCCGCGCTCGGCGATGGCTTCGCCGACCACCGCGGCGACATGGTCGTCGTCCGCGGCATCGCCGTACACGGTGTCTGCCCGCACCATCTGGTCCCTTTTCGCGGCCTCGCCCACGTCGCCTACCTGCCNGGCGGCCGGCTGCACGGCTTCGGCCGGATCGCCCGCCTGGTCGATGCCGTCGGCCACCGCTTCACCTACCAGGAATGGATGACGCGCGATATCGCCGAAGCGCTCATGCAACATGGCAAGGCACGCGGTGCCGCCTGCGTCGTCGAGGCCGAGCAGTTGTGTCTCCTGCTCGGCGAAGACCGCCGCGGCGACGAGCGAGTGATCACCCAGTCCTT
>Ga0056913_1001342_pt1 | contig 12137 bp, 10 predicted proteins | sample EBPBio282013_DNA_FD_55170 | JGI IMG/M metagenome (GOLD analysis project Ga0056913, IMG submission 55170) | Wastewater treatment Type I Accumulibacter community from EBPR Bioreactor in Madison, WI, USA - Reactor 2_5/28/2013_ DNA (Hybrid Assembly) | ecosystem: Engineered > Bioreactor > EBPR >... | reverse complement strand
CACACGTACTCGGCGACCGTCTGAATCCCCATCGCGTGGCTCATCTGGTTGATGGCAGCCACCAGGGCATCGTCCCGGGGATCCTCGCACATGTCCTTGACAAAGCTGCCGTCGATCTTCAGGTAGTCGACAGGCAGCGTCTTCAGGTAATGGAACGATGAGAGTCCACTGCCGAAGTCGTCAAGCGCCAGATGACAGCCGTGCCCCTTGAGCGCGGCCATCAGACCGAGCGCAGGTCCCAGATTCTGAATGGCGGCGGTTTCCGTGATCTCGAAACAGGCTCGTTCCGGCGGGAACGCGTGTTCGACAAACTGGCTTTCGATGAAAGCGAGAAGGCTCTCGTCGCTGAGTGAGTTTCCCGACAGGTTGATCGCCAGTCTGGCACCGCCGAGACCGACTCCGTTTGCATATTCCCGGAAGGCGGCCTGAATCACCCAGCGATCGATGGCGCCCATCAGATTGTAACGTTCCGCCGCCGGAATGAAGGCCGCCGGCAAGACCAGTTCCCCCTTGCGCTGGGTATTGCCAGGATGAGCAACGCGCAGCAGCGCCTCGTAGCGCACGGTGCGGAAGTCGGGGCCCTGCAAGGCCACGATCGGCTGGTAGTGAAGCCGGAACAGGCCCTGGTCGAGCGCGTCGCGCAGACCGGCCGCGCCGAGTATTTCGCTGTGACGCTGAACGCTCTCGCTGTCTGTCCGCTGGTAGACATGGACGCGGTTGCGACCCAGTTCCTTCGCCGTATAGCAGGCAATATCGGCCTCGGTCAGCAACTGGACGGTATCCTGGGTTTCGGCCGTGATCGGCACCAGGCCAATACTGACGCCGATCTGGTAGCTTCGCCCCTGCCAGTTGAAGCGGTGCTCACGGACATTGCGCACGACGGACTGGGCGATGGCGTAGGCGCGATCCAGCGGACAGTTTTCCTGCAGGAGCGCGAACTCGTCACCGCCAATCCGCGCCAGCGTGTCGCTCTCCCGGAACATGCCGGCCAGAATCGTATTGATCTGCTGCAGCAACTCGTCACCGGCCGCATGCCCGGCGGTGTCGTTGACCACCTTGAACTGATCCAGGTCGAGATAACACAGGACGTGCCGGGCGCCGTCCTGACGGGCGCTGGTGACGGCTCGCTGCAATCGCCGCTCGAACTCGGGCCGATTGATCAGACCGGTCAGAGCGTCGTGCGTGGCATCGTGCGCCAACTGGCGTGCCAGCTCGCGCGTCTCGGTGACGTTGCGGAACACGAGGACGACGCCGAGAAGCTGGTTGTCCCGGCCACGAATCGGCGCTGCCGAATCGTCGATGTCGTACTCCTGGCCGTCGCGCGCGACCAACAGCGAATGGCTGGCCAGGGCAACGATGCGTCCTTGCTGTAGGCAGCGACTGACCGGATCCGCGACCGGCCGACGCGTCTGGTCATGCACGATCGGGAACACCTCACCGGACGACCTGCCCCTCGCCTCCGCCGTCGTCCAGCCGGTGAGCGCTTCCGCCACAGGATTCAGGTAGTCGACATGCCCACTCGCATCCGTGGTGATTACGGCATCGCCGATCGAATGCAGGGTCACCAAGGCTCGCTCCTTGGCTTCGAACAAAGCCTGTTCCGCAAGCTTGCGTTCGCTGATGTCGCTACAGACACCGATCAGTTGCTCGACCTCGCCATCGCCATTGACGATCGGCGCCTTGATGGTATGGAACCAGCGCACTACACCCGCCCGGTCGACAAAGCGAATCTCGCGCTCGACGCGACGCCGCTTGCCGCTGAGGATGGCCCGATCATCGTCGCGCAGCGTCTGCAGGAGATCAGGGTCGGTCACGAAGTCCGGCAGGGCGTGTCCGACCATTTGCGCGGGCGTCAGATCGAAGCTCACCGCCAGGCTGCGGTTGGCGAGGCGGATCGTCCCCTGCCCATCGATGACGAAGACGAAGTGCGGATTGGCGTCGATCACCGCTCTGAGGAAGGCACGTTGCTGCTCGATTTCGCTGTGCATGCAGGAGGCGCTCGACCAGCTTGACGTTACGGAAGCAGGCGGCAATGTTGGCAACGAAAACGTCGAGCAGGGTGCGGTCGAGAGTCTCGAGCACCTGGCCGGAATCGAGGAAGATCGCCGCCTCCTGATGCGGTGAAGCCTTCAGGTAGAGGACCGCGTAGTCGCTGCCAAAGACGTGCTGGCGACGCGCCACGCTGGCCAGGATGGCGGCAACGATCCGCTCATCCGGCAAGGTCTCCAGCGGCTGAGCAATATAGCCCGCGTGACGACCGGCGGCACCCACGACATAGCAGTGGTCGCCATCACCGCCCAGCGGTGACCCTTTCTGTGTGCACACGATGCCGTCTACCGGCAGCTTGAGCAGGGCCGCGAGCTGCGTGAGCACACCCTCCGCCAGATTGGCGATGGCGCGCTCCTCCATCAGATCGGCGGCGGCTCGAACGATCAGTTCCAGACCGCGCCGATGTTCGGCGACCGCGTGCAGTTGCTGGTACGAGCGCAGAGCTGAACTGACCGTCGTGATCAGGCGAGTGTGGGTCAGTTCGGCCTTGGTACGGTAGTCGTTGATATCGTATTCCTGGATGACGGTCAGCTCAGGCGCATAACCCGGCTCGCCGGTGCGCAGGATCAAGCGGCACTCGCTCATGCCGAGTTCGTCACGAATATGGCCGACCAGATCGAGGCCCGCCTGTGCCGTCTCCATGACGACATCCAGCAGGGCGACGGCAATGTCGGGATGCACCTGCAACTGCCTGCGCGCCTCCTCGCCGCTGAACGCGTGCAGCAGACGCAGCGGGCGCCCGCAGACGTGCAGGCCGTCGAGAACGAAGCGCGTCACGCCATGCACTTCGGGGTCGTCGTCGACCACCAGAATCTTCCAGGGACACTGACCGCCAGGGACCAAGCTGTCGTGCGATCCGGTGTCATCCGTCCAGCGAAGTAGTTCGTCGTTCATGCAGGGTATTCCAGGGCAGAGCGGGCGAGGTCCGACCGCTGCTAGGTCAGCGGGAAAGCAATCTCCGCAACAGCGCGGGGACTGGCCGTGATTTCTCCATCGAGCGATTCATTGGTGAACGGCAGACAATCTACACTACACGATACACCACTGAATACACCACTGAAGACGACTCGGTCGAAGCGCCAATGAACTCGGCGCCGCTGAACACACAAGAAAAGAGCCAACCTGACAGCGTTGGCTCTTTTCTCTGGTCCATTGGTCGGGGCGCCGGGATTCGAACTCGGGACCCCTTGCACCCCATGCAAGTGCGCTACCAGGCTGCGCCACGCCCCGACGAATTGATAATTATAAAGCAAACACTGCGACGGCTCAAACCCGAAGCATTTCTGCAATGCTCAACAACTCGGCACGCAGTATTTCCGGCGTCAGCCCGGACGAACTGGCGTCGGCCTCTTCTTGGAGCNCAGCCTCGTCGAGGCGATTGCGCGCGCCGCTGATCGTGAAGCCCTGACTATAGAGAAGCTCGCGAATGCGGCGAACCAACAGCACCTCGTGGTGCTGGTAATAGCGCCGGTTCCCGCGGCGTTTGACCGGTCTGAGTTGGGAGAATTCCTGCTCCCAATAGCGCAGCACATGCGGTTTGACGCCACAGAGTTCGCTGACTTCGCCAATCGTGAAGTAACGCTTGGCGGGAATGGCCGGCAAAGGCTCATTGCCCGTGTCCCTAGGACTCGCTTCCATCATAAGCGTGCTCCACCTCGCCCTTCAGTTTCTGGCTGGCGTGAAAAGTGACCACTCGTCGCGCCGTGATCGGGATTTCCTCGCCGGTTTTTGGATTCCGGCCCGGCCGCTGCGGCTTGTCGCGCAACTGGAAATTGCCGAACCCCGAGAGCTTGACACCGTCGCCACGTTCCAGTGCATTCCGGATCTCTTCGAAAAAAGCCTCTACCATATCCTTGGCTTCACGCTTGTTGAGGCCGACCTTTTCAAAAAGCAAGTCCGCGAGTTCTGCTTTGGTAAGCGTCATTCCTCTCCCTTCTCAGACGCGAAGCCGCGCCGCGAATGCCTCGCTGAGATAGGCCGTCAGCTGCTGCATCGCGGCGTCAACGTCGGCTTCGAGCAACGTTTTTTGAGTATCTTGCATCACTATGCGGAAGGCAAGGCTTTTCTTGCCGGCCTCGACGCCGCTACCGGCATAGACGTCGAACAGCTTGATATTCCTTACGATTGCCGGGGAATTGCGCCTCAAACCATCGTCCAGTTGCTGCAATTCCAGAGCCTGATCGACGACGATCGCGATATCCCGTATGACTNGTGGTTGACGGGAAACCTCCGCGTATCGCGGCAGAGGGATCACCGTCAACGCGTCGAGATCGAGTTCGAAGAGAACCGGCACCAGTGGCAATTCGTACTTCTGCTGCCAGCGTGGGTGCAACTCACCAACAAAGCCAATCGTTCTGCCATCGACCACCACCGCGGCACTCCGACCGGGATGCAGGGCAGGATGCGCCGTCTTCTCGAAACGTGCCGCGAGTGGCGCGAGCAGGCGCTCCAGATCGCCCTTGGCGTCGAAGAAGTCTACGTTGCGCAGCGCTGACCCCCACTGCTCAGGCAGCGCACTCCCATAAGCCAGCGCGCTCAGCTTCCAGGGCTGTCGAAAGCCGGCGACCAGGCCGCCCAGCGGATCACGAGAAAAGCAGCGACCTGTCTCGAAGACGCGAACGCGGTTCTGCCGCCGCCTGAGGTTGGTCGCCACATTGGCCACGAGACCGCCGATCAACGTCGAGCGCATGACGCTCAAGTGGCTGGCGATCGGGTTGGCAAGGCGAATCACCTTTGCGTTACCGGCAAAATCGGCTTCCCACGCTTCTTCGACGAAAGCGAAGTTCACCACCTCCTGATATCCGCAGTCAGCCAGAATCTGTCTGATTCGCTGGCGGGGCCGGACCGCTTCGGTTTGCGGCAACATTGACATCAAGGCCCGCGGGACCGGAGCGGGAATGTTCTCGTAACCATGCAGCCGCGCTATCTCTTCGATCAGGTCTTCCTCGATCTCGATGTCGAAGCGATAGGTCGGCGGCGTGACGATGAAGTCCTCGCCGTTCCGGGTGAACGGCAGACCCAGACGGGAAAGCAGTTCAGCGATGCGCTCGGTCGAGACAGCCATGCCCAGAACCCTGACCACACGCGCCGGCCGCAGGCGTACCGGCGGACGCTCGGGTAGCGTCGCCAATGCTTCACTGAGCGGACCCGCCTGACCGCCGCAGATGTCGATGATCAGCCGCGTGGCACGTTCCAGCGCGCGCCGCGTGCCGCCGAAATCGACACCACGCTCGAAGCGATGTGAAGCATCGGAGACAAAATTGTACCGACGGGCGCGACCGGCAATGGCCTTCGGCGCAAAGAACGCCGACTCGAGGAACACTTCAGTGGTCACCGATGTGATACCGGTGTCCGCACCACCCATGATCCCGCCCATCGCCACGGGACGCCGCTCATCGGCAATCAGGAGAACGTCTTCCTGCAATTCGAGTGTCTGCTCGTTGAGCAGCACGATCGATTCTNTATTGCGCGCCATTCNCACGTGAATGGCTCCGGTGAGCCGGGCATTGTCAAAGGCATGCAGCGGTTGGCCGANTTCGAGCATCACGTAGTTGGTGATGTCGACAAGTGCCGAAATCGGNCGAATGCCGCTACGTTCGAGGCGCCGCCGCATCCACCCGGGCGTCATCGCGCCGGCGTCGACGCCGGCAATGATCCGTCCACAGTACAGGGGGCACGCCTGGGGAGCATCAAGAACGACGACGCGGGACGCGCTGATCGTTGCGGCGACNGCCTCGACTGCGGCAAAGCGTGCTGGTGCACCCGTGAGCGCCGCCACNTCACGCGCGATGCCTTCCAGCGACAGACAGTCGGCGCGGTTCGGCGTCAGCTTGAGCGTCAGCAGGCGATCGTCGAGATCAAGGTAGCGGCGGATGTCATCGCCAACCGGCGCGTCGACCGCCAGTACCAGCAGGCCNGTCGCGTCGTCGGTAATGCCGAGCTCCCGCGCCGAACAAAGCATGCCGAAAGACTCGACGCCGCGCACCTTGCTGACCTTGATGGTCAGTCCGCCGGGCAGTTCAGCGCCGGGCAATGCACACGGCACNTTGATCCCGGCGGCAGCGTTCGGCGCGCCGCAGACGATCTGCAGCGGTTCCCCGGAGCCGACATCGACGCGGCAGACATGGAGGCGATCGGCATCCGGGTGCTTGCCGACCNCGAGTACCTCGGCGACGACGACCCCGCCGAAGTGCGGAGCCACCGTCACCTCCTCCTCGACTTCGAGGCCGGCCATGGTCAACAGGTGCGAGAANTCATCTCCCGCGCAGGCGGGGTCAACGAAGCTGCGAAGCCAGGATTCAGAGAATTTCATGGGCGCCAGAGTTCAGGAGAAGACACCGTCAGACAAACTGCCCCAGGAAGCGCAGGTCGCCATCGTAGAACAGGCGCAGGTCATTGATGCCATAGCGAAGCATCGTCAANCGATCGGGGCCCATGCCGAAGGCAAACCCAATGTACTTCTCGGGATCGATATTGACGTGGCGCAGGACGTTCGGATGGACCATGCCGCAGCCGGCGATTTCCAGCCAGCGCCCCTTGAGGGCACCGCTCATGAAGGCCATGTCGATTTCGGCNGACGGCTCGGTAAAGGGGAAGAACGACGGGCGGAAGCGCACCTGCAGATCGTCGCTCTCGAAGAAACGGCGCAGAAAGTCGCCGATCACCCCCTTGAGGTCGGCGAAGCTCACCTGCTCACCAACCCAGAGGCCCTCGACCTGATGAAACATCGGTGAATGCGTCGCATCCGAGTCCACACGATAGACGCGTCCCGGAGCGATCACGCGGATCTCGGGCATGGTCTCCGCGCCGGCATACCGGGCGACGTGCGCCTGCATGTAGCGNACCTGGATCGGGCTGGTATGCGTACGCAGCAGGATCCCCGGCGCCACTCCGCCATTCTCGTCCTGCAGATAGAAGGTATCGTGCATCGAGCGCGCCGGATGATCCTCCGGTGTGTTGAGGGCCGTGAAATTCTGGAAGTCGGCTTCTATCTCCGGTCCATCGGCAACCTCGAAGCCGATTGACCGGAACAGCCCTTCCATACGCTCCAAGGTTCGCGTCACCGGGTGCAGTCCGCCACGCGCCTCGCCACGGCCCGGCAGGGTCACATCCAGCGCCTCCTCGGCCAGTCGAGCTGCGAGCGCCATCTGGCGGAGCGACTCGCGGCGGGCATGCAGCGCCGACTCGACCGCCTCCTTGACGCGATTTATTGCTGCGCCAACGAGCTTGCGCTCGTCCGGCGGCAGTTTCGCCAGTCCCTTGAGCAATCCGGGAATCTGGCCGTTCTTGCCAAGGAAGGAAGCCTTGATCTGCTCAAGCGCGTCAGGGTCGTCGGTCGCCGCGAAGGCGAGCNACGCGTCCTGGATGATTTGGTCGAAATTTTGCATGGTTTACCGAAAAAAGGAGGCTCGCGCCTCCTTTCCCGAGATCGGTCGAGCTAGCCGTCGAGCTGAGCCTTGGCCTGCTGGGCGAGAACCGCAAAAGCCGGCTTGTCGAAGACCGCGAGGTCGGCCAGCACCTTGCGATCGACCTCGACCTGCGCCTTCTTCAGACCGTTCATGAAGGTGCTGTATTTCATCCCCANCTCACGNGCCGCCGCATTGATGCGGGCAATCCAGAGACTGCGGAACTGACGCTTCCTTTGGCGACGGTCGCGATACGCGTACTGGCCTGCCTTCATCACCGCCTGCTTGGCGACGCGATAGACNTTGTTGCGGCGACCGCGGTAACCNTTGGCGAGGGCGAGAATCTTCTTGTGACGCGCGTGCGCCGTTACACCACGTTTGACTCGGGGCATCTCTTATCTCCTCACGCGTACGGCAGCATGGCACGAACCATGGCCTTGTCAGAGGCATGCACCTCGGTCACCCCGCGCAGCTGGCGCTTGGTCTTCGTGTCCTTCTTGGTAAGAATGTGTCGCTTGAACGCATGCGAGCGCTTGATGCGGCCGCCGGGACTGATCGTNAAGCGCTTCTTCGCTCCCGACTTGGTCTTCATTTTGGGCATGGAATGCTCCTGTTTATAAACATGCTGCCAGGTGTCTCCCGACGGGAGCACTTTCGACCCGGCACCACTTGTTTTTGCTGCTGAAGGTTGAAACGAGTGCTANTTCTTCTTGCTCGGCGTCAGCACCATGACCATCTGGCGGCCCTCCATCTTGGGCATCTGCTCGACGACCGCCATCTCCTGCAANTCGGCCCGTATCCGCTCGATCTGACGCATGCCGATATCCTGGTGGGCCATTTCCCGACCGCGGAAGCGCAGAGTTACCTTGACCTTGTCTTCTTCTTCGAGAAAGCGCGTCATGTTGCGCAGCTTGATCTGGTAGTCATTCTCGTCGGTACCGGGACGGAACTTGACTTCCTTCACCTGCACCTGCTTCTGCTTGAGCTTGGCCTCGTGCTGACGCTTCTGTTCCTGGTACTTGAACTTGCCGAAATCGACGATGCGACAGACCGGCGGTTGCGCCATCGGGGCAATCTCGACGAGGTCAAGGCCTGCTTCCTCGGCCAGCGACAACGCTGCCCTGACACTCATGACTCCCAGTTGCTCGCCTTCCTCCCCGACGAGACGAACTTCCGGTGCGTTGATCTCTTGGTTAACGCGTTGCGCCTTTTGCAGTGCGATGGGTCCACTCCTTGTTTCGACAAAAGTCAAGCCGTGCCACTACGCGACGCAACTTCCTCGAGAAGTTGCCGGATCAGGGACTCGAGCGACATTTGCCCCAGATCCTGCCCACCGCGTGTGCGCACGGCCACCAGATTGGCTGCCACTTCCTTGTCGCCAACGACGACCTGATAGGGCAGCTTGTTCAAGCTATGTTCCCGAATTTTACGGGTAATTTTTTCGTTGCGCAAATCCGCTTCGGCGCGCAGGCCGGCGCGGCGAAGCGTCGCCGCCACCTGTTCGGCATAGTCGCCTTGTTTCTCGGAGATATTCAGTACCACGACCTGCATCGGCGACAGCCACAAAGGCATGGCGCCAGCATAGTGTTCGATGAGAATACCGATGAAACGCTCGAGCGAACCGAGGATCGCCCGGTGCAGCATGACGGGAACGTGGCGGTCGTTGTCTTCGCCGACATAGTGCGCGTCGAGGCGTTCCGGCAAGGCGAAATCAAGCTGCAACGTGCCGCACTGCCAGACCCGCCCGAGACAGTCCTTGAGTGAAAACTCGATCTTCGGACCGTAAAAGGCGCCCTCTCCCGGTTGCAGATCGTAGGCCAGGCCCTTGGCAGCCAGCGCCTCGGCAAGAGCCGCTTCCGCCCTGTCCCACACCGCATCGGAACCGATGCGTTTGTCCGGGCGTGTCGACAGCTTGACGAGGATGTCGGTGAACCCGAAATCGGCATAGATCTTTTCCAGAAGATCGATGAAGGCCGCCGTTTCCGGCAGAACCTGCGCTTCTGTACAGAAAATGTGGGCGTCATCCTGCACGAAAGCGCGTACACGCATGATGCCGTGCAGAGCGCCGGAAGGCTCGTTACGATGACACGAGCCGAACTCGGCCAGCCGCAACGGCAGGTCCCGATAGCTGCGCAAACCCTGATTGAAGATCTGGATGTGGCCGGGACAATTCATCGGCTTGATCGCGTAGTCGCGGTTCTCGGACGCCGTGGTGAACATGTGCTCGGCATAGTTCTGCCAATGGCCCGAGCGCTCCCACAACGTGCGGTCCATGATCATCGGCGTCTTGACTTCACAATAACCGTTCTCGCCAAGCAGACGACGCATGTACTGCTCAACTTCCTGCCAGATCGTCCACCCTTTGGCGTGCCAGAAGACCATTCCCGGTGCCTCGTCCTGCAGGTGGAACAGATCCAGTTGCCGCCCCAGCTTGCGATGGTCGCGCTTTTCCGCCTCCTCGAGCAGGTGCAGGTAGGCGTCCTGATCTTCCTTCCGAGTCCAGGCGGTACCGTAGATCCGCTGCAGCTGCTCGTTGCGATGATCGCCGCGCCAGTAGGCACCCGCCAGCTTCATCAGCTTGAACACCTTCAGTTTGCCTGTCGACGGTACGTGCGGGCCGCGACAGAGGTCGACGAAATCACCCTCGCGATAGAGCGACACTTCCTGGCCGGGCGGAATGGCATCGATCAACTCGGCCTTGTAGTGCTCGCCGATCGACTTGAAGAAAGCGATGGCCTCATCGCGCTGCCAAACTTCCCGCTGCACGAGCAGATCGCGGCGGGCGAGTTCGGTCATCCGCTTTTCGATCGCCGCCAGATCCTCGAGCGTAAACGGGCGCTCGCAGGCAAAGTCATAGTAGAAGCCGTTTTCGATCACCGGGCCAATCGTCACCTGCGCCGCCGGGAAGAGTTCCTTGACCGCGTAAGCCATCAGGTGCGCGGTCGAGTGCCGGATCACTTCGAGACCTTCGGGGTCCTTCTCGGTGATGATGCCCAGATGCACGTCGGTATCGATGCGGAAGGAGGTATCGACCAGACGACCATCAATCTTGCCGGCGAGGGCCGCGCGCGCCAGACCGGCGCCAATGCTTTGCGCCACCTCGGCCACGGTGACCGGCTGCGCGAACTCCCGTTGAGAACCGTCAGGCAGTGTGACAATCGGCATAGGGCAACCTCAGAAGAAATGGAAAAGCCAGAGGTCTGCTCTGGCTTGAAGGTGTCCGACACGCGCGCTGGTCGCCCAAGGCCGGCCCCGCGGCGATCTCGCCGTGCCCTTCCTGGGTCAGACCGCCGGAACCCACGGGACCGGACGTTCGCGCCAACGACTGGCGACGCCGGAAGCCACGGAGACATGGCGGCAGCGCGACAAGCTCACCAGCAAAATCAGCATTCTAGCACAGTGACGGGCCGGCACCCAAGGCGCCAGAGCTCGCAACTGACGGGGATTGGCCCTTCGCTACGGCAGACCGTCACTCCTGGCGGCCCGGCTGGACCAGTTCCACGCAGAAATCCGCCTCGTATGGCGGCACATGGACTTCGATGATCGAGCCCGGAGCGACGTCGAGACGAATTCCCGTAACGTCGGCATGAATCGGCAGCAGGCTGACGCCGCGGTCGACAAGAACGACGCTGCGGATCAGCCCCGCGCCCCGCGCCGCCAGGAACTGCACGACCCGCAGGAGCGAATGGCCCCGGTAAAGGACATCGTCTACCACCACCACCGTCTTCTCCGCCAGGGCTACGCCGGCCGGCACCTGCCGCTCGGTCAGGCGCGTTTCCGGATACAGCAGTGCAAGGTCGTCGCCGTAGCGCTTCACCTCGAGGTCCAGCCGCCAGGCAGAGCGAACTCCCAGCTTGTCCAGCCGTTCGGCCAGCCGCGATGCCAGCGGCACACCGCGCCGGAGAACACCAACCAGGACGATATCGGCGTTGCCACCGAGCAGACCCGTCAAGCGTCTGGCCATACCGTCGAGCACCACATCCAGTTGTCGTTCGTCGTAAAGACAAGAGCGCGCGTTCCCGTTCATCGGCCGATTATGCACAAAAAACCGGCTGCCGTCGCGTGCCGCGGCAGAACGCCGCGACGATCGCGTACAGGCGGTCCTGTCGCGGTGTGGTCTTCACCCTCGGGCAAGCGCAGGCTCTCCCGCGAGGGCTGAGCACAGGGTCGGGGCTGGGTGTCGTGCGGACACCCGCCATCGATGGAACGACGTCCACAGGCTGAGCAAAATGGNTTATGCTGCCCACGACCCGNCCACTGACCGATGATCTGCGCGCTGCCGTTACCGGAATAGGGACCGCGCACAGGCGCCGAGCCGTCGCCGCGCCGGCGAANGCTCCGTGGCGGCAGATACCGTTCAATCCAGGAGGAATGCCCCATGTCCATCCACGTCAAGCGCTTGTCCGTCATAGCCGGCCTTGGTGCCCTGCTCGCCATGGCAGGCTGCGACTCCAACTCGTCGTACGACCATCGCTACGACGATTACTCGTACGACCGCTACCCGTCATCCGACCGCAACTCGGCGTACGAGCGCGGCTATCGCGATGGCGAACGGGCGAGTTTCAACCAGAACTACAACTCTCGAGACTACCGAGAAGGATATGACCGCGGCAGGAAAGAAGCCAAGCGGGACAGCAAGGAACGTAGCCGCGACCGTAACGACTACCGGCATTCGAACGATTA
>Ga0056913_1001304_pt1 | contig 12527 bp, 10 predicted proteins | sample EBPBio282013_DNA_FD_55170 | JGI IMG/M metagenome (GOLD analysis project Ga0056913, IMG submission 55170) | Wastewater treatment Type I Accumulibacter community from EBPR Bioreactor in Madison, WI, USA - Reactor 2_5/28/2013_ DNA (Hybrid Assembly) | ecosystem: Engineered > Bioreactor > EBPR >... | reverse complement strand
CGCCACGGCGTAGCCCGTGCCGTCGCACAGCCAGGTGCCGCCGACGACATGGAGTGCGGCCTTCGGCGTACTCGTGCCCATCCCAACGTTGCCACTGTCGTNCCAGCTCAATGCCAGCTTCTGCCCACCGTCGGTCGATCCGAGTGCTCCNCCCGAAAATCCGAACAGTACCGGGCCGTCGACGTTCGCCCCGGCGAACGGACTGCCCGGACCGTACCACCCCAGCCCATGGTTATTGTCGCCNGCCCCTCGCAAATACAAGCGCGAGTTNTTGATCCGNAGATCGCCGGCAACATCGAGCTTGGCGCNGGGCGTCGTCGTACCGATGCCCAGTGCGCCGGCGATGGTCAAGGGCCCGCTGATCGCGTCGCCCGCGCGATTGACCTTGGCATTGTCCAGGCGCTGCGTTTCGGTGACCAGGTCGTTCCAGTCCTTCGAGCGGATGGCGTCGCCGGCGCTCTTCGGAAACGGCAGATCGGGGGTCAGTGGCATGGTAGGGATCTCCTCGAAAAGCAGCTCAGAAAACGATGTCCCAGATCAGCGTCAGCTTGAAAGTGTCGGCCTTGGTGACCGGATCGAAGACGACGCGGTTGTACATCGTCCCATCCTTGGCGGCCGTGAAGATTCCCGCCTCGCGCAGAGGAGCGGCGCCGTTGGCTTCGGCGAAGTCGAACACCGCTTGCAGACTGACCTTGATCCGCTTGACGCCGGCGCTGTCGATGATCTCGGTATACACCGGGGCACCTACCGGGTTGCGCGCCCGCTCACCGACCAGCGCCGCTTGCTCGTCGGTAGCGGCGTCCGCACCGGTGCCCACCGCCATGTGACTGGCTTTCGACGGTGGCGTGCCTTCGACACCGGCGAACAGTTGGGCAGCCAGTTGACGACCACTGCGAACGATTCGGTTGGCATGGCTGCGGTCAACCAGGATCCGCTCCTGCCGGTCGGTCACCAGCAGCCTCAGCCTACCCTGCATATCCATGATTTCATGCATCGCTATGCTCCTGGAAAGGTTCACTGAAAACCGAAACTGCCATCCGAGACGGCTACGTCGAAGACGCCGCCGATGGCGAAGTGCTCGCTGGCATCGTGTGTTTCGAGTGCACTGCTGAGGGCGCCGACGAGCAGATCTTCGAAGGTGTCGTGAGTCTCGGCGTGGCGATGCTCGGCGGTGGCCGAAAACCGCTCGACAACCGCATGCTCTTCCCACGGCGTCTTCTCGGAGGACTCTCCCGGCAACGAGAGCGAGTACTGTACCATGCCGCGAACGCCGGCAGCCCGCTTGTCATCGACCACCTTCTGGATGGCGTCGAGCGACAATCCCTTGAACACCCTGAAGCGGTTTTCGTAGCCTGTACCGGCCAGAATGCGCCTGACTGCGGCGTCAACGAAGTAGGGAACGACGACGTCGAAGGTCAGCGGCTGGTAGCGGACCCATGCCATACGCACGGTGAAAGCCGCCGCATCGAAAGTGTCGCCGCTGTCGTAGGCCGCGAATCCGAACTCGCCGGCGCGGACCGCGGAAAAGACCCATCGCGAGCCACCTGCCGGCACCTCGGGCAGTGCCGGCGGCAGCGAACCGGCAAGGTCGACGAACCATGAACTGACATCCGTGGTGCCGATCGACGCCGAGAAACCCGTTGCGCCTTCGCCGGCCAGCAACAGCGTACTCCCTTCCGGGACCACGAATTCGTCCCGGGATACGATGCCGGCACCCGAGTCCTGCCGCACGAGCGACAGGTGCCGGCCACCACCCTGCGTAAAGGTCCACTCGATGCGCGGCACGACCGGCTCGACCGTCGCAAAGTTGACGTCGAGCGTGGCAGTGCTGCCGACGGGCGTCGGCAGCGCACTGCCGAGAACGACTTCGGTCTTCGGCGAAAACTCCTCGATCTGCACCAGCCTGTCGAGACCCGCCACCAGATCCGAGATGCCCCGGTTGACGGCGCCGCCCGGGCCGGCGATTTGTTTGGCGAAGAGATCCAGATCGTATGGCAACCCGAGGGCGGCGCGCACGGCTCCCTTGATGCCTTCCACGGTCCCGCCACCGATGAAGGAGAGCACCGTGGACTTGAGCAGTGGGCGGAAGGTTTCGTCACCCTCCGGCGTGCCGTCGGGCAGGCGACGCCGGACGACGCCGAGGAGCGCGCCGAGACCATCCAGCCCGCCGCCCCCGGCGTAGTCGATCCAGTGCGACTTGAGCAGGTCCTTGACGGCCGCGTCGCTGTTCACCAGTTCGGCGGCCAGCGCGTCGAGAACCTGGTGGAGCAGTGAGTCGCGCTCCCGCGCCGCGTAGACGTCCGGGAATAGCGCTACCAGCCGATCGGTCTTGAAAGACACGCTCCCTCCTAGGTCGTGAGTCTGGTCTTGGCGGCAACCATCCCCGGGTAGGCNGTTGCCTGGACCATCAGCTCGATGCTGCTTGCGTCCAGACTGGCGAGGTTGGCGATGACGAGCTTGGCAAACGACGGCGCGGCCTGCTCGGCAGCGGTAAAGCTGATCGTACCGGCAACCTGGGCAACCTGCTGCAGAGGCTGGTTGGGGGTCGTCGCTGGCTTCGCCCGAACGGTGGCCAGGAGCGCGAGCTCGAGGCGACGGAAANGCACCGGCTTGCCGTCGTCATCAAGGATGCGCAACGACAGCGACAGGCTGCCATCGGCCGCCAGGCTGGCCGCCGACGCATCCAGCGCGTGCAGGGCGATGACTTCGAGCGCCCCGGCATCGGGACGCGCCTGCTCGCCAGCGTCGAGGACGAAGGGGTCCTGGTCGATCGCCAGCGCGGCATCGCTTCCCCGCACGTAGTCGAGCTGCACTTCACCCATGTCGGCGAGGCCGGCAACGCGGAAAGCAAGCGCCGCCAGTTTGCGCTGCGAAACCGGCTCGCCGATGGCAAGTCCGGCGAGCGCAGCGATGGCGGCGGTTCGGTAGCGCTGGCGGGCATCCTTGCTGCTCCCGTAAGCGTCGGGGATGACCAGGAATCGACCGGACAAGGTCAGCGTGCGCACCTGTTTGACGACCGCCTCTGATGCCGGCGGCGCGCGTCCTGTCCACCACCCGTTCCACCTGCGGGGCAACCACATCGGGTTTGCCGGTCGAGAAGCGGACCCACACCTCGCCCAGCGGTATTGCCGCATCGAGCGAGGCGTCACGCACTTCGACGCTGTCCACTCCTTCGATGTTGAGCACCGCATAGTGGATGGCATTGAGCGTCGCATTGCCGGCCCGCTCGAGGGCGTGTTTGGCGCGTTCGCGCAAGGGCTCGTCATCCTCGGCCGCTTCGCCGCCGGTCAACGGCTTCTCGTTGACGACGCCGCCGTCAACGCCGCGCGGTGGTGTCGGCATGACGGTCAGGCTGCCCGACCCGAGGTTGCCTGCGGGCCCGGCATCGACCGCCACGACCGCTACGGTGGTCTTCGGCGTCTTCGGCTGGAAAGTGATCACCAGGCTGGCCGACGGCGGCACGGTCTTCAGGGTAATGGTCGCGCCGTCGTCGCCGAAAGGCTTGCCGGCCCTGGTGGCGACCGTTGCCAGGTCGACCTCCTTGCCCTTCTCGCGCACATGCAGCAGCGAGCCGATGGCGACGCTGACGCGCACGCTCTTGCCGGCTGCCGAGGTTTCCTCGACCAGCGTCGAGCGGATGACGCCCGGCGCGGCAACCTTGAAGACGCGCCCGCGCGCATCGGCGACGCGAATGCCGCGAGCAATGGCGACGTCGTTCCGGCCGGCTTTCTTCAGCCAGAAAGTGACTTCACCCTGCGCCGGCAGCGCCTGGCGGCGCTCGACGCCAAGCAGCGCCACGACGTTGTCGAGCGCCGCACCCTGAGCGTAGTCGATGAAGGCGCGCCGGTAGGCCTGGTCCATCTGTTCGTAAAGCAGCTTGAACTCACGCGACATCGCGCGCACGAGGGTTCCCGCGACGCTGCCGGCGTTGAAATCGGTAATCCCCGACGGCAGGTCGCGGAAGAAGTAACCCACCGTCAGGCGAGAATTGTCGTCCGGGAACCAGGCGGCAGCGATGTCGGCGTCGACGGTCGACGGCGGCGCCTGCCAGACGAGTTGGCCGACGGCGTACAGGTAGTGCTGGCCGAGTGTGAACACCGCCGGACGGCCAGCGACGAAGCCGGTGATCTGGGCAGCCAGACCGCTCACCGGGCCGATACCCTTGAGTGGATAGCTCAACGTGCCGGCGCGAAAGATGATTTCCTGGCTGGCCGGCTGTTCGACACCGAGTTGCAGGCTTTCGACGAGCGCGTCGACCAGACTCTGGAACGGCTTCGAGAAGGGGTGTCCGACGTCGATCATGTACCCTCCAGGGCGAGGTCGAAAACAAGGTCAAGCGGCGTCGGCGCGTCGATCAGGAGAACCTGCATCGCCAGGCGCAGCAGCGTGCGCTCGCCGGCAATGCTGACCACCTCGATCGCCTCGACCCGGCGCACGCGCGCGTCGGCCTCGACGGCCTCGCGAGCGAAGACCTGTGCCTTGAGGCGCGTGCGCGGCAGATCAGGTTCGCCGATCAGTTCGTGCAGCCGGGAACCGTAATCGGGCCAGCCAAGGAGCGCCAGCTCGCCTTTGCGCACCCGCAGGCGCAGTGACAGCGCCTGGACGGCGTTGGCGTTGCCGTAGGCGAGCGCCAGGTCGCCCGACGATCCGACCGGACCTTCGAGCGTCAGATCGCTGCCGCCAGCGCCTTCGCGCAACTGNAGGTCGGCTCCGAACAGGCTCTGGCGTTCACTGGCCATCGTGCGTTCTCCCCTACGCCGCCAGAATGACCTGGCGCACGGCCGAGGTCGTGGCGCCGCCGCCGCTCACCGACAAGCTGAGCGTGTGGTTGCCGTTGCCGAGATTGGCAGGTAGCGCTCCCGCCCAGCGAAACCAGGTCTTGTCGTCGGCACGGATGAACGGCAGCGTCGCCAGGGTCAANGGAATATCGGCCGAATGCGCGGGATCCNGTGGCCCCACCGGTACCAGNCGCAAGCGCATGGCGATGCCGTTGATCCTCTGGTAGTCGCTGTCGGCGACCCAGGCCTCGGGTGGCCCCGCATCCTTTCTCGCCCAACGCGCAGGGGCGAGAAATTCGAGCGTGGCGGCCGCTTTCGACAGCACCTGTCCGTTCGCCGCGGGGGTGCGAATCTGCGCGACCAGGCGGTGAACGATGCACGGCGCGGAGGCCGCGGGCGGTGCGCCACCGCTCATCGCCGAGCGCGTGACAGCCTTTATCGCGCTGAGGTCGGTACGCTCCTGATCGGTAGCAGCGAGAACGATGACGTGGCTGCCGAACTCCGCCAGCGGCGCACTCCAGTTGAGGATCGCCAGCGAATGGTCGGCATTGAGTTCGGGCTGAGTCTCGCTCGCCGCCGAATTCAGCGACGAATACCACTTCAGGTACAGCCCAGCCGAATCGCCGGTCAGGCTTCCCTGCAGCGCGATCGACGGCCCCGGTGGGTAGCCTGTGTCGTGCACCGGCTGGACGATCCGGAGGGCAAGCGCCGTCATGTCTGGCCGCTCGCNCTGAAGGCGGCCGAGCCGCCCGAGGGGAAAATCACGGCCATGTCGTTGACCACGTTGATCGGGACGTGATTGACCGTGACGGTGGGGTTTCCCGAACTCGGCAATAGCATGCCCGGCCACAGCGGTGCGCCTGACTGTCCCTGCATCGCCATGCCGAGTGCGACGATGCATTTCGACCCGGCCTTCACGGTCTTGTTGAAACTACTGACGATCCACACGGTCGGCTGCGGCTGCAAGGGCGACGCCGGCGGCGGCGGCAGAATGACCGGCGGCGCCGCCGTGCATTGCGGTGGGTCGCCGGGCATCACCTCGACCAGCGCCTCGAGCCCGGCGTTGCCGATCTTGAGCTTGCCGCCGGGCGACGGTTTGAACGTCAGCGTGCCCATCAGGTTGAGCGTTCCCTTCAAGGTCAGGTCGGCCATCAGGCCCCTCCCGAGATGTCGGTGCCGGAAATCGTCACGCTGCTGATCTTGCCGGTACCCTTGATCGTTCCGTCACCGTTCACCGTCAACGTCTTCCTGATCTCGACGTCGGCGTCGACGGTCAGCTGCGAGCAGGTGATGTCGATCGGCTTGCCGTCACAGACGATGGTGACCTTCTCGTTCCTGGCGTCCAGGGTGACGGTGATCTTGTCGCCGGCCTTCAGCTCGATGATCCCGTCGGGATCGATGCGCAGGCCGGCCTTGAACTCACTGTTGTCCTCGAGCTTGCTGACCGCGCGCTGCAGGAAGATGCTGCCGTCGTCGGCAAAGCGCAGATGGTTGACGGTGTCGTCGGGCAGGCGGTGCTCGAAAAGCACTTCGTCCTGCCTGAACAGCGGAGCGCGTTCCTGGTCGTGGTAGAAGCGTCCGGTGATTAGCGGCTGCTGCAGGTCGTGATCGAGGAATTCGACGAGCACCAGATCGCCGACGCGCGGTGGCGCGGCGAAGCCGACGTGCGACATGGCGATCGGCACTTGCGTGATCTCCAGTCCGTCGTGCTTGAGGCGCAGGTCGGCCTCGTAGTTGGCGGTGTCGTCTGCGCTGGCGTGAGCGGTGAGCGCGATGACCGTGGCCAGTTGCGGTCCCCGCCGCAAGGCCAGTTCCTCGCGCACCGTCCGGCGGACCATGTCGAGCAGTTCTTTCACTGGGACGTCTCCGTAGACACGACGACATCGGTGACGAATCCTTCGCGCGCGCCGAATCGATGGCNTAGGCCCTTGACGTAGCCGGTGGTGTTCAGTGCCGACTCGGGGGCATCGCNGGCCCCGCTGTCGTCGCCCAGTTCGAGATCCGGCATGCCGAGAACCGTCAGCCGTACTTCGCTGGTTCGCCGCGCAAAAGTGGCGGCATAGCCGGCAGCAAAGCGACCCGCCATGTCCTTGGTGCGCGCCGTCGGATCGGTGACCAGCAGTTCGTCGCCGTCGCCCGCCGAATCCTGGTAGTCCGCATCGGTCGCGGTGAGCCAGAAGCTCTTGTCTTCCCCCTGGCCCGACATCGGACTTTCGCCGCCGAGCAGCAGTTTCCGTGCAAAAGCCGGCCGCAGCCCGCCCGTGGCGCCGAGCAGGTGTTTGCCGTAGGTGAGACCGCCGGCANCGCCCTTCCCCAGCGTTCCCAGTGCTCCCGCAGCGGCCGTGGCAAGTCCTGCGCCGATGCCGCCGGCAGCAAGCCCTGCGGCCGGTCCGAGGCCGCGGAAATGGACTTTCCCCGCGCGGTCGGCAAACAACGAGTAGCCCAGGCGCTCGGCCAGGCGCCGCAACTGCGCGTGCGCGCCGAGACGGCGCTCGACCGCAAACCGCGGCAGTGTGATGCCGTCGGCAATCTCCCCTGGTTCGAGAGCAGCCTGCCCGATCAGATCACGCACCACGTCGCCGGCGCTCCGACCCAGATAGAACGACGAGACGCGCAGGTCGACGAGCGCGAGCAAGCTGCCGGCGCAGAACAGTTCGCAGCCAGCGAGGCGTGGCCGGACTTCCGCGACGCTGCCGGTGAACACGCGCNCAAGCCCGTCCTCGTCACCGAGGTCGAGTTGCACGGGATCACCCGGCGCGACCCCGCCGCTTTCGGCGAGCGTTACCCGCAGGCCGTCGATGGGCACGTCGAGNCTGCGCTCGACGACGAAGCGCGACGGACCGGCCAACGGTGAGGCCGAGTCAGCCGACAGACTGCCGGCAGTCAACGAGAAACGCGGGCGCAGGCCGGCCATCAGAAGCCTCCGTGCTCGCGGGCGTCTTTTTCGAAGCTCGCGTTCCGGTAGCCGTTGAGAATGACGTCCCACTCGTACACGCCGAACAACGGCAGGCCGAGATGGAAGAAGGGGCCCCACCAACTGTACTGGTTTACATGCCGCAGTTCGTGCTCGTAGAGCGCCTGACTCTTCGCGATCGTCACCGCACCGCCATACGCGGTCGGGCGGACGGGATCGGGGAGCGCTTTCCATTCGGCGTTCTCCTGGTATCGGCCATTGACGAAAATGACATTGCCGAAGGTGATGCCGAGCAGGCTGTCGAACGATCCGAGCCAGCCGCCCTTGCAGACCAGCGCGAAGGCATTCAGGCGGCCCGAGGCGGCGGCGTCGAAACCGGGCGTCTGCCAACTGACCTTGCCACCCGAGAACAGCCACACCAGCCAGCGCACGACCTCGCCGAGCAGACAACTGACTTCGATCGCCAGGCCGAATGCCGTGTTCGGTAGCGTCCACAGGACGCCGAGCAGTGACAGGAGGACGCCGCCGAAGCTCCAGTGTCCATCGGGGTCGAAGCGGTTGATGGGATCGTTGGCGCAGTAGGCGTGGCGGTTGCGCAGTCGCGGTTGGCGCAGCCAGTCGCCGAGGATCTGCGCGCGTGCCATGCGCTGCTCGCCGGCGAGCCGGAAAGGGTTGACCAGGCGGGCGTCGTCGGGCGCACCGGTGTGCGTATCCGGCGTCAGGAAGCGCCGCAGGTTCGGGTCGTACCAGCGACAGCCGATGCGGTAGAGGCCAAGGTCGGCATGCCAGAGGCGACCTCGATAGAGGTAGGGGCCCGCGGTGTGCAGCGGNACACCCCAGGGGTCGCTGGCGAAGGGTCCGGCAAGCGCCGTCTCTGCCTCGCCTGTCCCGGTGAAAAGCAGGTTGCCGTGCGCATCGCAGTGCAAGCACACCGCCTGCCCTTGGCGATGGGTCCGAAAGTCGATCATCGCGACGACCCCGGTCGGCAGGCGCAGGAAGATCAGTAGCGGCTGCCCGGAATCGTCGGCTATCGCCAGCAACCCATCGTCGGGGCCGTAGAGGTAGCGCTCGCTGCCTGCCGGTCCCGACTTGCAGACCAGCCGCCCCTTGTGGTCGTAAAGGCAGCGCGCGACGCGGGTGCCGTCGAGCAGCAGTTCGAGCAGTTCGCCCGCCTGATTGTGCCGGAAAACGCGCTCGGCCGAGCCTTGTCGAACCCGCCGCACGCGCTCAGCCAGGTCGCAGTCGACTACTGTGGGCAGGCCGTCGTCGAGGGTCGCGTTATCGAGCGCATCGTAGCGATAGCACCTGGTCTCCTGGCCATCGCGGACTTCGGCAAGGCGCCCGCAGAAGTCGTAGGCATAGTCCCGGCGGCCTTCGCGAATCAGGCGGAAAGCCTCGTCGCGGACGAGCTCGCAGTGCCAGATCTCCTGCCCGGCGCGGCGCATCGACTGGCGGACCGGGCGACCACTGGCCGCCTCGTGCCAGGTTTCCTCGCGCACGCCGTCGAAGCCCTCGCACCACGCTAGCCGCGCCGCATCGTCGGTGCCGAAATGGGCGAGCTGGCGGCCGTTCCAGTCGATGGCGCTCGGTCGGCCCCGCTCGTCCCAGGTGAAACCGATCGCCTGTCGCCATTGCGGGAAGTCGATGCGCGCCAGGCGATCCTGGCCGTCGAAGGAGAAGCGCGCCGACAAGAGACTGCCATCGACCCGCTGATCCACGCCGCTGACGCGCCCTCGGGCGTCGTAATGGAAGTGGCTCTCCTCGCGATCCGAACGCGCAGTCGCCACCCGCTCGCCTTGCCAACGATAGACGAAGGGACTGGCATCGCCACGCAGAGTGCGCACCAGTCGCCCCTGCTCGTCATAGGAATGCGTCAGCACGCCGTCGGGGCGACGTACCTCGATGAGCCTGTCTGCCGCGTCATAGCGGTAGTCGGCCCAACGCCGACCGTCCCGGTCGACTGCCAGCAGGCGTCCGTCGTCACCATAGGCGTAGCCCCAGCGCTCGCCGTCGGGCTCGACGATCTCGGCGAGTTCGCCCGCTTGCCAGGTGTAACGCGAAATCGCCGGCCCCTCATGGACCTCGTTCGCCAGTCCCTGGTCGGCGATCACTTTTCTCGCCGCCGCTTGCGCGGCCTGCCAGGCGCGGAGTTGCGTCAGGGTACTCATGCGATCGCCACCCCGGCCGAGGCGCCGAGGGGAATCGCCTCGAGCATGCCGTCGAACTCGTTGCGGACCCGGTCGAGTTCCTGGTCGAAACTGGTCTGCAGGTTGGCAAGCAGGGTCAACAAGCGCTTGAAGAGATCGTCGACGAGCAGGCCATCGATACGGACGACAAGTTTGCTCACCTCGCCGAGGATCGCTTCGATCTTCTGCCGTAGTGTCGCCAGAACGCTCGACAGCGCCTGCCGAACGCGCACCAGGAAGGCGTCTATGGCTTGCTTGAGTTGCCTCAGCAGATCCTTGACCGAGCCGCTGATCTTGGCCAGCAGGTTCTGGAAAAGGGCGTCGAGGTGAGCTTTCAACGCTGCCGGATCGATTGCTCGCAAGGGATCGAGGAGTGGGTCCCAAACGCTGCTGCGCAAGGATGCCGCCAGCAGCTCGGGATCGAGGACGGCGAGCCTGGCGCGCAGGCTGGCATAGACGTCGGCAACGGCGTCCTTCAGCTCCCCCGGGTGGAGGGCCAGCGCCGCCTGCCGGATCTCCTTGAAGAAGCCGTCGACGGCGCTGTCGAGCGCGCTCTGCAGCGGTGCAAGCTGCCTCAGGAAGCCGTCGACGGCCAGGTCGATGCGCCGCGCTTTCAGGGAAGGCCTGAGCGTCGCCAGCCCGGCACGGACATCGGCCATGGCGAGCGGCGTGGGCTGGCGAAGAAACGGCGGCAGGATGCGTCCGAGTCCGCTCTGCAGTCGCTGGAACTCAAGCTGTGCGGTCGCGGTGTCGAGGGCGTTGATTCGCTGGCGCAGGGCGGTGACCAGCGCGGCGTGGGCCGTACTCAGACGGCACAGGCGGGAGGTGTCCGAGGCAAGGTCGAGCGGTGCCAGCGTCAGATCGAAGCGTGCCAGCAGCGAGGCCCCGGCGTCGCCGTTGGCGGTCGATAACGAGAGCCGCCCGGCAAGCCTGGCACGCAACTCCGGCAGCGCGACGACGCCGGCCACGCTGCTCGGTGACAACGCCGCAAGCCGGCCCTGAGCAACGCGCATGCCGCGCACGACATTCGCCGGGTCCATTGCCGGCAGTGCCGCCCCAAGGCCCTGGCGGATAGCTTCGAGCGCCCTCAACACGTCGTCCGCGGGCAGCGTCTCGACGGCCGCCAGAAGGCGGTCGAAGGCCTGGTCGAGCGGCTCGAACAGCGTGCTTGGCCGCATCGAGGCGGACAAGGACAGATTGACCTGGCGCAGCGTGCCATCGGGGTCGGCGAAGATCGCGTCGGTGATGCCGACGATCAGTGTCGTCATCTGCGCATGAAAGGTGTCGAGCGGCTCGGGCAGGTGCACCGCGCCGACAGCGTCGGCAATCGCCTGCCTGGCCTGCGCGAAGAGGTCGCGCTGCTTCTGTTCGAGCGTGCTCAACAAGGGTGTGATGTCCACCAGCTTGATCAGGCGGTCGATCTCGGCATGCAGCACGTGCAGCGGCTCGACCCAGACGTCGGGATTGGCGCGCTCGATGGTCCGCAGCATGCGCTGATAGGGTTCCTGCAGCGGCTCGAGAATCGTCCCCGGCGAGACGGTGCGTGCCTTGGCAAGGAGTTCATCGAGGAGCTTCTCGAGCGGTGCGACGATGGCTGCCCCATTGATCGCGAGGACGGTGTTGCCGACCTCGTCGAGCAGTCCGGTGACCGGCGCCGCCAGCGATGCGCCGTCGAGAGTCCCGACACGGCGGCGAAACTCCAGCCAGGCGTCGAGTATCGCCTGGACGACCTGCGCCAGTCGCGCATCGACGCTGGCAAACTCCTTCTTCAGTTCGCCTTCGATCATCCCCTCCAGGTCGATGGCGCGCAGGACAGAGAGACCGGCCTGAATGGCGATACGCTCGACGTCCGACAAGGACTCCGGCCGTATGGCGGCAAGGCGCGACTTGAGCGCACCGATTTCATCGACCACTTCGTCGGCCACGGGACGAAAGTCGATGCCGTCGAGCGAAGCGAGAAGCGTGCGCACCTCGTCGAGTCCGGCGGCCAACTTGGCCTGCAGATCCTCGATCAGCTCGCTGGCCGCCTGAATCGCGCTGGCCAGTTCCTGTCCCAGTTCGGCGACCGGGATGTTCTCGAGTTGGCCGAGCGCCGCGGCGAGTTGCGTGCTGACCCCCGCCAGCAGGTCGCCACCCAGATTGTCGTCGACGAAGTCGTTGGCATCCTGGAAGCCCTTCTCGATCGTCGACCGTACCTCCGCGATACCGAGCTCCTCGATCTGCCGCTGCACGGTCTGCAGCATTCCGAGCACGGCGGTCCGGACGTCTTCGACCGGAATCGCGGCGAGTTCGGCGCCGATCCTGCCGATGAAGTCGATCAGGATCTGGCGGACCTGCGCCAGTGGCGAGTCGCTGAACAGCGCGTGCAGCGAGCCCGCCATGCGTGCGACCTGTGCCGCGAGATCGTCCGGTGACAGGCTCATCGTCAGCCGCGCCAGCAGCGACTCGATGGCGCCGGCGATGGCATCGACGGCGTCGTCCACCGTCGGCACGTCTGCCAGTTCGACGGCGGCCAGCACGGCGGCCCAGGCGGTGAACAGCGTCTCCCATTCCGGCCGCGCCACGGCGACGGTCAACGCTGAGTACAGCGCCTCAAGGGCGAGAAAAGCGGCTTCCAGCGCCCGGCCGAGCGTATCGAGCAGCGCTTCG
>Ga0056913_1001297_pt1 | contig 12628 bp, 10 predicted proteins | sample EBPBio282013_DNA_FD_55170 | JGI IMG/M metagenome (GOLD analysis project Ga0056913, IMG submission 55170) | Wastewater treatment Type I Accumulibacter community from EBPR Bioreactor in Madison, WI, USA - Reactor 2_5/28/2013_ DNA (Hybrid Assembly) | ecosystem: Engineered > Bioreactor > EBPR >... | reverse complement strand
TCCGACCTACGACCCGCACGCCACGCGAAGAACCTCACCCTCACCGCCGCCGCACAACACCTCGGCGTATGGCCCGCCAGAATCGGCGAACTCGAACTCGGCAGACGCCCCAACGACGAACTCGCCACCCGCTACAGAGCCTGGCTCGCCGCCGCCTGAAACTCCCCCTCCCCAAAGGCTTGACACGCAATAGGAGCATCAGACCCCATACCCTCGCCGCGCGCCGCTCGGCATCGCGCGCGGGGCGTGAGGCATGCCAGCCGATCGCCAGCCCGGCAAGCACGAAGCCGGTGTTGCTCACGGTATTCACCGGCTGCGCCATCCAGCAGTCGCGGGCCGCCTCGCAGAAGCCGGTGCCGACGTCCGGGCCGAGCCAGCCGCCGGGGGCGGCGAGGACCAATGCGCCGGAGGCGAGGAGGGCCCAGGCGAACGCGACTATTACCACGCGCACAGGCTAGGGCGGGCTTTGCGCTCTTGAGCATTTCGGGTGTTTTGCGGATCGCGCCTCACCCCAAGGGGTGAAATTGAAGTTTCCTGATCATTATCTCCCACAACGGTTTTGCCGTCTGCTGTCATCGATGTGGACGCCCGGCAACCACCGGGCGCAAAGGTTCCCGGCAGCCCCTGCCGGATGCTTCAAGGAGATCGCATGATCAACCGTGACAACGTTGCCTCCATCCTCGGCAGTGACGTCTACGACGCCGACGGTGACAAGATCGGCGGCGTGGGCCAGGTCTACCTCGATGACGCCACCGGCGACCCGTCGTGGGTGAGTGTCTCGACCGGCTGGTTCGGCGGAGCACAGAGCCTCGTCCCGCTCTCGGACGCGAACTACGACGCGGATGGTGGCTTGCGGGTCCCCTACAGCAAGGACATGGTCAAGGACGCCCCGCGGGTCGAGGATGACCAGCACCTCAGCCCCGCTGAGGAGGAGCAGCTCTACTCCTACTACTCGCGCCCCGACTACAACGACTGGGACGGCCGCAGCTTCGACGCGACCGACGACGACGTCGCCCCGGTCGGCACCCGCCGCGACGTGGACGTCGACCGCGACGTGGACGTCGACGTGAACCGCCGTGGCGTGGACGTCGACGTCGATGTCGACCGTGGCCTCGACGTCGACCGTGACCGCGACCTGTCGATGACCCGCTCCGAGGAGCGCCTCAACGTCGGCAAGGAGCAGGTCGAGGGTGGCCGCGTGCGGCTGCGCAAGTACGTCACCACCGAAGAGCAGCACGTCACCGTGCCGGTGCAGAAGGAAGTCCTCTCCGTCGAGCGGACCCCCGTCGAGGGCGACGCCCGCGCCGCCGGCATCATCGGCGAGGGCGAGCAGGTCGAGGAGGTCGTCCTGCGCGAAGAGCGCCCGGTCGTCGCCAAGGAGACCGTGGCGGTCGAGAACGTCGCCATCAACAAGGACGTCGTCACCGAGCAGCACGACGTGACCGAGACCGTCGCCAAGGAGCACATCGAGGTCGAGGGTGACGGCGTGGACGTCGACGGCAACCGCGTCGGTGACCTCAACCGCGACTACGACCGCGACCGTGACGGCGACGACCGCAGCCTGTGGCAGAAGGCCAAGGACGCTGTCGACCCCGACCGCGACGGCGAGGTCCTCGAGACCGGCACCGACCGCCGCGTTGCGGACCGCGGCAACGAGGGCCTCATCGACAAGGCCACCGACAAGGTCGACGGCAACCCGCGCACCTGATCCGGTGCGGTGACCGGCGCCGCCCGGTCAACCCATATAGCCAGCGGTCCCCCAGTGACGGGGGGCCGCTTGCTTTCGGTGATTGACGCTTGTCTGGTCCTGCCCCCAGCCGATAGCTGCCGTCTTGGGGGGCCGAGCAGGTCACGGGTGTTTGCGCACCACACCCGATCTGGCACTAACCCCCAGGCCCCGTTCCGGGTTCGCCCCAGCATCGCCGCCTCACGTTGCAGTGAGGGGAGCGTCATCCATTGGGAGGACTATTTCCACATTCGGCTGCGCGCCGACGTGGGTCGTGCCATTCTCCCGACAACGCGAGTGATTTCGGTGCTGGCGATCGGGAAAGCGGGTGGGTTTCGTGTTAGCGGCCCTGATGAATTGGTGGGAACGCTTTTGGCAAGTAAGCCAAGGCGGTGAGGACGAGCGTGTACGGACCTTCCTGCTGGCCGTGGTGTCTCTGGGGACGTTCGTGGTGCTGGTGCGGGCGGCTCTGCAGTTCTACCTCTACCGGCCAGTGATGGCTGTCCTCTCCGGTCAGTTGGCGGACCTTGGAGAGCAGAAGGTCTCGCCGGAGAAACTGTACCCACTGATGTTCCAGGTCTACAGCGCCCGGAAGAAGTCCGAGCGCGAACGCGCACAAGACGACGCGCAGCTGCCCGCCATGGCCGCGGCCTACTCCCATCGACTCCCGGCGTCGCACGCCTGGCTGTCCGAGGAATTGCTAAAGAAGGGGCGCTCTCCCGCCGAGTTGCGGGGATGGTTGGATCAGGCCATCGACGTCGTCGAGGACCTTGGCCTAGACCAGGATCGGCAGGCGCTCAAGACGCTGCGCAAAGTGACGTGGCTGGCGTACGTGCTCAGCGCGTTCCTGCTGCTCTTCGTGACCGTCTTGGGCAACCCAGGTCCGGCCCTCATGGGAGCCGCCGGCGGGCTCATCAGCCGTCTGCTGCGGTTCTTCCGAGGCCGGGGCTCAGCCCAGGACGACAACTTCGACTGGCAATTCCTGATTCTCACCCCGTTGGTCGGAGCGCTCAGCGGCCTCGCCGGTGTCTTACTCGTCGACATCGCCGGCAATTGGGGCCTCATGGGCTCGGCCGTCTCCGGCGTCGTCTGGTCGGCGCCGTCGATGAATCCGACGACGGCGCTAGTGGCCCTCCTCTTCGGCTTTTCCGAACGACTCCTGGACCACGCTTTCAAGGTGGTCCAGACCAAATTCGGGGAAGGTTTCGATGAGTCGAAGGAGCAAGCAGGCTCCGGGGGTGCGCAGGAAGTACGACCCCCGGGCGAGACATCGGTCGCGGTCGAGACGGCCGTGGATCCCGATCTGGTGGCCTTGCCCATCAAGGCCACATCCGCTTTTGGCGGCATCTTCCACGAACCGGGCTGTTCGTACTACGACGCCACCGTGGCAGATGCTCGATTTGCCACGGCCGAAGCCGCAGAGGCCGCGGGCTATCGCCACGGAGTCGACAACTAACGAGGCCGTGCCTGTCCGCGAGCGTGCGGTCGTCTGCATCCTGGCTGGTCCTCTCCTCCGCTGTGGCCAAGAAATCCGTCCGCGGGAAGCAGGCATGACGCCTGCCGACCGTCGTTGCTGCGCCTTCCCGCGGGACGGCATGACCCACGCTGCGAATCGAAGGAGCACCCGACTAGAGTCGGAGCATCCGGTATGCGGTGCGGCAGGGCCGCGCTGCATACTCCCGTCGTCGACTCGAAAAGGTTGAGAAGCACTGTGAGTACTCCCGTCAAGGTCGCCGTCACCGGCGCCGCCGGCCAGATCGGCTACAGCCTCCTGTTCCGTCTCGCCAGCGGCGCGCTGCTCGGCCCGGACACCCCGATCGAACTGCGCCTGTTGGAGATCACCCCCGCGCTGAAGGCGCTCGAGGGCGTTGTCATGGAACTCGACGACTGCGCCTTCCCGACCCTCGCCGGCGTGCAGATCGGCGACGACGCCAAGAAGGTCTTCGACGGCGTCAACCTCGCCCTCCTCGTCGGCGCCCGCCCGCGCGGCCCGGGCATGGAGCGCGGCGACCTGCTCGAGGCCAACGGCGGCATCTTCGCCCCGCAGGGCAAGGCGCTCAATGAGGTTGCGGCAGACGACATTCGCGTCACCGTCACCGGAAACCCGGCCAACACCAACGCGCTCATCGCGATGTCGAACGCGCCGGACATCCCCCAGTCGCGGTTCTCGGCCCTGACGCGGCTCGACCACAACCGCGCCATCTCCCAGCTCGCCGCCAAGCTCGGTGTGCCGGTCACCGAGATCACAAAGATGACGATCTGGGGCAACCACTCGGCGACGCAGTACCCCGACCTGTTCCACGCCGAGGTCTCCGGGCGCAACGCGGCCGAGGCCGTCGGCGACCAGGACTGGCTGGCCAACACCTTCATCCCGACCGTCGCCAAGCGCGGCGCGGCCATCATCGAGGCGCGCGGGTCCTCCTCGGCGGCGTCCGCGGCGTCGGCCACGATCGACCACGCCCGCACGTGGCTGCAGGGCACGCCTGAGGGCGACTGGGTGTCGATGTCCGTGGTGTCCGACGGCTCCTATGGTGTGGCCGAGGGGCTCATCTCCTCCTTCCCCGTGACGGTTGCCAACGGCGAGTGGTCGATCGTGCAGGGCCTGGACATCGACGACTTCTCCCGCGGCAAGATCGACGCCTCCGTGGCTGAGCTGGCCGAGGAGCGAGAGGCCGTCAAGGAGCTCGGCCTCATCTGAGCCTGGCGTGTCTGCCCCGGTACCTCGCGTCCATGGGAACGGTTGCTAGCGACCGTTCCCGCGGACGCGCCTGTTTGGCGGGCGTCTCGCAGCGGATCAGGATGCTGTCGCTGTCGGTGCTGACCCGGGCCTGCCGGCCGGCGAGGTCGGCCAACGACTGAGCGAGGTTCGGCGTCTTGTCGAGGAGATCGCGCGCGGCAGCGCTGAAGGTTGCCCCGGCGCCGCCGCTGCCAGCGTGCCAGTTGATGCGCACCCGCGTGTGGGGCGGCACTCCCGCGGCGAGGTCGGCGACCAGGCGCCGGCACAGATCGAGACTCTCCTCGCCGCCCGTCACCGCGTCGGTAGGGCTGGTGTCGACGATGTCGATGCGTATGCCGCGCGCTCGCGCCCGCGCCAGGGTGGCGGCGAGCGCCGGGTCGACCAGGTCGGGTGCGGCCAGTTGGTCGCGGGCGGCCGACTCCAGGTCGGCCAGTTGATCCCGCAGCGCCGGGGTCAGCCGGCCGCCGCCGGCGATGAGCTGCAGAGCCGGACCGATGCTCGCCTGCAGCGCCTCGGTGCGACGGTCGTCCTCGAGCGCACGCTCCTCGCTCACCGCCGTCGCCAGACGCGCCTGGATGTCCTCGGCCATCGCCTCCGCCGTGCGGACATACGCCGAATCGAACGCCGTGCGCACCAGCTGGCCGGCGGCAGCGGTGGTGATCAGCACCGGCACGGGACCGACCAGGCACTGCCAGACGCCGCGGCCGGCCAGAGCGTCCGCCACCATGCAGACCAGCGTCGCCGCGCCGGCCAACGCCAGTCCGGCCCAGGGCCGGAACCGGAAGGCCATCGCGCCCACAGCCGGGGTGAGCGCGCCCAGAAACCAGTAGCGCCACGACTCCGGCGCCCCCTGCGGGATCGTGCCGGCGAGCGCGGCGATCGTGACCACCGCGAGGACGGCAAGGGGCACCCAGTTCCAGTCGCTCGGGGTGAGCAGGGTGGTGGCGACCGTCAGCCCGGCGAGGACGACGATGGCGGCCACCGTCAGGCTGATAGCGGGGCTCAGTCGCCACTGGTCGATGGCGAGAAAGACGTTGAGCAGGAAGGCGATTGCGCCGACCACCATGATCGGGGCGAACAGGCCGAGCTGCCAGGCTTGGGAGGCGGCGGTGGGGCCCGCGGCCGACCAGTCGAGCCGGACCTCGGTGCCGTGCTGGGGCGTGCTGCGCACGTGGGCGTGGCCACCGACGGCCCGCATCCGGGCGACGATGCTGGTGGCGATGCCGGCCCTATGGCCCGTCTCGGAGACGTGGAACCCTCGCCCGGGATCGGTCACGGTCACCGTGGCACGGGTGGGGGTGAGTATGCCGTGCAGCACGGCCGTGCGCTGTCCGGAGTGCCGCTGGACGTTGGTCAGCGCTTCGCGGGTTGCGTCCCGCAGAGCCAGCCGCACCTCCGGGTCGGGGACGTCGCCGGTGACATCGACCGCCACCTCGAGCCCGAGGCGTTCGGCGTGCTCGCGCCAGATCGCGGCCAGGGCCCCCGGGCGCGGCTGCGTCGCGCCCGTCAACGCCGTCAGTCCCGTCGCAGCAAGCGCCACCGCGTCCCGCGGGATGGTGTCGCCGGCGCCGCGGCTGGCCGCGCGCAGCGCCGCCAGCACCTTGTCGTGGATCAACCCGTTCCAGCGCAAACGTTCATAAGTCTGCCGCCGGGCCCGCAACTCCCGCTCACTGGCGCGGGCCGCGGCCGCCACGGCGTCGTCGACGGAATGGTTGGCGCGCACCACGATCCGGATGGCGAAGGTGGCGAGCCAGGCGCTGACGGCGAGGAGCGCGGCCTCGCCCCAAGCGCGTCCTACGCCCAGTTCGGGGATGCGGATCAACGCGACCGCGGCGCTGGCGGCCGGCACGATGAGCGTCGTGGCCAGTCGCAGGTGGACGACGGCCGACATGCAGAGTCCGGCACCGACGAGGTGCAGCAATGGGGGGTACTGCGAGCCGCCGGTGCGCAGCGTGAGCGGGTGCAGCGCCAGCACGGCGAGTGAGAGAATAACGGTGGCCTGCATCGCTTTTCGGGCCCTGCGGCGGCGCAGGATCAGGACCAGCGCACTGACCCACAGCGCGGCATACAGCACGCAGACGATCTCGGCGAACCACGGCACATACGCGGTCCGCGAGCCGGCCACGTCGATGACCGTGACGGGCAGGTTCAGCCCGACGATCGCGATGCCCGCCCAGGACACCGCGACCCAGATGATCTGGTGCGGCGACTGTTCGGCGGGGACGCTCATTCCTTGACCGGGAAGTAGAAACCGTCCTCCATTGCTCGTTGCGCGAGACCGGTTTTGGTCGCGGCCGGCCGGCCGGCGTCCTCATACTTCTTGCCGGCCCGGCGCAGATACTCCTTGACCGTCGTCTCGCTGACGCCCATCCGGCGGGCCACGGACTTGGCCGGGATGCCCGCGGCATACAGCTGCACGGCCTCCAGCTCCCGTGGCGCCAATTCGGGGAAGCGGTGCGAGTCGCTCATCGCCTCGACGGCGCATGCCCACTCCGCGTTGTAGTACAACTCCCCCGCGGCGACGGCGTGCAGGGCCTCGGCGAGGACCGGCCAGTCCTCGTGCTTGCCGACCGCGCCGCGCGCGCCGGCCGCGAAGCAGCGAGCGAGAACGGCCGGGCGCGGCTCGCGGGTGTAGAGCAGCACCGGCCAGCCGCGTTCGCTGAGCCGGCGCACGTTGTCCTCGGGCGTGCTCTCGTCGGCCAGCCGGACGTCGAGGATGACGACGTCGAAACCGTCGGCGCCCACTTCGCTGGTCACCAGTTCGTCCACGGTCTTGGCGTCGGTGAAGACCGGCGCGGGATCGATCACCTGGCCCAGACCCGCAGGAACCCCCGTCGATATCGCCGGATGATCGTCGATCAAGCCCACCCGAAGCCACCCTCCCATGAGTCGATCATGCTCTGTTGCCGGGGCGAGCGGGTCCGGAACGACGATGCTCTCCTGTCCTCCATCTGGAGGACAACCATCAGACGCGGGCCCGCAGATCCAGAGCGAATCCGGCGGCCAGCAGCGCCGCGCCCAGGATGAGCAGCACGAGCACGTCGAAGGGGCGGCTGCGGGTGATCAGTCCACCCGCCCGGCGCGCGGGCAACACCAGCCGCAAGCCGGCCCCCAGGAGGCAGGCGGACCCGAGGGTCACCGTGGCCCGGAGCATGTGATCCGTTGCGGCCCAGACGATTCCCCCCGCGACGCCAAGGGCGACCAGCCACCACGGGCCGAGCCGGGTGACCGCCGGCGGCCGGGGCTCCGGTTGCACCGGACGGACCTTGCCCTCGCCCCACGGTGACTCGGCCGCGCTGGCTCCTGCGGCCGGCTGTTCCTCCGGGTCGAGTGACATCGTGGGTATGCGGTGTGCGCGGGTCGTGGTGCTCAGGCGCTGGCCGCGCGTTCGGCGGCCTCGACGACATTGCTCAGCAGCATCGCCCGCGTCATCGGGCCCACGCCGCCGGGGTTGGGGCTGACCCAGCCGGCGACGTCCCAGACGCTCTTGTCGACGTCTCCGGCGACGACGCTGTGGCCGTCCTCGGCGGTGATCCGGCTGACGCCGACGTCGAGGACCGCGGCGCCCGGCTGGACCATGTCGGCGGTGACGATGCCCGGCACCCCGGCGGCGGCGATGATCACGTCGGCCCGGCGCAGCTCGCCGGCGAGATCCTTGGTGCCGGTGTGACATGTGACGACCGTGGCGTTCTCGGAGCGGCGGGTGAGCATCAGGCCCAGCGGCCGGCCAACCGTGATCCCGCGCCCCACGATGGCGACGCGGGCACCCGCCAGCGGCACGTCATACCGTCGGAGCAACTCGATGCAGCCCTTGGGGGTGCACGGCAGCGGGGCCTCCTTGCCTAGGACCAGCCACCCGAGGTTGGTCGGGTGCAGGCCGTCGACGTCCTTGGCCGGGTCGACGTGGCTGAGGATGGCGTTCTCGTCGAGGCCGGTCGGCTGCTGGACCAGGAAGCCGGTGCAGCCGGGCTCTTGGTTGAGTTCATCGACGGTGGCGAGGACTTCCTCGAGGGTGGCCGTGGCGGGCAGGTCGCGGCGGTAGCTCGTCACGCCGATCTGGGCGGCGTCCTTGTGCTTGGCGTTGACATACCACGTGCTCGCGGGGTCGTTGCCGACCAGGACCGTGCCGATGCCGGGGACGACCCCGCGCTCGGCGAGCGCCGCGACCCTTTCGGTCAGCTCGGCCTTGATGGTGTCCAGGATCGCTTTGCCGTCGAGGGTCTGGGCCGTCATACGTCCGATCCTGACACACCCGTGACGTGCGTTCGTGCACCGGTGCGGCCAGGTCCGGCGGCACGGAGGGGGTAATGCCGCCGGACCCGCCGCCGCGCCCTTAGGGCTTGACGATCAGGCTCGCGTCGAAGAACAGGTCACTCGTCGCGGTCGCCGTGAACTGGTGCACCTCCACGGCGATCGTGTTGCTGCCGTTGCGGAAGGCGCTGACGGGCAGGGCGATCGAGTAGGTCGTCCCTTGCTTGCCGGGCAGCACATCCGACTTGGCCCGCGTGGTGTGCGTGATCGTGCCGGCCGGCATATTGCTGCGGGCGACTTCCTTGCCGTTGACGTAGATCACGGCGCCGTCATCGCGGCGCAGCCGCAGCGTCACGCCGGTGCGCGTGCCGGTGCCGATGTCGAAGGTCTTGCGGAAGTAGTAGCAGTAGCGGCCGACCGCGGTGTTGATCGTGGTCTTCTGGGTGGACCGGAAGCCCAACGGACCGGCACCCGTCTTCCACGCCGAGTCGATGAAGGTCGGGCTCTTCCAGTATTGGTTGGGTGCCGCCCATGGGTACCACTTCCAGCTCGATCCCATCGCGAAAACGGTTGTGCTGGTTGGCGGCTGGGTGACGAAGACGGAGTTGCGCATGCCGGCCGTGCCCCCGCGGGGGTCGGTGCTGAAGGCCCAGTTGCTGCCGACGCCGTTGTCGAGGGCGGGGTCCTTCAGCTCCAGCGAGGGACCGGACGGGCCGGGCCACGGGCTTGTCGTGGCATAGGTCACCGAGTCGGCCACACGGGTGCCGTCCAGGACTGCCACCTCCTCGCCGGTGTCGGCGAGATCACCGCTGAAGACGCCGCCGGCGATGAAGTCGCCGCCGAACGCGCTGACGAGTTTGGCGTCGTCATTGCTCCAGACCAGATAGCCCTGCGGCGGCACGACCGTGCCGGGCACCAGCTGGCTGAGCCCAATCGCCGGGATCGACCAGTCGCTGATGTCCAGGCCGGTGGTGCCGGGGTTATAGACCTCGAGGTATTCCGGCGTGGTGGCGCCGGGCACGGCCTGGATCTCGTTGATCACCGGGGCGGCCGTGGCGCTCTGCGAGGTCGGGATGATCCCGCTGGTGGTGCCATTGGCGATCTCCCGGCGCCGCTCCTGCACACCGGCGACGAAGTTGCTGCGGGCGGTGGTTGGCGAGATGCCACCCCACTTCTGGTAGTCGAGGTTGAGGTCACTCTCGTGACCCGCCGTCAACTCGTCATACCGCTCGACCAGCCCGTTGCCGACGAGGAACCGGTCGTGCAGGGTGCGCACGCGGCGGAAGTGCATGGCCCGGAAGTCGGGCATCTTGAACAGGTTTTGCCAGATGCCGGGTCGGTCGATCCTGGGCGTCAAGAACGGGCCTGTGCCGTCGGCGCCGTTGTTGAAGACGAGGTCGAAGTCCCACGCAAGCACCTGCCAGCGCAGGGTCTGGGGGTTCTTGACCATGTAGAAGTTGCGGCTCCCGGTGTCCCAGCGGCGAGTAACGACCGTATGTGCCGTGTAGTTCGCGATCTCGGGCAGCGCCAAGTTGGCGCGAAGCCAGGCGAACTTCTCCGGGGAGTCCGGCGCGGCGAGTCGCTGGGTCAGTTCCCAGATGTCGGTGAAGTCGGTGTCATCGGGGTTCTTCTTCTCGACGTCCCCGCTGGCGGCCATGGTCGCTGCGTCGGGATAGCTCTTCAGCCCGTAGTTTTGGACCTTGTACATCGGCACGTCATCCATGCCGTGCGCCTTGCGCCAGGTCCCGTCGTAGTTCTCCAGGATCGTCACGACGGAGTGGAAGTCGCCATTGCGCTGGATGCGCACGGTGCCATGGCCGACCGTCATCTCGCGCGTCGCCGCGGCCACCTCCCACCCGACCCGCGAGCGAGGGACGCGCTCGTTCTGGATGTCGAACTTCTTCACGGGATAGGGGAAGCTCTGTCCGAAGTCGAAGGTGTAGCCCTTGGGGAGTTCGACATCCCATTTCGCCTTNGCGGCGGTGCAGGTGCTCTGGCCCTTGATGTGCATCAGGCCGCCGTCGAGGACCCGCCCGCCGTAGGCGAAGGTCGCCTGGGCGTCGTAGTCGTCGCAGCGGTGGTTGGTGATCATGTCGGTGTAGACCTCGTCGGACATGAACCACTGCAGGACGGGGTATGTCGCGGCGTCCAGTTCGGGGTCACGCACGACATACCCGTCATACGGCCGCGAGTCGCCCGCCGCGGGGTATGCCGCCGTCTGCGTTCCCTGGGTAGCGCTGACGCGGTAGCGCACGAGTTCGCCCGCGCCCGCACCGGGGATCGTCGCGGCATACACCCCGTCGCCGGCGCCGCCGGGGCTCGCGGCGTCGTCCGCCATCGGGATGACCACGTCGGTGCCGAACATGACCTTGTAGGTCAGGGCGAGGGTGGCACCGACCGGCGCGGTGGCGGTCATGGTCACGTCCGCCCCCGGATCGGGCGACGTCGTGCTCGGCGCGACCCCGGTCAGCGCCAAGGGCCGGGCGGAGTTGGCGGCGCCCGGGGTGCCGAAGTCGACGGCGCTGGCGTGCCAGTTGGCGCCCATGGAGTTGTCGGTGGCGCCCGGGTCGAGTTCGAGGGAGGGTCCGGAGCCGTCCGGAGCCACCGGCCACGGGGGGAGGTCGTCGTAGGTGACCGTGTCGATTTCGTTGGTGGCGGCGTCGCTCAGCGTCACGGTCTCGCCGCCATTGGACAGGGCCTCGCCGGCGAGGAATTCAAACCCGGCCGCGANACCGAACCGGTCCTGGAAGAGCGCGGCGTTGTTGGTGCCGACCAGATAGCCGCCGGCGGGGATGGTTGTCCCGGCCGGGAGCGTCGTGCCGGCGATGCCGGCAGTGAATTCCCAGCCGCCCACGTCGACGGGCTCGCTGCCGGCGTTGTGCACCTCGAGGAACTCGAGCGCGCCGTAGGTCAGGTCGGCATCGGCAGCGTGATAGAGCAACTCGGTGATTTGCACATCGCTGGCCGCGGCATTGGCGGGGACGCCGGTCAAGGCCGTGACGGCGAGGGCCGCCGAACCGATCAGGGNGAGCGTGCGAGTCGCTCTTGTCCTACGCATGTTCCCTCCGTGCTTTCTGAATTGTTGGNTCGGTCTTGGGGTATCGGTCGCGGAAAGTCATCGCCGCGTGATGTAGATCGGATTGCTGAAGGCGACGCGTGAGCCCCCCGGCCCACACTTCGGTACGGACATACGAGTTGGCGTTCGTGAAGGTCACCGAGGTGGAGGTGGCCGAACCCGGGGTGATGGTGATGCTCATCAACGGCACCCGGCGGGTGCTGCCGCCGGGCCGCACGGAAATGGCGTAATGGAAGACCTTGACGGTCATGCCAGAGCAGCCCTCGTGGGTGACGGTCAGGCCGAGGGTCGGCCGGGTGGTCTCGATGGTCCACCCCATGAGGATGTCCGCGACATAGAGCCGATTTGGCCAGCAACTGCGTGGCGGTGGTCCGCATCTTGTCCGTGCGCGCTGTGCCGGTGATCAGCGGCCCNGGGGTCGCACCGAACATGTGGTTGTAGCAAGCGGCACCGCCGGCCGCCCGGATCGCGTCGATGCATCCGCNTTGGCGGGTCGGCGTCGCCCCGCCCGCCGGTGGGGTACCCGTGATGGGGGTGCNGTCGTTGGGCACCCAGTTGATGTGGGTCGCGTGTGACAACTCAAGGCCGTTCCCCGACATGCCCAAGGCCATGGTCGACCGCTTCCACCGCGAACAGATGCCGCCCGAAAGCCGCTCTGCGTTCATCCACTGTTAACCCCAAACGGTATTGAGGCCCGGCGATCGCCCGCAAGCCCTCCAAAAGGTGGACGCAACAGTGTTTGATCTGGTCAGCGGCGGGCGGCCAGCCGTTGGGGCGGTCCCACCGCCGGTGAATTGCGTGCCGACCCCACTCACCCGGGCGGAGGGCGGCTGTCGAC
>Ga0056913_1001294_pt1 | contig 12645 bp, 10 predicted proteins | sample EBPBio282013_DNA_FD_55170 | JGI IMG/M metagenome (GOLD analysis project Ga0056913, IMG submission 55170) | Wastewater treatment Type I Accumulibacter community from EBPR Bioreactor in Madison, WI, USA - Reactor 2_5/28/2013_ DNA (Hybrid Assembly) | ecosystem: Engineered > Bioreactor > EBPR >... | reverse complement strand
CCAGGCCGATGTCGAAAGCGACGACAAGATCGTGCCCGAGGGCATCGAGGGCCAGGTCGCCTATCGCGGCCCGGTCACGGCGGTTGCCCACCAACTCATTGGCGGGCTGCACCAGTCGATGTTCTATGTCGGCGCCGCCACGATCCCGCAGCTGCAGGAGCGCGGCCGGTTCGTGCGGATCACCGCCGCCGGACTGAAGGAATCGCACCCGCATGATGTCCAGATGATCGCCGAGGCGCCGAACTACCGCGGTCGCTGACGCCCCCGCCCGGCGCCCTGCTGTCCCTGGCCGGTTCCGGGCTATGCAGCCCGGTCCAGGAGTATGCCGCCCGGCTCAGCGCGCCGCTTCGGATCGCGCATCGCGCACATCGGTGTGGGTGAAGTCCTCGCCCTTGAACAGCAACGGCTCGTCGAGGACGGTCGCCGCGGCATACGCGAGGCAATCGCCGAAATTGAGTTTCGCCGGGTGACCCGAGCCGCGTCCGAAGCGCCGGTATGCCGTGCGGGCGGCGGCCGCCATCTCGGGCGTGAAATCGATGACCGAAACAGACGCATAGTCCAAGAGCTCACCGAGCCGACCCCGGGTCGTCGTCAGCCGGTTGTCCAAGACGATGGCGGCCTCCACGAAAACTGGTGCCGGGATTTTGCCGTGGCGGATTCGTCGCGCGAAATCATCCGCGTCGGTCTCTCCCTCGACGATGGCAACCAGCGCCGAACTGTCCACGATCATCGGGGCAGCCCCGTGCTCGGGTCATAAAGATCCTCGAGAAGTTCGTGTCCGGTCCGGCCATCGCGGGGCCAGTCGGCGCGCATCCGGGCGAGCAGGGCGTTGAACGCATCGGCCCGCTGGCGCTCATCGGCATCAGCCTGCGCCAGCAGGCCCGCGAGATAACTCTCGAGGGCACTCTCGATGGCTCCAGTCTGCGTCTGGCCGGTGCGCGCGGCCGCTTCCCGGGCCAGCCGGCATACCCGCTCGTTCTTGATATTCAACCCCATGGGTAGAAGTCTACCCGCAGGGTAGATGTCGGTCTCGCCCGATAGCCTGTGCCGGTGAACGAGATCGAGATCGGGCGCGGGAAGCGCGGGCGCCGGGCATACTCCCTGGACGAAATCGCCGTGGTGCCCTCGCGGCGCACCCGCGACCCCGAGGACGTCTCGACGTCTTGGCAGATCGACGCCTATCACTTCGACATCCCCGTGCTCGCGGCACCGATGGACTCGGTCATGTCGCCGGCGACCGCGATCGCTTTCGGGCAGGCCGGCGGGCTGCCGGTCCTCGACCTCGAGGGTTTGTGGACGAGGTATGCCGATCCCGAGCCCCTCCTGGCCGAGATCGCCGCGCTGGACCCGGCTCGGGCTACCGAGCGGATGCAGCAGATCTATGCCGAGGACATCAAGCCGGAGCTGATCGGGGCGCGACTGATGGAGATTCGCGACGCGGGCGTCACCGTGGCCGCCGCCCTCTCGCCGCAGCGCACCCAGCAGTTTTGGAGTTCGCTGGTCGAGAGCAATGTCGACCTCTTCGTCATCCGGGGCACGACCGTCTCGGCCGAGCATGTCTCCTCGCGCGCCGAACCGCTGAACCTCAAGCGCTTCATCTACGAACTCGAGGTGCCGGTCATCGTCGGCGGCGCGGCGAGCTATACCGCCGCTCTGCACCTGATGCGCACCGGCGCGGCGGGCGTGCTCGTCGGCTTCGGTGGCGGTGCGGCGCATACGACCCGGAAGGCGACCGGCATCCACGCGCCGATGGCCTCGGCGATCGCCGATGTCGCGGGGGCGCGCCGCGACTATCTCGATGAGTCGGGCGGCCGCTATGTCCACGTCATCGCCGACGGCGGCATGGGCGTCGCGGGCGACATCGTCAAAGCCATCGCCTGCGGCGCGGACGCGGTCATGCTCGGGGCCGCGCTGGCCCGCTCCACCGAGGCGCCCGGTCGCGGCTTCCACTGGGGACCGGAGGCGCACCACCGGGACCTGCCCCGGGGCGAGCGCGTCGAGGTCGGCACGGCGGGCACCTTGCAGGAGATCCTGTTCGGCCCATCCCGGAATGCCGACGGCACCACGAACCTCATCGGCGCCCTGCGCCGCGCCATGGCGACGACCGGCTACTTGGAATTGAAGGAGTTCCAACGGATCGATGTCGTCGTGAGCCCGCACGTGCCGAGCTGAGTCAGCTCTCGGTGGGCTCTCCGCGGGAGCCGGCTACTGAGCGGTAATGGCGTCGCTCGCGAAGGGGTTACCCTGCGGATATGACCGCCACGCTGTCCCGCCCGACCGACTCCGCGCCGGCGAGCCCGGTTTCCTCAGGGCTGGCGCGCGACCGGCAGTGGGTGGCGCGGGTCGCTGGCGGTGCCGTGACGGGGGAGGGGGCGCCCCGGCATACCGTCTGCACGCCGCTGACCGGCGAGGCGGTCGCCGAGGTCCCGTTGTCGACGCTGGCCGATGTCGAGGCGGCGTATGCCGTCGCGCGCGCCGCCCAGCCAGCCTGGGCTGCCCGGCCCATGGCGGAGCGCGCCGAGATTCTGCTGGCGTTCCACGACGTGGTGCTCACGCGGCAGCCGACCTTGCTGGACCTCGTGCAATTGGAGTCGGGCAAGGCGCGCGGTCAGGCCTTTGAGGAGGTCGCCGATGTCGCGATCGTCGCGCGCCACTATGCCCGCACGGCGGCACGCACCCTGCGCCCCCGCCGCCGCTCGGGGGCGCTGCCAGGGCTGAGCCAGGTCGTCGAGTCGCGCATCCCTAAAGGCGTCGTCGGGATCGTCTCGCCGTGGAATTACCCCCTGAGTCTGTCCATCACCGACGCCCTCCCCGCGCTGATGGCGGGCAATGCCGTCGTCCTGCGCCCCGATGTCCTGGGCATGCTCACCGCCCTCGCCGCGGTCGAGATGTTGCGGGAGGCGGGCCTGCCGCGGGAGGTGCTGCAGGTCGTCCTCGGCGACGGCGCGACGATCGGGGCCGCGGTCTTGGACCGGGCCGACTATGTCTGCTTCACCGGCTCGACACCGACCGGTCGCCGAGTCGCCCAGGCGGCGGGGGAGCGGCTCGTCGGAGCCTCGCTGGAACTCGGCGGCAAGAACTCCCTCTATGTCGCCGCCGACGCCGACCTTAATCGAGCCGTGCCCGGTGCGGTGCGTTCGTGCTTCTCCTCGGCCGGGCAGTTGTGCATCTCGACCGAGCGCGTCATCGTGCACGAGTCGGTCTATGACGACTTCGTCGCCCGATTCGTCGCTGCCACAACGGCTTTGCGCATGGGCTCGAACCTGACGTGGGGCTATGACCTCGGTTCGTTGATCAGCGCCGACCAACTCGATCGGGTCGGTGCGCATGTCGCCGATGCCGTCGCCAAGGGCGCGACCGTGCTTGCCGGAGGTCGCGCCCGGCCAGACATCGCGCCCTTCGCCTATGAAGCCACGGTGCTCGCCGATGTGACGGCCGCGATGACCTGCCGCGACGAGGAGACCTTCGGCCCCGTCGTCGCGATCTACCGGGTGGCCAGCGACGAGGAGGCCATCGCGCTGGCCAACGACACGGCATACGGCCTAAACGCCTCGGTCTGGACCCGCGATATCTCCCGCGGCCGGCGAATCGCCGGCGCGATCCGCACGGGGACCGTCAATATCAACGAGGGGTATGCCGCCGCCTGGGGCAGCGTCGCCGCGCCGATGGGGGGCATGAAGGCCAGCGGCATCGGGCGTCGACACGGCGAAGAGGGCATCCTGCGCTTCACCGAGAGCCAGAATGTCACCGCGCAGCGGCTGGTTCCGATCGCGCCGGCCTTCGGGCTCGACGACCGACGCTTCGCCGCCGCGTTGACGACCTCGCTGCGCGTGCTGAAGGCGGTCGGCTGGCAGTGAGCGCCGCGACGCCCGGGCACTGGGATGTTGTCGTCATCGGCTCCGGCTTCGGCGGCTCGGTCGCCGCGCTCCGGGCTGCGGAGAAGGGCTACCGCGTGCTGGTCCTGGAGGCCGGGGCGCGCTTCGAGGACGAGGATTTCGCGAAAACCAATTGGGATGCGCGGCGCTATCTGTGGGCACCGAAGCTGGGCTGCTTCGGCATCCAGCGCATCCACAAACTGCCCGATGTGCTGATCCTGGCCGGGGCGGGCGTCGGGGGCGGTTCGCTGAACTACGCCAACACCCTCTATGTCCCGCCGAAGGCCTTCTTCCAGGACCGGCAGTGGGCTTCGATCGCCGACTGGGAGAGCGAGCTCGCGCCGCACTATGCCACCGCCTCGCGGATGCTTGGCGTGGTGACGAACCCGTGCCAGAGCCCCGTGGACGACGCGATGCGCGATGCGGCGCAGGCGATGGGGGTGGGGGAGAGCTATCGCAAGACGCCGGTCGGTGTCTTCTTCGGCCCACCGGGGGAGCGGGTGGCCGATCCCTATTTCGGCGGGGAGGGGCCCGCGCGCACCGGGTGCACCGAGTGCGGCAATTGCATGGTGGGCTGCCGGGTCGGCGCCAAGAACACCCTGATGAAGAACTACCTCGCGCTTGCCGAGAAGCGCGGAGTGCGGATCGAGCCGCTGCGGACAGTGGTGGAGTTGCGGCCGCCGGGTATGCCGAGTGGCCGCTGGCAGGTCGTGACGCAGCGATCGGGTGCCTGGGTTCGGCGGGATCGCCAGGTCTTCTCCGCCGATCAGGTCGTCCTGGCCGCCGGGACGTGGGGCACCCAGCAGTTGCTGCACGAGATGCGAGACCGCGGCATACTCCCGGCGCTGTCGCCGCGACTCGGGGAGTTGACGCGCACCAACTCCGAAGCGTTGCTAGGCGCCCAGGTGCCGAAAGTGCCGGCTGGTGAGGACCTCAGCCGGGGCGTCGCGATCACTTCCTCGTTCCATCCCGACCCCGAGACGCACATCGAGAATGTGCGCTATGGCGCTGGGTCGAACTCGATGGGGCTGCTGAAAAGCGTTCTCGTGCCGGGGGATTCGGGCCGCCCACGGCTCGTGGAGTTCGTGCGCACGGTGGTTCGCGAGCCGCGCCAGCTGATGGCGCTGGACAATCGCAAATGGTCGCAGCGCTCGATGATCGCGCTCGTCATGCAGACGCGCGACAACTCGCTGACGGTCTCCGGGCGCAAGCGGCGACTCGGCGGTCATACCCTCACCAGCCGCCAAGGGCACGGCGAGCCGAACCCGGCATGGATCCCGGCAGGGCACGCCGGAGCACGGGCGATCGCCGAGGCGATGGGCCGACGGTTGGGGGCGCGCGGCATCCCGGGCGGGAACTGGGCCGAGATCTTCGGCTTCCCGATGACCGCGCACTTCCTCGGCGGCGCGGTGATCGGGGACTCGCCGGGAACGGGCGTGGTGGATCAGTACCACCGCGTCTGGGGCTACCCCACGCTGCACATCACCGACGGGTCAACGATCTCGGCCAACCTCGGCGTCAACCCGTCCCTGACGATCACCGCTCAGGCCGAGCGGGCCCTCTCCTTCTGGCCCAACGCCGGTGAGCCCGACAAACGTCCGCCGCAGGGCTGAGCTGCCAGATTCCCGCCCATTGCCACAACCTGGACATACGCAACGGATCATTTCCGTTGCGTATGTCCATGTTCTCTCCCACGCGCCGGCTACTCGGCCCGCCAGGAGTGCCACAGGGCGGCATACGGCCCATCGGCGGCAAGAAGCTCGTCATGCGAGCCGAGTTCGCTGATCCGGCCGTCCTCGACCACGGCGACGCGGTCGGCGTCGTGGGCGGTATGCAGTCGGTGCGCGATCGCGACGACCGTCCGGCCCTCGACGACCCGCGCCAGCGAGCGCTCCAGGTGCCGCGCCGCGCGGGGGTCGAGCAGCGAGGTCGCCTCGTCGAGCACGAGCGTATGCGGATCGGCGAGGACCAGCCGGGCCAGTGCCAGTTGTTGGCTCTGCGGGTGCGTCAGATCGTGCCCGCCCGAGCCGACCTGGGTCGCCAGGCCGTCCGGCAGGCGCGACGCCCAATCCCACGCATCGACGGACTCCAAGGCCGAGCGCAATGCGGCGTCGTCGGCATCCGGCCGCGCGAGCAACAGGTTGTCCCGCAGCGTGCCGACGAAGACGTGATGCTCCTGGGTCACCAGCGCGACTTCGCCGCGCAAGGTGTCCATCGTCAGCTCCATCAGCGGCACGCCACCGACGGTGACGGCGCCCGCTGTCGGCGCATCGATCCCCGCGATGAGCCGACCAAGGGTTGACTTGCCGGCCCCTGAGGGGCCGACAATCGCCAGGCGTTCGCCGGGGTGCAGGTCCAACGAAACCCCATGCAGCACAGGGTTATCGGCGCGATAGGCGAAATGCACGTCGCGCGCGACCAGGCGGTCACCCTCCGGTATGGCGCCGCTGGGTTGCCGATCGTCCGGCACCTCCTCCACGCCGATGATTCGCGCCAGCGAGGTCGCCGCAACTTGGATCTCGTCTAGCCAACTCATCAGCTCGTCCAGCGGGTCGATCAGCTGCCGCAGATAGAGGATCACCGTTGTCGCGCCGCCGACCGTGAGTGAGCCGTCATGCACCAGCCAGCCACACCACAACAGCGCGACGGCGACCTGCACGACATACGAGAACTCGGTCGGGGCGAACCACCACATCCGCAACCAGCGGGTATAGCCCTCCGCGCGATAGGTCGCGCGCACCGACCCGGTGAGCCGCTCGTGCCGCACCCGGCCGAGGCCCAGCGCATCGATGGTCCGGGCCGCGTCGGCATTCTCGGCGACGACGCCGTTCAGCTGCGCCCACATCGCGCGTTCCCACAAGTAGCCGGCGCGAGCGCGCCGCAGGTACCACGTCGTGGCGGGCAGCGCGAAGGGGACCATGGCGAGCACGGCGAGGGTCCCGAGCGGCGAGACGACGACCGAGGCGCCGAGGGTGATCACCACTGTCACGAGCGCGACGAAGATCGCCGGCAGGCCGAAGCGCGCGGCCCAGGACAGGGCTTCGATGTCATTGGTCGTCCGCGCGACGAGATCGCCCGTGCCGGCCCGTTCCAGCACCGGCAGCGGCAGCCGCGTCGCCCGGTCGATGAAGCGCTCGCGCAGGTCGGCGAAGACGCTCTCGCCGAAGATGAAGGCCGCCCGCCGCGCCAGCCACATCAGCGCCGTCTGGGCCAGGACCGCCGCGAGCAGGATCAGGACGAAGCGATCCACCTCGCCCGCCGTCGCGCCGGCCATCAGATGGTCGATCAGCCGCCCGATCAGATAGGGCAGAGCGAGCCCCGCGACGGCCGCGAGAGCGTGCAGGCCGATGACCGACCCCAACTCACCGCGGTGGTGGCGCAACACCATGCGAGCATGCGATAGCACCTGCTTCGGCTCCGCCACCGGCAGCGAGCGCTGGAAGGGATCCGTCTGCGCGGCAGTGGGTTTCGTATGCCGAGGCGTCCGCTTCCGCGTGCCGCGCCCCGGTGTTGCCTGTGTCGTGGGGTTCGTTGTCGTGGTCATTCGTCGTCACCTCCTCGCAGGACGATCGATCGGTATGCCGCGTGCTCGCGCACGAGGTCGGCGTGCCGGCCCGCGGCGACGGCTTGGCCGTCCACGAGCAGCACGACATGGTCGGTGTGGGTGAGCAAGAGCGGGCTCACCGTGGCGATCACGGTGGTGCGGCCCTGCCGCTCCTGCGCGATCGAGGCGCCGATTCGGGCCTCGGTGTGCGCGTCCACCGCGCTCGTCGGCTCGATCAGGATGAGCACGGGCGGATTGATCACCAAGGCCCGGGCCAGGCCGAGCCGTTGGCGCTGACCGCCGGAATAGCCGCGGCCCTTCTCTTCGACGATGCCGTCGAGTCCCGCCGCCTGAGCCAGAAGGACATCGCGGGCCCAGGCCGCGTCGACGGCCTCGACCAGTCGGGTGTCCGGGATCGAGCGGCCCGCCGACAGCTGCTCGCGAACGCTGCCATGGAAGAGCCGACTGTCCGGATCGTTGACGAGCACGTGCGCCCGGATTTGCTCAATCGGCATGTCCGCCAACGGGATTGCGCCCAACGTGACCGCCGAGTCGGCGCCAAGACGTCCCAGGCGTCCCGCGAGCGCCGCCGAGTCCTCCGGATTGGCCGAGACGATCGCGGTGAGCCGGCCACCTGGCATACGCGCGCCGGAGTCGGGGTCAACGAGGTCTGCGCCGTCAGGGAAGGGCGTACCCGCAGGTTGAGGCAGGTGATCACTCTCGACGCGCAGCAAGCCCTGGACCTTGCCCGCCGCAACCCGGAAGCGAATGAACTTATCCACCATCTCGGTGACCGTGCGCAGCGGGAAGCTCATGAAGGTCGCATAGCCATAGAACGCGACCAACTCGCCGGGCGTCAGGTCGCCGGAGATCACCGAGCGCGCGCCGATCCAGACGACCAGGACGACGAAGAGCCCGGGAAGCAGGGTTTGGCTGGCGTCCAGCGCGGCCTGATAGCCGGCCACCCGCACCCCGGCGAGGCGGACGCGCTGGCTCTGGGCGGCATACCGGCCGACGAACTCGTCCTCGCCGCCGATCCCGCGCAGGATCCGCAGACCCGCGACGGTGTCGGTGCCGAGTGTTGTGAGCCGGCCGGCCTCCTCGCGCTGGGCTGCCTGTCGTGCTTGGAGCGGTTTGATGATTAGCGAGAGCAGGGCGAGCAGGACCGGAGAACCGATGAGGACGACCAGGCCGGTCACGACCGACTGGCGCAGCAGGAGGACGGCGACGACGACATACGACACAATCGCGCCGGAGAAGCGCGCCGTCACGTCGTAGACCCCGCCGATCTTCTCCATGTCATTGGAGGCCACACTGACGACATCGCCGGTCGGCAGCACGCGGGCGATTTCCTGACCGCGGGAGGTGACGGCCTCATCGGCCACGACGATCGTGCGGAAGGCGCCGGAAAGCCAGTTCTCGACGGCGAACCAGTGCCGCGCGGCGCCGCCGCCGCCGACGAGGACGGCTAGCCCTGCGAGGACCAGCGACCACCGGATCAGGGCGCTGCCGTCATCGTGCACGATCCCGCCGTCGATGCCGCGGCCGATGGCCCACGGAACAAGGGCGATGGCTGTCATCCAGATGACCCCGAAAACCAAGCCCCACACCAGGGTTCGCCACTGCAGCCGCGCGCCCCACAGCAGGAAAGCTCCTGGTGTGCTGGTCGGCGGCGCCGGGGGCGCGAGAATGCTGGACTTCATGGCGACCAACCAGGCTACGGGCCCGACCGGTGTGCCTTCGACCGATTTATCCCGGGTGGAAAAGACCCCGCCGCGCTGGACGACGATCCGACGCGCGTCTAATCCTCACGCGAGGTCTTGGGGCTCCTTGGTGCGCTCGCCGCCGGCATCGCCGGTGTTGGGGGTGAGTGACGGCTCGAACATGAGAATCGATGCTTCGTCGTCGGCCGTTGGGCAGTGCTCAACGCCCCGCGGGACGACATACAACTGGCCGGCACTCAGCGTGACGGATCTTTGTGTGTCGGAGCTTCCCGGCTCGCGCAGGTGGATCGTGAGCTGTCCGTCCACGACGAGGAAGAACTCGTCGGTGTCGGGGTGGCTGTGCCAGACGAATCGCCCTGGACCTTGGCGATGCGCACGTCATAGTCGTTGACGGTCGCGATGCGCCGTGGCGCCCACTGTTCGGTGAACCGGGAGAATCGCTCGGCTAGGTCGATGGGGCGTCAGCTGTGCTGGCCGTGGGGACCTCGGCGGATGGAGTCATGCCACCACACTCTGGCACGTGGGTGACGGTTCCGATCAGTCCCTCGGCACGTCCAGCCCTTAGTAGCTCGCGTGAGCGGGAGTAGGGTCCCCACCCTGCTGGTGCTCACGCGAGCGACAGGCTGGTGCCGAGACGGCGGACGGGTCAACCCGCGGAAACTTGGCCGTGACCATTCAGCCACGTCGGGCGGCGACCTGCGGGCCCGACCGGTGTGCCTTCGACCGATTTTTCAGCCGCCCGTTTAGCCTGACCGGGTGACGACAACGCTGCCGGAGCCGCAGGAGCCGATGCTGCGCGACGACGAGCCGAGCGCCGCGACGCGGGCTCAGGTGCGCGCTCTGCGAGGCGAACCGCCTGCTCCCGGCGCCCATCGCCACGCCGCCACGCCGGCGACGAAGAGCCTGCCGGCCCGTTCCGCTTCCGGGCCAGCCAGCCAGCCCCGCGATGGCGTACCTGGCGGCCCAGGTGGACCCGGTGGTCCTCGTGGACCGCGCCCGCCGGCCGGTCAGCGCCGACGACCGCCCGCCAAGCGGCCCAACTACACCCTGCGTCGGCTCCTCGCACTCGCGATCCTGACGCTCCTCGTCACGATTGTCTGGTTCGTCGTCAAGGGCGCCATTGCGTTGGTCGGCGGCCTCTTCGGCAGTGACAAGCCCACGGCGGCCGCTGCGGCCAAGCCTGGCACCACCACCGTCACGGCGCCGGCCGCAACCAATCCAAGCGCCCCGTCAGACAGCGCGCCCAAGGTCGTCCAGATCCGTCCCAGCGCGACCGCCTCCCAGGGCGCCGCCGGTCCGTCCGACCAGACCGCTCTCGTCGAGACCTTGCGGCTGACGTCCGATGCCATGAAGCCGAAGTCGGTCGTCGCCGGCCCGGGCGGCCTGCTGTTTGCGCAGAACATGATGTACCGGCACTCGATCTCGGTCTTCAAGTCGGACGGCACCCTCGTCAAGACCATCCCCGACAGCGTGGATCTGTCCGCCTTCGGCGTCAGTGGCCACCCCGGCACCTCGCAGGGCGCGCCCGTCGAGGTCGCCTTCACGCCCGATGGCAAATATGCGTGGGTATCGAATTATTCGATGTACGGCAAGGGTTTTGGGCCCGAGGGCAAGGACTCGTGCGCGGCGGGTGATGGCACGGACAGCTCCTATGTCTATCGCGTCGACGTCGCGAAACTCGTCATCGACAAGGTCGTGCCCGTCGGCGCGGTCCCGAAGTATGTCGCCGTCACCCCCGACGGCAAGCAGGTCCTGGTGACCAACTGGTGCAGTTGGAATATGTCCGTAATCGACGCCGCCAGCGCCAAGGAGACCGCCCGCGTCGACCTCGGCGGCAAGTACCCCCGCGGCATCGTCGCCAGCCCCGACAGCAAGACGGCCTATGTCGCCCTCATGGGCTCGCACAAGGTCGTCTCCGTCGACCTTGCCACCAAGGCCGTCAACACCTTCTCCGACCCCGGCAATGGCCCGCGCCATCTCGTGATGAGCCCGGACGGCAAGTTTGTCTACGTCAGCAACAACGCCTCCGGGACCGTCGTCAAGCTCGACCGCGCGACCGGCGCGAGCGTCGGCTCGGTCAAGGTCGGCACCGAGCCGCGCTCGATGGCGATCAGCGCCGATGGCCTGGCGGTCTATGTCGTCAACTACGGCGACGGCACGATGAGCAAGATCACGACCGGCGATATGAAGGTCGTCCAGACCGTCCGCACCGAGGCCAACCCCATCGGCATCACCTACAACGCCGCGACGAAGTCGGTCTGGGTCGCCTGCTATGGCGGCACGCTGATCGTCTACGACGACGCCAAGCTCAAAGGCTGACGCGACGCCCATCCCGGCGCGCATCGACACCCGATCGGTCCATCGACACCCGATCCGCGCATTGACACCTACTGCAGCGGGTGTCAATGCGCGGATCGGGTGTAGTTGTCGGTCTGGGGCATCCTCCTGGCGCTGGGCCTGCGCGCTGGGCGGCTGCCTCGCAGCGCCCGTTCGGCGACGTAGTCTGAGGCGGTGTTGCGGACCGCCCTGAAGCCCAAGTGGCTGGCCCTGCTGGGCCTGGCGATCCTGCTCACCATCGCGTTCATCCAGCTCGGAAGCTGGCAGCTCGGGGTGGCGCACGACAAGGCGCGCGCGGAGGCGATCGAGGCGGCTGGCAAGCAGCCCGTCGTCGCGATGACCAGCTTGCTCACCCCCCATACCCCCTTCCCCGGCGCCGCGAGCGGCCGGCTGGTCACCGTGTCCGGGACGTATGCCGAGGGGCAAGTCCTCGTCGCCGGCCGGCTCCTCGACGGGCGAAGCGGATTCTGGGTCGTCTCCCCGCTGACCGTCACCGCCAATAGCGCGACCTTCCCCGTCCTTCGAGGCTGGACAGCCACCGCCACAGCGCCGCAACCGCCAACAGGCGAGGTCACCGTCACCGCCAGCCTGGCGCCGGGGGAGTCGCCGTCCGAACAGAGCTATCCCGCCGGACAACTTGGCAGCGTCGATCTGTCCAAGCTGGTCAACGCCTGGCCGGGCGAGCTGTATAACGCCTTCGGGTTCGCGCAATCCGAGACCCGCGCCAACGAGACACTCGACCCGGCGCCCCTGACCCACGTGCCGCCCCCGCGGCCCGACACCGGGCTGAACTGGCGCAATGCGGCATACGCCCTGCAGTGGTGGGTCTTCGCCGCCTTCGCCCTCGTGATGTGGGTGAAGATGGTGCAGGCCGATCACCGCGGACCGCGCCGACTCACCCCAGAGCCAACCCCACACCAGGACTACGCGCGCGTCAGCGCCGGCGAGCAGGAGCAATGAGCACACCGACCACCCACCCCAAGCTGGCGAGCGCCGTGAAGTTCTTCGAGGTCATGGCTTTCATCGTCGGCATCGGCCTGCTCGTCCTCGTCGCGGAGATGATCCTGCGCTACGGCTTTGAGAATCACGCATTGGACTGGTGGCCGCAGCCGCACGGCTTCCTCTACCTGCTGTATGTCGTCGCCACCGCCAATCTCGGCTTCAA
>Ga0056913_1001288_pt1 | contig 12693 bp, 15 predicted proteins | sample EBPBio282013_DNA_FD_55170 | JGI IMG/M metagenome (GOLD analysis project Ga0056913, IMG submission 55170) | Wastewater treatment Type I Accumulibacter community from EBPR Bioreactor in Madison, WI, USA - Reactor 2_5/28/2013_ DNA (Hybrid Assembly) | ecosystem: Engineered > Bioreactor > EBPR >... | reverse complement strand
GATTCGATGGCGGAGAAATGGGTCATGGATAGCTCCTTTGGGGGTGGTTGAAATGGGGGTATTTCTCCCTCGCCCCCTTGGGGGAGAGGGCAGGGGTGAGGGGGTGATGAAGCGCTGCGCCTCGTTTCTTGTCACCCTCACCCCTGCCCTCTCCCTCCAGCGGGAGAGGGAGAAACGGCGCTCACGCCGCTTGCAGCTGCCGGCGCTTCTCGGCCAGGCGCTCGGCGTCGCAAGTCGGGCAGAAGCGGTGCTCGCCCGCCAGATAGCCGTGCGTCGGGCAGATGGAAAACGTCGGCGTGACGGTGATGTAGGGCAGGCGGAAGTTGGAGAGCGCGCGTTTGACCAGTTCGCGGCAGGCCGCGCCGCTGCTGATGCGCTCGCCCATGTAGAGGTGCAGCACCGTGCCGCCGGTGTACTTGGCCTGCAAAGCCTCTTGCCGCTCTAGCGCCTCAAAGGGATCGTCGGTAAAGCCCACAGGCAGCTGCGAGCTGTTGGTGTAGTAGGGCTGGGCGGGCGTCCCCGCTTGCACGATGCCCGGCCACCGCTTTTTGTCTTCCTTGGCAAAGCGGTAGGTCGTGCCATATAGGTGTCGAAGGACGAAAACGCCTGCGCGCCGGCCCACTCGTTCTGCAGCGTGCCCAGAAAGTTGACGATCTGCCCCACGGCCGAGCTCATGTGCCTGGGCGGGCCCGCCTCCACCTTGCCCGGCACGCCGTTCAAGCCTTCGTGCAACAGCGTGCGCAGCGACCAGCCCGCGCAGTAGCCGCTGAGCATGTCCAGATCGTGGATGTGCAGGTCGCCGCTCCTGTGCGCCTCCCCGATCTCGGGCGCGTAGACATGCGAGAGCCAGTAGTTGGCCGTCACCTTGCCCGCCACGTTCAGGATCAGCCCGCCCAGCGAATAGCCCTGGTTGGCGTTGGCGTTGACGCGCCAGTCGGCGCGCGTGAGGCATTCGTTGATGGAGGACTCCACATGCACCAGTGTCTGGCGGTCGGCACGCAGGGTGGCGTGCCGATCGCGGTAGGCGATGTAGGCGCGCGCCGTCTGCAGGTGGTTGGCGGCGATCAGTGTTTGCTCGACCACATCCTGGATCTGCTCTATGGCCGGCGCCGCCCCGTGGAAGCGGTGGATCAGCACCTTGGTGACCTGCGCGGTGAGCAACTGCGCCTCGTCAGCACCGAACTCGCCGGTGGCGGCCCCGGCACGCGCGATGGCCGAGGCAATGCGTCCGGCGTCGAACGCAGCGCGCTCGCCGCTTCTCTGGATAACGTCGCGCGGCAGCGTGGCGAGGGAAGGTGAAATGGAAGTCATTGCAAGCTCTAAACACTATATGTAGTTTGATGCAACACAAGCTTGCGCTCTCCGTCTGGTTTCCACCAGACCCCACAAACGAAAAAAAGCCGGCTTGAAGCCGGCTGAAAAAGCAAGGCGCCAGAGAACCTTGCTTGCGGAGTAAATAAGGCTGTAGCGCTTGATGGATAAGCGTTAGTAGCTATTAAATTAATTGCAGCTTGGCAATGCGCCGCATGCCTGAGACACGCGGCGCAAGGCAGCTTAGCGCGTGGCGCCGGCCAGCACGCCGCCCCGCGGGGTGGCCGTGGCGCTTGGGCTGAACAGCACGCCGCTCACCACCTGCCAGCTCACGCACAGGGCGCCGGTGATGAACACCAGGTCACCAAAGGTGCGCACCCAGCGCAGCGTCTCCATGAAGGGCTGCTGCATGAATTCCTCGCTGCGCGCGTACCACAGGCCCTCGGTCACGCTGGCGTGGAACTGGAACAGGCCGATGGGCAGCAGGCTGGTCGCAATCATCAGCACCAGGCCGGCGTTGAGCCACCAGAAGCCGGTCTTCATCAGGCGCTCGTTGAACTGCAGTTCAGGGCGCACATAGCGCAGCACCAGCAGCGTGAAGCCCAGCGCCAGGAAGCCATAGACACCGAACAGCGCGGCGTGGGCGTGCACCGGCGTGGTGTTCAGGCCCTGGATGTAGTACAGCGAGATGGGCGGGTTGATCATGAAGCCGAAGACGCCCGCGCCCAGCATGTTCCAGAACGCCACGGCGACGAAGCACATCAGCGGCCAGCGCAGCTTCTTCATCCATTCGGTCTTGTGCTGCAGGCGCCAGTGCTCCCAGGCCTCGTGGCCCAGCACCACCAGCGGCACCACTTCGAGTGCGCTGAACGATGCGCCCACGGCCATCACCGGGGTGGTGGTGCCGGCAAAGTACAGGTGGTGGAAGGTGCCGGGCACGCCGCCCAGCATGAAGAGCGACGCCGACGCCAGGCTGGCGGCCGTGGCCATGCGGTAGGACACCAGGCCCAGGGTCGAGAAGATGAAGGCCAGCGCCGTGGTGGCGAAGACCTCGAAGAAGCCTTCCACCCACAGGTGCACCACCCACCAGCGCCAGTACTCCATCACCGAGATATGCGTGCGCTCGCCGTAGAACAGGCCGGCGCCGTAGAACAGGCCGATACACACGACCGACGAGGTCAGCAGGGCCAGCAGGTTCTTGTCCTGGCCGTTGGGGGCCAGCAGCGCGGGGAAGATGGCGCGCGCCATCAGCACCAGCCAGAAGGCGATACCAGCAAACTTGCCGATCTGCCACAGGCGGCCCAGGTCAACGTATTCATAGCCCTGGTGACCCAGCCAGAAGTTCCACTCCTGCGGCATGACATGGGCGATGGTCAGGTAGTTGCCGATGAACGAGCCCACGCAGACCACCACCAGCGCCCAGAACAGCACGTCCACGCCCAGTTTTTGGTACTTGGGGTCCTTGCCGCCATTGATGACAGGGGCCAGGAACAGGCCGGCGGCCAGGAAGCCGGTGGCAATCCAGAACAGCGCCGCCTGCAAATGCCAGGTGCGTACCAGGGCGTAGGGGAACCACTTGGAGACATCGATGCCGTAGAACTCCTGACCTTCCACCGTGTAGTGGGCGGTAAAGCCGCCCAGGAAGACCTGGGCGCAGAACAGCGCCACCACCAGGAACAAATACTTGCCCAGGGCGCGCTGCGAGCTGGTAAGGGCGACGCGGGTCAAGGGGTCATGCTTCGGGGGCACCGGATCCTGCTCGTCATGGTCGCGCAGGAAGGCCCAGCCCCAGACCAGAAAGCCCACGCCGGCCATCATGATGATGATGCTCATGATGGACCAGACCATGTTCTCGCCGGTCGGGGTGTTGCCGATCAGCGGCTCATGTGGCCAGTTGTTGGTATAGGTGGCGCCATTGCCGCCCACATCGGCCGGGCGCTCGGTGGCGGCGGCCCAGGCGGTCCAGAAGAAGAAGCCCGCCATCTGCGCACGGCGCTCGGCGCTGGGCAGGGTGTTCTCCTTCATGGCGAAGCTCTCGCGCGACTTCTGCAGCGACGGATCGTCGCTGAATAGCTTGTCGTAGTAGGCTGCGGTATCGGCGATGGCCTTGGCACGCAGCGGCGTGATGGTCATCGTGTCCGTCGCCTTGTCGAAGGTGTTGGTGCGGTACTCGGTCTTCAGCCGGTCGCGCAGCACGGCCTGCTGGCCCACATCCAGGTCGGCAAAGGCCTTGCCGTGATCCTGTTGCGCGGCCAGCTCCAGCCAGGCCAGCAGCTCGCGGTGCAGCCAGTCGGCCGTCCAGTCCGGCGCCTGGTAGGCGCCATGGCCCAGGATGGAGCCCAGCTGCATGCCACCCGTGGACTGCCAGGCGGTCTGGCCGTCCAGAATGCTCTCTTCGGTATAGAGCGGCTTGTCGCTGCCCTGCACCAGCACCTTGCCCGGAATGGGCGGCGCGGTGCGATAAACCTCGACACCGTAGTAGCCCAACAGGCTGAAGGTGACGATCAACACGCCAATCAGCGTGTACCAATACTTGGCGTACTTACCCATCCAGGGCCTCCGTCGTTGTGATGTAACGCAAGCGGTTACGCAAAAGCCGGGCCAGATGCTGCATTGCCGCAAATCAAGGGTTTATACGAGTATGGGTAAAATAAACCCTGCTCAATACGGGTAAAAAACACCTTTTCGCGGTATTTATGACCACAAACACCCACCCGCTCACCGTCGCCCCCGAGGGCTTGCTGCCCCTGTGCGCCGACATGGCCACCGATCTGCCCCAGGCCGTGCGCCTGCAGCGGCTGGTGGACTTGACGCGCGCCCAGTTCAACTGCGGCGCCGTGGCCCTGCTGCGGCTGGAGGAAGACCGCCTGCGCCCCGTGGCCGTCACCGGCCTGGTCAGCGACGCGCTGGGCCGGCGCTTTGCCGTGGGCCAGCACCCGCGCCTGGCGGCCATCCTGGCGCGGCGCGAGGTCACCTGCTTCGAGCACGACAGCCAGCTGCCCGACCCCTACGACGGCCTGCTCGACACCCTGGTGGGCGAGCCCCTGCCCGTGCATGACTGCATGGGCGTGGCCCTGCATGTGGAGGGCCGCCCCTGGGGCGTGCTGACGCTGGACGCGCTGACCACCGGCACCTTCAGCGCCGCGGCGCGCCAGCGCCTGGCGCGCTGCGTGCCCATGGCCGAGGCCGTGGTGCGCATGGCCCGGCTGGAGCACGAGCTGCGCACCCTGCGCATGGCCGGCACCGCCGCCACTGAGGGCGACGACGTCCTGCGCGCGCAAGACCGCGCCGGCGCCGGCGAGGCCGAGATCGTCGGCGAAAGCCCGGCCCTCAAGCGCCTGCTGCACGAGCTGGCCGTGGTCGCCACATCCGACCTACCGGTGCTGCTGCTGGGCGAGACCGGCGTCGGCAAAGAGCTGTTCGCGCGCCTGCTGCACCAGCAGTCGGGGCGGCGCAGCCGGCCCATGGTGCATGTCAACTGCGCGGCCCTGCCCGAATCGCTGGCCGAGAGCGAACTCTTCGGCCATGTGCGCGGCGCGTTCTCGGGCGCCGTCAGCGACCGGCCCGGCCGCATCGAGGCCGCCGAGGGCGGCACGCTGTTCCTGGACGAGGTGGGCGAGCTGCCCCTGTCCGTGCAGGCAAAACTGCTGCGCACGCTGCAAAACGGCGAGATCCAGCGCCTGGGCGCCGACCGCCCGCGCCGCGTGCATGTGCGCGTCATAGCCGCCACCAACCGCAACCTGCGCGAAGAGGTCGCCAGCGGCGCCTTCCGCGCCGACCTCTACCACCGTCTGTCGGTCTACCCCGTGCCCATCCCCCCGCTGCGCGAGCGCGGCAACGACGTGCTGCTGCTGGCCGGCCGCTTTCTGGAGCTGAACCGCGCCCGCCTGGGGCTGCGCAGCCTGCGCCTGTCGCCCGACGCCCAGGCCGCCCTGCGCCGCTACGCCTGGCCGGGCAACGTGCGCGAACTGGAGCATGTCATCAGCCGCGCCGCCCTCAAGGCCCTGAGCCGCGGCGCCGACCGCAACGCCATCCTCACGCTGGAGGCCGGCCTGCTGGACCTGGACGCGCTCGAAGCCCCCGCCGCCGACAACACCCCAGCGCCCACCGCGCGCGCTGCCCCTGCTGCCGCACCGGCCACCACCACCACCCTGCGCGACGCCATTGACGCCTGCCAGCGCCAAGCCATCACCACCGCCCTGGACAGCCACCAGGCCAACTGGGCCCAGGCCGCCCGCGCGCTCGACGTGGACGCCAGCAACCTGCACAAGCTGGCGCGCCGCCTGGGGCTCAAGGGCTGAAGTGGCGGGGGGATTTGCTCCTTCCCCCACTGGGGGAAGGTTGGGCTGGGGGCCAGCGACGCTCGCATCCTCATGCCGGCAAGATGCCGGCGCTCCCGGCCCCCATCCCTGCCTTCCCCAGAGGGCATGAGTACCTACACAAGTCGCAGCTCTGTGCTTTTCTCCCCTCTCCCGCAAAGGAGCAAAACCAGCGCCGCTTTGCTGCTGCTTCTCCCTCTCCCGCTGGCGGGAGAGGGTAGGGGTGAGGGCCGTAAAAGTGGGCGCCGCACTCAATCACCCCCTCACCCCTACCCTCTCCACCAAGGGGGCGAGGGAGTTGAAGCCCGCGTCAAACAAGCGTTCTGCCCTACCAAAAAGATGTGTAACTACCCAGGCCCAGAGCGGGAAGGAGTCAAAAATACGATGAAAATCCAGCCCTAGCACTCGTGAATAAAGGGCAAACAGCTATAAATACAATAGTAAAAATCACCGGAGCCGCCGCCCCACCGTTGGCGGCCAAGCTTACACAAGCTCAATGCCATGCTCGGCACACCACGCGCGCAGGCGCGCCTCGGTGGCAGCGCTCTCATAGTCATACCAGGCCTGAATCCGACCCCGGCGCTCCAGAAAATCCTTGAAACGCCGGTACGCGCCGCGCTTGCTGAAAAACCCCCAAACGGTGTCCACGTCGTCGGGCAGCTGCTCCCGCGCAAACTCCATCACCAGCTCGCGCCCCAGCGCAAGCACCGCCTTGTCCGGCAGGGCAAGGTAATCGCCACTGTCCAAATCCTCCGGGGCATCTTCTTCCAGCTCCAGCTCGCCGGAGACAAAATGAACCGTGCCCCGCTCCAGGCTGATGAATGCCTGGTTGGTGGGCATGGCCCCGAAGGCGCCAAATTCGAAGCCATCGAGAACCTCGGTGAACTTGGCGACCGTCATGATGGCTTGCTCCGTGTGTCAAAAGGGGGCGCGGTTTTATGGTTCCAGATAGCGCCGAACGCTGCACTAAAAACCCTCAAGCTCCTTGGCCCGCGATGCCGTGGCCGACATAAAGCAGTCGTTGCTGTTCACCGTGGCAATGCTCCCGCCATCAGGATCGGCATAGAAGCGGCAATTGGCATCCCGATACTTTATCCACGCACGCTGGGCCTCTTGCAACTGCTTCTTGCGCTCTGGCGAAAGCCGGGCCATGACGTCCTTGTACGCCTGGTTGAGGCGCGCATCCTGGTGCTTGGTCTCGGCCCCCATGCAATCGAGCATATTGACGGTAACGCCGCCGGCCTTATCCATGCAGATTGAATACTGCTTGGTCAAATGAGCATCTTCAGCGGATGCGATATGAGACAGGCCGAGCAGCACTAAACCAAGCGTGAATGATTTTGCTGTAATCCGCATATGTCACCTTATTGTTTCTATTGAAGATGGAGATAACCAGAGCGAGTGAGTGAGTACAGCCCGTATCAAACGGATTCAGGCCACTTTATCTGCAACTTTCGGTGGTTGGCCAGGCAGTCTCGAAGGTATAGATTGATCAGGCTTTAATACGGAATACCCGCTTCTTCGGCCAGTATTCAACAACGTCCTCGGATAGCCGCATGGTGACTGGCTTCTTGAGCTTTGAAGCGTATGGATTGTTGCGAGCCTTCAGCTTGGAGAGATCGTATTCAGCTTTCATGTCTAGCCACCTTGGTAGAACGCGCTTTCACGCTGAGTTGCCTTGCGAGCAGAAATGATGCGGATGACCTCGCCATGTCCACGCTGTAAATATTGATCAGTTTTTAAAGATACATAATGAATAAGGTAAGCCACTCGCCGTAGGCGGCTCGGCTTGAGCGCAGAGTTAGCCAACTTCACTTCACGTAGTAGCCCGAGACGTACCACGAGCCGTCTTTTTCGATCATAGGCGTCACTGTCTCGATTGCGCTTGCCTTGTGCTCAAAATGACTGACATATTTGATAACCACATACTCTCCGTCTGGCGCACCGAGCATAGTACGCGTGAAAATTGCGGACTGCACCTCCCGCGTTCTTATGGCGCCAAGAGAACCGCGACTGCTTTTAAGAGCCGACTCCCATGATGACTCGGTTACCGCCGCCTTGAATAGGCTAGACGCCTGAGCCCAGCTCGCCGCGTAATTGCCTGAGTCGACGACCTTTAGCCACGAAGAGGCCGCCTCTTTTGCCTGAGAAATGGATTCCGATTCTCCAGAGAAGGCACTGGTGCAGATCAATGCGGTGGATAGCAAAGCAGCGCGGAAACGAAATTTCATGGGCACTCCATTGATTGACAACTGCAACGGGAAGACGGCTAACGCCCTGAATTCAGCCGACGGCGTAGCCGGTCGGCTGCGATGAACAGTTGGACCCGATGGCCAAAAAGGGGCGCCCTGACTTGAAGACGGGCGCGGTCCACGAAAAAATGCTACGCCACCGAGGCGGCACAACGCTGCAAGAGCTATAGCTATCAACGCTTGTTGGGCAGTCGCTGGAGGCCAAAAAGACTTGAAAATTGCGCAGCGCAAGCAGGGGAATCCCGGCGCAGCACCAAAATCCCAAATAGGAAATCCTTGAGAAAGGTGAAACACTGGAATTAATAGTGGCCTGCATAGAGAGATTTCTACGCTGTACTAACGGCAAAGCTAACTGGATCGCTATAGGCGGCTCTGGTGGAGTGAAAGACTAGGCTCGCTTGAGGAGCTTCTTCTTTTGCTCCTGAAACTCGGTATCTGTAAGTAGATTCTGCTGCCTGAGAGAGTTAAGCTTTATCAATTGATCATGTAAGTCTTTGGTCACCTGCGGAGGAAGGCGAACTGCTTCTTCTTTGCTTCCACCTTTTAACCCCATGATGACGCCTGCGGCCCCTCCGAAAATTCCACCAGCCACGGGCCCTATAAGCGGAATCGGAACGGCTACTAAAGCGCCTACTGCCGCTCCTTTGGCGGCATCCTGGAAAATTTTAGTTTGTGTAATTTCTTTGCTGAATTCAACAGCAGCGTTGCCTGCCTGCAGGGCCATTGCTTTAGCCCGCTCTACGTTTTCCTCAGTGGCATGAGCTTGGACAAAATCTTGCGTCTGCTTGGCTACACTCGTCGCAGTGGTTTGTACTTTATGAGCAATTTCAGTAAATTTGTCTTTCATGTGTTTTTGCTACAATTGGTTTTGATGATTTTGATGGGTAGTGGATTGCATTTTTTCTCGAGGATTTTTGGGTAATGAAATGGCGTAAATAATAAGTCCAGCAGAATGTATTGCAATAGCAGCAATAAGTGGGGCTGGTTTGAAAATTCCAGCCGTTCCAAAGATGCCGAAAAATTGGGCAATCCATCCTGCTGTAGATATAGCCAAAAAAATACCTGCCGCTTTTGTCTTTGTTTTTCGTTGAATGACAATTGTTGCGAAAAATGCAATCAAAGAAAAAATTAAGGGAGTCAAGCCCAATATAGAATTTGCCATCATTATCTGGGATGCGGCCTTTTTTATTGAGCTGCAAGATGTTAGGCAGGGGGTTAAAATAATTAATAAAATTAACCTATTCATTTTTAATGTCATTGCTAACGCCTTGAGTTCAGCCGCCGCCGTAGGCGGTCGGCTGCGACGAACAGTTAGAGCAGAGAAATGGCTGGCAATGTATTTGGCAGATTGATTTCAATGGCATTCCATATGTCCGCCTGGGAAAACCGTGCATGGCTTTCCGGTTTGATTGTTGATGACCGTTCTAGGATGGCTTGGCGTGTTTTGGTTGTTAATGATAACCCTTGTAGGCTCTGGCATATTTAACATTGATCGCAATTTTAGACACTCTGCTCCCTCACGACGGTTTTTATTAGTGATCGTATTCTTTTCCATATCGCAACGTCGCGTTTGCTCTGATACGGTGACGTCATAACGAACGCCCGGCGGAGCGGACTGACCTTGCACTGGCTGCGGTCGTGTGAGTTGTTCGTTAAGTTGTTGCTCGCGGCGTAAGGCTTGCTGTTGTAGTTTCCGGTTCTCCGCCTCAAGTGCCTGCAAGCGCTCTTGGTAGATTTGTTCCGGATCTTTCTTTTCTTGAATTAATACTCCCGTCGATCCGGCTTGACAAGGAGCATCAGAGAATATAGTGCGACCATTGACGATGCATTTGTAAACTTGGGCATACCCTGTTGTCATTGCAAACGCAAGAAAGAGGAATGCAAAGATCTTTCGTTTTTTCATGTTTATCAACTCTAACGGCTAAGTTCAGCCGCCGCCGTAGGCGGTCGGCTGCGACGGAGGGTTAGGCTGAAACGATGTGGATTAAAAACCGCTAAACCATGCATTAAGTATATTGAAGCAATCATTCCGATCCATTCTGCCTGAGCTCCATCGTTTTTGCTCCTCGTCGTTTAATTTTCCAGATAGCTGATAGGCAAATTTAAATAGCAAGTCATTCGATAATCTGACTGCCGCAAAGTGTGCGGGCTGAATGTCAATGTTCAAGTCTACAGGGTAGGACGTTTGGCCAGTCGTCCCGCAGGCTCCATGATTTGCACCCAGAATAATTTTCCTGATTGGTATTCTTGGATGGTTATTCGATATGATCATGTAAATATAGTCATCTTCATACCACCAAAGAAATCCAATCTTTAGAACTTCTTCTTCAGGCCACTCTTTATCGCCTTCCTTTAGGTACATGGTGGGGGTAGAGTCGAAAACATGAATCTCACCCGACTTTATTTGCTCCCTATATTTTGCAACCGTTCCCTCGTACTCCGTTCTTGAACTGATGCCAAACCCATATTCTTCAGATGAATTCGGTGATGTGCTTGAACCAATGGAGCTGCGCTTTTTATAGTCTTGATATGAAGGTAATGCAACAGCTAGCATTGTCCCAAGCACTAAGCATACAGGCGTGATGAGTACGGCGATTTTCGCAAGAATTGCCCATACTTTGGCGCCTTGGTATTGAGATGCTGCACGCCAAATTCCGACATGCACCATCACGTAGTACACGACTAAAGCCAGTACTGCAAGGATTGCAGGAGCGCTGCCGGGCGTGACCAGAGATAGTGCTATGCCCCACGGAATACCGGAAAAAACACCCCATAGCCAGTAAGTTCGTGCCAATCCGGAACGACCTCTCCATAAATCGGAAATGGTATTCACGCCTCAATTCCCCTCGGATTATCTGATTTATTTTTTGATAGCAAAACCGACGCCGTTGCTCAGTTCCATTATCCATTCTTGGTTTGATTGAACTTCTTTATCTCCCATGATCGGATATCTACTGCACCAAGGCGCGGGTTCAACTCCCATGAGTCGGCACAAATCGGTTGCTTTAGACTTGAGTTCGTTTGGATCATCGGAAATCATCTCCACTACATTGGTGTAGTTGTTCTCTCCATCATCCCCTTTCGTCGAAATGCATTTGAGTAGCTTCATTTGAGTTCCTAACGAATAAGCTAAGCCGCCCGCAGTATGCGGGTCGGCTTGAGTGGCGGGTTAGCTTGTCTTAGACCTCCATTGAGCACCGATCTCTTCGCAAGCGGCTTCAATATCAATCATTCTCTTTTTCCCCGCTTTAGGCGCAGGAATAACACTTGAAGAAGGCACATCAACTACGATACATAATTTATGATCGATTGTATTTTCTGTGCCTTCTTGTAAAAATGCCTTTAAAGCGGTTGCAACATATTCTCCAGAATTTTTATCCAGAGGATTGGATTTTGGAAAGTGAAGTTTTAATGCGCCAACCACTTCGTCATTGTCATTTTTTATATAGGCATCGGGACGAATTGAAACATCAACGCCTGCTATTTCTATGGTTGATTTTTCATTGGCAGGCACTTTTTCAAACTTGTAATTGTCTGGTAGTTGATCGGATATTTCAAGAAAGCTATCTATGGCATCAGCCGATAGATTTTTATCCTGTGCAGTAAATTTACTTTCATATTCTTTTTCTCGCAAATCTTCTGCTATCTGAGTTAGCTGGTCTTCGGAAATTTTCCCTGCAATGCAGTCGATAATACTTTCGCGTGCATCGGTGTATCGAGCTACAACAAAATCCTTCGGCGCAATCTGATCTTCGATGATGCGTCTCCGTCTTGCCGGAGTGGCATTCATGTATTCACCAAGCTTATTTAAACTGATTTTTGGAGCTGACATTGAAAGCCTTTCAAAGCTAACGAATAAGCTAAGCCGACCGCCGAAGGCGGGTCGGCTTGAGTGCTGGGTTAGATTTTTTAAGTGACAAGCGATTTGCCAAAAAGATAAGAGATAAAAGAAACTGGACCGTATAAGAAAGTTGACAGTCCAAGCAGTGTACCGACGTCTGTCTTTTTGAAATAATACTGTGCGCCAAAGCAAGCAACAATAGATAAATATATATTAAATTGAGCCAATCCAAGAATGAATCCGATAATTCCACAAGGCGCTACATAGGCTGCTAGGTCTTTGATGTCGTTCTTCATTTTCTCTAACGCCCAAAGTAAGCCGCCCGCTGAAAGCGGGTCGGCTTGAGTGAAATGTTAGACACAACGGAGTTTATTTTGACCGCCATGTGCATAAAACCAGCTTGTATGCCCGGTTGCAGTGATTGCAATTCCGCAATATCAGGAGACCGAATTCGTGAATTCGCAAGACGGTACGCATATCTACGCCTGCGTAGCCTCAATGAAATTGATAAAGGTGGAGTATTCGCAGGGATGACTCCGGCCAATGTGGTGCTGAATGGGTGTGATCTTGACAACGCAATAGATGCAGCCATAGAGCAGCAGGCTAACGCCCTGAGTTCAGCCGACGCGAAGCGGTCGGCTGCGACGAAAGGTTAGAACCTATGAGCATGGAACAACGATACGCCGGTTTTCTTGAGCGCGAAAGCCATAACGCCAGCACCCCAACAAAGGGGGNGGCAATGCGCCAAGCTGCAAGGCTGCTGCTTGAAAACGCCCGCGAAAACGAGCGAATGCGCAAGGAAATATATGCACTGCAAGAGGCGTTGAGTTTCTGGCTGCCGTGCGTCCCTGGGGTGCATTCTGAGCGNGACGAGCGGATTGCAAACGACGCCGGTTTGCTGGCTGGATTTGACGGCGACATTGATGGCACAGCAGAAAGTAGGGGCTGGATTTCTGTGGAATCTAACGCC
>Ga0056913_1001145_pt1 | contig 14727 bp, 10 predicted proteins | sample EBPBio282013_DNA_FD_55170 | JGI IMG/M metagenome (GOLD analysis project Ga0056913, IMG submission 55170) | Wastewater treatment Type I Accumulibacter community from EBPR Bioreactor in Madison, WI, USA - Reactor 2_5/28/2013_ DNA (Hybrid Assembly) | ecosystem: Engineered > Bioreactor > EBPR >... | reverse complement strand
GGTACCGCTTCGAGGCCACCGCCGTACTCCCTCACAGATCAGGAGCCAGAGATGGTTGATCCCGCTGGACGAGAACAAGAGTGCAACAACCGGACGCAAACGCACACAAAAATTCTAAGGCAAGATAAAAGCACAGGGACCTTCGCCCCCTAAGCGCATGATGGTGTTGGCTTTTTAGAGGGACCCTGCCTCGCGGCACTGCCCCAAGATCGGAATTTTCCGAACGAATTCAGCGCTCTCTTAGGGACCTCCGCGCAATCCCTATCACCCTCCACCTTCGGCAGACTGCGCCATGGATCGCTTGGTGGAACGAGGGCCGGACGCCCAGATGAGCGTCAAGGGTGCGTGCCCGGCTAGCCGGGCACGCATCGCGGAGCGACGGCGAAGCCGCCCTTGACCCTCATCTGGCCGCCCGGCAAGAGGCTCTCCAAGCGCTCCAGGGCGAGCCCCGACCGTGTCCGGTCCAGCCTCCAGACCTTGCTCGGGCGCTAGTGCGTCTCCGTCAGAAGCTCTGCTGGCGTAACCTTGAGGGCTTGGGCCAAGCGCTCGATGTTATCGAGCGAAAGATTCCGCTCCGCGCGCTCGATAGCGCCGACGTAGGTGCGGTGGAGGCCAGCTTCGGCGGCCAGTCCCTCTTGGCTCAGCGTCAGGGCTACACGAAGCCTGCGGACATTGTCAGCGACGATACGGCGAAGCTGCGAGGGAGGCGCCTTCATAGCGCCAAGGTCTGGCGGTGATGACTATGAGTCGACAGACGATGAGTAGCATTGAGATTGATGACGATAAGTAGCATGATGATGCTCCACACTATCGGAGTGCGTCATGGCCAAGGACCAAACCAAGCTCGGCACGCTTTCACGCCGGACGATCTTAGGGGCGGCTTCTGTCTCGCCGCTGGCCTGCACGATCAAAGTGGCCGCGCGAGAGCTGCCTGAAACGCTGATCGGAAGCTGCGCCCAGTGGCTGACTCTCGACTTTGAAAGTGACCGCTTGGCGCGCCGTTGGTCCGCCTTAGAGACAGAAGCCGCCGGCAATTTCGACTACTTCCGGATGAACGAACGGGAGCGCCTTAGTCTCCCCATGGGACCTGAGATGGGGGCCATCGAGAAGGAGCTCGATGTCCTTTTCGGCCGCCGGAAACGTCTCTATCGGGCCATCACCAGGATGACGCCGGCCACCATCCATGAAGCCGCAAGCCTCATCGTCATTGCAGCTCGAATTGAGGTCCACGACCCAGGCCCGACTGCGCCATTGGTGCGCAAGGCGCTGGACTTCATCGCGAGAGGGACGTGCCCGCGCTGCGGAGAGGCCTATGTGCCCAAGAACCTCCCGACCGCCTGAAGACTGTCGCGGTGATCTTTCCGCCCGATTGTCTTTCATGCCCACGGATTACCGCGCGCCGGAATTGCTTGCCCGGCGCGTGGCAGGTCGCACCGTTGGCGAATGGTTCGTCGACATCGGGCGGCCCCGCCGCAACCTGATCTCTTTACCGACCTCGCCGAGCCGTCGCGTCCGGTGGCTCCAGCGCTACAAGCGCGCCCATCCCAGACTGTCGAAGTCGCCCCAGACACAGCCCTTGAAGCAGCATCGCGACTGGGTCCGATCACCGAGGAGCGTTTCCGCCAGGCGTTCGCGGCAAGCGCGCTGGTTTCAGCCAAGGACGCGGCGCGCCTGGTCGGCGTCGATGTTGAGACGCTCTCGCGGATGGCGGACGAGGGGATTGTTCGCGCTGTTCGCAAAGGACGTCTGCGCAGCTACACCGAGCACGACCTGCGCGCCTATCTGCTCGCCGGTCCCGACGCGCCCTCGCATCGGGGCAAGAGCCGTTCGCCGAGCACGTCGCGACGTCCCCGCGCGGTTCCCTTCTCTCAGCGCGCCCGTCGTGGGTGAGGGCGCGTCATGAGCGTCTACAAGCCCGCCAAGAGCCGCTTCTACCAGTACGACTTCCAGTACAAGGGCAAGCGTTACACGGGCTCGACCGGTGTGGCGACCATGCGCAAGGCCGAGGAGGTCGAGCGCAAGGTCCGGGCCGACGTCGCGCTTGGCCTCTACGACGACCAGGCCGGCATGACGCTCGACGAGGCGGCCGGCCAGTGGTGGGAGGAGGTCGGCAAGCACCTGCGTACCGCGCGGGATGTAGAGCGGCGTCTGGAGATCCTGCTGCGGCTCATGGGCCCGGAAACCCGCCTCGTCGACATCACCATCCGCAAGGTTTCGACGGCGATCGAGAAGCGCCGGAGCGAGACCTTCCAGAAGGCGCCCGACCGCCCGGGCAAGCCCGCCAAGCGCTACCCGATCAAGAACGCCACGGTGAACGGCGACATCATCGGCATGCTGCGGCGGATCCTTCGGCGGGCCGAGACCATCTGGGAGGTCAAACCGATCCCCAAGATCAGCTGGCGCGCGCTCACCCTCAAGGAGCCCGAGCCGGAGGTGCGCGTATACACCGGGGCCCAGCAACAGGCCTGGCTCGACCAGTGCGACCCCGTCACCCGCACCGCGCTTAGCCTGCTGCTGACCTACGGCCTGCGGCTTGGCGAACTCTTCTTCCCGCCCTCGGCCTTTGACCCGTCAGGGCCGCGCCTGGTGATCAACAAGCGCAAGCGCGGGGCGCTCATGCTGCCCCTGCGCCAGGACCACGCCGACGACATCGCCGCCCGCGTGACGGTGGCGAATAATGAGGGTCTGGAGACGGTCTGGTTCGAAGAACTGGTGATCCCGGCCGCTGGCAAGCGCGAGCGGCGCGTGATGTACATCCCGCTGACCTATGGCGGCATCCAGGCGCGCATGCGCACGGCCGCCAAGCGGGCAGGGCTGACCATGCCGCGCCTGATCCATGGCACGCGTCACCACGCCGGAACGATGATGCTGGCCAAGAGCGGAAACCTGAAGCTGGCCCAGCAGTTGCTGGGCCATGCCGACATCAAGTCGACGATGCGATATGCTCACGCCATGGACGGAGCGCTGCGCAATGTCCTCGAGAATTTGGACCCGGTGCGCAAGTCCCCCGATAGTCCCGAACCCGTCGTCAGGCGCAGGTCCAGGAGCCTCAAACCCTGAGGAATTATAGGGGTCTGTCTTCCCCTTCCTAAAGCGAAGGTCGGGGGTTCGAGTCCCTCCCGGGTCGCCAGCGGCTGTGAGCGTCCTCAATTCGCTCCCGAAGCTTTTGACGTCGGCGTCCGGAGGGCCGTCACGCGCTGGAAGCAAGACGACCGAGAGCGGTTGGTCGCTGGGTCAAGCCGGTGGACGATCAGTTAAGCACCGGAAGGACGAAGGTGAAGCACGTGCCACCGGTCTCCCGGCCTTGAGCGGTCAAGGTTCCACCATGCGCCTCGATGATCGACCGTCCGATCGCCAGACCCATGCCCATGCCCTTGGACTTGGTGGTGAACAGCGGCATGAAGATCTGATCGGTCTGATCGGGCGGAACGCCCACGCCCGTATCCTCGACCCGCACTGTCAGACCAGCGTCTTCGACCGTCGAGCTGATGATCAAGGCGCGGCTCTCCTGCGGTTGGCTCGATAGCGCGTCGAGCGCGTTGGTGACGAGATTGAGCACGATCTGCTGCAACTGGACCCGGTCGCCCATCACCTGGGTCTGTCCGGCGGCCAAATGGCAGGTCAGGGCCACCGCCTGCGCCTCGACCTCGGGCTGGGTCAGGCGGACGACATCCTCGATGACCGCGTCCAGCCGGAGCGGCGCCATCGCCGCGTAGTCCTGTTTCGCCAGCGCCCGGAGAGAGGCGATGATCGCCGCGGCGCGTTCGGCGCCCGCCCTGATCCCGGCCAGACCTGCGACCGCCTCCTCGATGTCGGGGTTCTCGCGCCGCAGCCAGCGCAGGCTGGCGTCCGCGCTCCCCAGAATGCTGGCCAGCGGCTGGTTCACTTCGTGAGCGATCGACGCGGCGAGACCGCCCATCATGGCCAGGTGGGCGGTGCGGGAAAGCTCGGTCCGCGCGAGACGCAACGCCGCATCGGCCTGCGACTTGCGTTCATGGTCAGCCAGTAACTGCGAGTGGCGCTGCGCGACGCGCAAGGCCGCCGCCGCATGGTCCGCCAGCAGCATCAGGACCTGGCCGTCCGGACGCTGCGCGCCAATGGAAGGCGCCGTCAGATAGACCATGCCGACCAGAACCTCGCCCTCCCGCAGGGCGATTCCCAGGCCGGCGTCGGCCGGGCCGTCGAAGATCGGCGCATCGGCCCGCAGCAAGCGGTTGAGCATCGCCGAAGGAATCCGATCTTCGGTTGGCACCCGGGTCGAGAGGCGGATGTCGACCTCGGCCTCGCGCCGAAGCCCGATGGCTTCGATCATTGGATCGCTGTCTTTCATCAGCAGAAGCATGCCCGTGGCGGCCCCGGCATGGGCTATGAAAGCCTCCAACACGACCTGCTGCAGACGGGGCAGTTCGGTCTCGCCCGTCATCATGCGGATCGAAGTCAGAACGGCCGTCAGATCCGATGAGTCGCGCGCCGTACCGCCCGACAGGGCCGCCTTGGACTGCAGCATCGCCGCCTTGGCCGCCGCGCCCCAGGCCGCATAGTCCTTTTGGGCCGCGGCGTAGTAGCGTCCCGCTAGAGGGGCGAGCCCCTCCTGCTGACAAAGATCGCCGGCCAACTCCTCAGCCAGGGCCCGCTCATGCACGAATTCGCCGGAGGCGGCGATCGCCTCTTCGAGCCGTTTCAGGGCTTGCAGAGGTTCGCCTTCAAGGCGGGCGACCTCCGCCTCGACCATCAGATGGCGATGTTCGAACGTCGCGCGATTGCGGGACCGCCACAGCGACAGCTTCGCGCGCAGCGGCTGGATCGTGGCGAGCGCCCGCTCGACATCATCGTCGCGCGCGGCGTTCAGTGCGCTGAACATCGTCAGATAGGCCAGGTCGATATGGGCCGGAAGCGACCAGGCCAGGGCGTTCGCCTCGCTCAGCGCCTTGGCCGCACGGGCATGATCTCCAAACCAGTAGGCGGCCACGCCCTCATAGAGGTTTTGCCAGCAGGCGGTGGAGGCCGAGACCACGGCTTCCGTCCGCCTAGGCGGTTCAGCCTCCAGGCCCAGTTGCAGACCCCGGATGAACTCGTGCTGAGCCTGGATCAGGACCTCAATGTCGCGAAAGCCCAATCGGCGCGCGAAGTCGATGCCCTGCAAGGCGTCCTTCTCGACCTCGCCGAGCGGTCGGCCCATCTGGATCAGGTCCGAGACCAGGTGATTGCGCGCATAGCAGCTCATGGCCAGATCGCCGGCGGCCTTGGCGGCGGTAATGGCGTCGTGGACGCGCTCCAGGGCGTAGCTGAACGGCTGAGTCCACGGGCTCAGTTGGTCCATGGCGATCAGCGTCGCCGTCCGCGGCCCCTCGAAACCGTGGCGCTCCACCAGGGCGAGCGCCGTCTGGACATAGGCGAAGCCGTCCTCGTGGCGATCAAAGAAGTGGGCGATCATCACGCCGTACCAAGCCAGGCCATAGGCGCTGTTCGACGAGACGCCCTCGGTGAGGGTCAGCTCCACGATCTTGGCCACGTGGGTGAACAGCAGGCGATCGCCGGAGAAGGTCGCCACGATCAGTGTCGAGAGCAGCGAGGTGGAGAGCGCGGTCGCAGGATTGTCGCTGAGCGGACGCAGAGCAAAGGCGGCGTCAGGCCGATCGCCCATCATGTCGCGGATCCGTTCGGCCTGCTCAAGGCAGGCCTGCTCCGACGGCCAGCGCTTCAACCTGTGGCCCAGGAGGTCCAGGCCGGCGAGCGCGGCGGCGATGGCGGCGTCATAGTCCGACTGAACGGTCCGCAGCACCGCGAGCAGCCTGTAGGTCTCCGCCTGGTTCAGGGCGGGCAGGTCCTGGGCCAACAGCGCCGCAAGTTGGGCCTCGGCGTCCGTGAGCCGCCCGCGCGTCATCAGGCTGGCGGCGCTGGCCTGCTTGATGCCGACGACAAGCGCCGGACGATCCGTCCACCAACGGGCGTTGAGCAGCGCGTCGGCGGCGTCGATATAGGTCGCCGCCTGATCCAGCGCGCCACTGGTGGTCGCCAGTTCCGCCGCACGGCGCAGGGTCGCGGCGAACCGCAGCCGTGTCCCGTTCCGCAAGCGATCCACCACGCCGCCTTCGACGGCCTTCAAGATCAGCCCGGCGGCGCGCAGGATCTCATCAGGCTTGTCCACGGCGCCGAAGGCCACCAGCAGCCGCGCAGCACGCGCATGCTGGACGGGGCGCTCGTCGACGGGCGTCAACAGGCGCGCGGCCTCCTGGATGCGGTCGTGAGCGAAGCGGTATCCGTGGTCGATCGGCTGGACGAGACCCTGCGCCACGAGGCCTTCAGCGGCGATCTCCAGCGCGGCCGTCGGCAGCCGGGCGAGCGCGGCCAGCCCGTCCCGCTCGGCATGGCCGCCCGCAATATCCAGGGCCGCGACCACAGCCCGTTGGGCGGGCGGCAGGTTCTGCAGCTTTACGGTCATGAACGACCCGACGTCGCCAGGCGGATCGCCGGCTGCCGTCCCGCGGATCGAGGCGGTCTCGGCGCGCTCATGCTCAGCCAGCTCCGACCGCAGTAGTTGTTCGATGAAGAAGGGGTTGCCCTGCGTCCGGGCGTGCAGGGCGGCGGCCCGCCGGGCCATCTCGTCGTCCGACAGGCCCTTGCGGCCGAACTGGGCCAGGACGTCAACCGTGTCCGCGACCGACAGCGGTTGCAGCCAAATCTCCGTCATCGGCATGGGCATGGCCGTCAATCGCGCCAGCCAATCCTCGTTCAGCGCGCTCACGCCGGCTTCGGTGCTGCGGCGCGTCAGCACGACTAGGACATTCGGCGGCGGCGCCTCCGCCAGGGCCATCAGCACATCGAGCGTGGCGGGATCAGCCCACTGGATGTCGTCGACCAGCAGGATCAGCGGACGCCCGGGCGCGGCGAAGGCTTCGAACATCGCCGTAAAGCAGCGCTGCAGGCGAGCTTGGGCCAGCGCGGGCGGCACGTCTCGCCCCCTGGGCGGGCGACCGGTCAGCACCTCGGCTTCGGGCGCCAGGTCCAGCAGCGGTCGACCTTGCGCGCCCAAGATGGACAAAAGCCGCGCGCGGACGGCCTCAAGCGTATCATCGCCCTCACCCAGAACATCGGCGATCAGCATGCGCACGGCCCGGACCAGCGCCCCCAGGGTCACGCCGTCCTGCAGAAGCTCGCACTTGCCGAACGCGAAGCGGGAGTGTTCCTGGGCGACCAGGGCGCGAACACGCTGGGCCAGCGCCGACTTGCCGATGCCCGGCGCGCCGGAAATCATGACCAGCTCAGACCGGCCACTGGCGAAGACGCGATTGAAGGCGTCCACAAGGACCGCCGTTTCCTGCAGTCGACCGAACAGACGGTTGGAGGGGAAAGACGTCATCTAAGCGGCTCGAAAGCCTGGCGTTTGGCCTTGAGGTCTCTCATCGCGGCGCATGAAGTGGCCTCCTCGCGCCCATGACCCTGACAGCGTCAAGCGACTGCGGGTCCGACCATCAGCCTAATCCGCTCCAAGCCCAATCCCTAGCGGCGGAAGCGAGCATACCCTTTTGGGTATACCGTTCCAGGGCGACGGCTGCGAAAACGCGCTGTTCGCAGGGAAGTCGGACCATAGTCTGCAAGTACGCCAGGTCGTCGACTGGATTTGAAACACCGTGCGGGACCAAGACGAAACGCCCGGTCGCCGCCGATCGTCTGACCCATTGGCTGACCGGGACGCTGCAGGTCTTCCACCTCTTTCGCCAGTGTGCGCGTCCGCCGGGCCCACGGTCATTTCGGTGGCGGCGACGCGCGCAGCTCACCTGAACGTTGTGCTACAGCTGGCGGTCTCTGGACGGCGCGTTCGCTGTGGAAGGGCCGCTTGATGTTCCGCCAATACCTCGCCGGCCTTTCCCTGGCCCTGCTGCTCGCCACAGCCGGTATGGCCGCCCCCTCGCCGCGAACGATCGACCAGTTTCAGCATACGCGGTGGACGCCCCGAGAAGGCGGCCCATGGGGCGTCAACGATATCACCCAATCGCGTGACGGTTTCATCTGGCTGGCCAGCCCGCAGGGCCTGATCCGGTTCGATGGGGTCGCGTTCGACACCTTCACCCCGCCGGGTCATGAGCCCGCGACAGCCCCGACCCTGGCGTCCATCCTGGCGACACGCTCCGGCGAGATCTGGGTGGGCCTGGGCGGCTTCGGCGGCGTGGCCGCGTTTCGTGACGGCCGCATGGTCGATATGGTCATGCCCGATCCGGCCTATCAGGTCACCAGCCTGGCGGAGGATCTTGACGGGAGCATCTGGGCGGCGAGCACCCGCCTGGGCGCGCCCCTGCGCCGTTACAGCCGCGGACGCTGGGAGGTCATCGATGCCGCATGGGGCCTGCCCGCCAATGACATCATCGGCGAGATGATCGTCGCGCCCGACGGCGCTCTGTGGGTCGCCATCAACAGGACGCTGCTGGTGTTGCCGCGGGGGGCGAAGCGCTTTGTCGAGACCGGCGTCGAGGCCATCGGTGGGGTCGGGCTGGCGATCGACCCGCGCGGTCGCGTGTGGGTGGCAGACGGCCGAGGCGTAAAGCGGGTCCCTGATATTCAGAGAGGGGAGTCTTCGGCTTCGAAGCAGCCGAACTACGTCCTGGAGGGGATCCGCCGCCCGCGGATCCGCTTTGCGCCCGACGGTAGCCTATGGGGCTCGACCTGGAGTGATTGGCTGTTCCGGATCCGCGATCCGGAGAAGGGCGGAGAGGTTTCGCGTTACAGATCAGCGGGCGGGCTGAGGTCCGATGACTTCGGCCAGGTGTTCGTGGATCGCGACGGCGTAACCTGGGTCGGCGGCCTGGGCGGGCTGGACAGCTTTGTGTCGACGGGTCTGGTCAAGGACGAGACGATCCCCTTCTCGTCCGACAGCTATCAGATGGCCACGGATGGCCAGGGCCGCATCTACGCGCTCACCGCTGACACCGCCTATCTGATCCGCCCGGGCGCGTCACCGACGGCGATCCTGAAATCTGGTTTCCGCGGCGTCTGCCCGGGCCAGAAGGGCTCGGTCTGGGTCGGTGAAGAGCGCCTCTTCCGGCGGATCGTCGATGGCATGGTCGTGCAGACGATCCGAACCGCGACAACGGCGGTTGGAAACTGCGCCGAGGATCCGGAAGGCCGCCTCTGGTGGATCGATGACGCCAGCGCGATCAATGTATACGAGGGCGGTCGGTCCCGAAAGCTGGCTACGCTGCTACCCAGCGGCGGGGATCAGCCCTGGGAAACCTTCAGCGACATCAACGGTCGCCCGATATTCCTTCTAGAGAACCGCGCCATTGCGCGTGTGAGAGGGCTCACGGCGGACGTCTGGTCCAACCAAAGGCTTGGCGTGGGCGCGATCCTGGACGCCGTCCAGGACAGTCCCTCAGGCCTGTTCGTCGCCGGCAGCTCCGCCCTGGCGCGGATTCGTGGCGACCGTATACAGCGCTTGGAGGTGCGCAGGCATCCGTGGCTACGCGGCGTGCGAGCGATCACATGGTCGCCAGACGGCCATGTTCAGATGCTGTCCCGCGCGGGCCTCGTCCGGCTCAAGGCGGCCGATCTGGACCGGGCGTTCGATCATCCCGATCGCCCCATAGCCCACGCCGCCCGCAGCCAACTGGACGGCCTGAGCCCCGGCGCGCGGCGCTATGGCGGGCTCCAGGCCGCCTATGGCGGCGATGGGCGATACTGGTTCATCGCCGGGCCCGGGCTCATGCGGCTCCAGCCCGGCGGCCTGGTCCATAACCCCTCCCCGCCGCCGGTGATCATCCGCTCGCTGTCGACGGAGACCCGTACCTATCCGGCGACGGGCGTGATCACCCTGCCGAAGGGTGTGACAAACCTGACGATCGCCTATTCGGCCTTGAACCTGCGGGCCCCTGCGATGGCTAAGTTCCGCTACAAGCTAGAGGGCGTGGACCGCGACTGGGTCGATCCTGGCCAGCGTCGCGAGGCGTTCTACGCCAATCTGCCGCCGGGTAAGCATCGCTTTCAGGTCATCGCGGCCAACGAGGACGGCGTCTGGAACAACACCGGCGCCACGCTGACCTTCACGATTCCCAAGACCTTCGTTCAGACCAACCTGTTTCTGGCGCTGTGTGCGCTGGCGCTGGCGATCCTGGCCTGGTTGGCGTTCCGCTTGCGGCTGCGCGCGGTCGGACGGCAAATCCGCGCTCGCATGAACGCGCGCCTGGCCGAACGCGAGCGGATCGCCCGCGAGCTTCACGACACCCTGCTGCAGGGCGTCCAGGGGCTGATCCTGCAGTTCCATCTGGTGGCGGAAGATCTGAGCGGGAAGCAGGCTGATCGCGCGTCGCTCGACCGTGTTCTGGACGACGCCGACAGCTTCGTCGGAGAAGCGCGCGACCGGGTTCGCGAGCTGCGGATGTCGCCCACCGGCGGAGATCTGGAAGCGGCTCTCGACAAGCTTCAGCAGGCGGCCTCGACGCTTGGCGGTCGCACGATTAGACGAGAAACCATCGGTCGGCCGCGCGTCTTGGACTCTACGGCGTGTGACGAGATCTCCCAGATCGTCCGCGAGGCCCTGTCGAACGCCACCCGACACGCCGACGCTTCGGAAATCGCTATCCGTTCGGTCTACGGACCGCTCACCCTGCAGGTGTCGGTGGCCGATAACGGCGTCGGGATCCCGGCGGACATTCTGCGCGAGGGTCGGGAGGGCCATTTCGGTCTCGACGGCATGCGCGAACGTGGCCGGCGCCTGGAGGGGCGGGTCAAGATCGAGAACGGTCCGAACGGGGGCACCCGGGTTACCGTGAAGGCTCCCGGTGGCGTCGTGTATGAGTCCGGACTTTTGAGATGGCTGCGCGCCTGGCCGGAGCGACATCATGGTTGAACCTTTGAAGGCCCCGATCCGCGTCCTGGTCGCCGATGATCACCCCATCGTCCGCGAGGGCGTGACCGGCATCCTGACGCGACAGCCCGACATCGAAGTGGTCGGCGAAGCCTCTGATGGGCACGAAGCGGTCGCGCTCTTCGCCAGCCTTGCCCCCGATGTCACGCTGATCGACATCCAGATGCCCGGCCTGGACGGTATCAAGGCGATCGACAGCATCAGGGCGCGCGATCCCCAGGCTGCAATCATCGTTCTGACCACCTATCCCGGCGACACCCTGGCGGTGAAGGCGCTGCGCGCCGGGGCCAGCGGCTATCTGCTGAAGAACTGTATTCGGCGCGACCTTGTCGACACGGTGCGCGCCGTTCACGCGGGCAAGCGGGTGATCGCCTCTGAAGTCGCCCAGCAGATCGCCCTGCACGCCATCGAGGACCCGTTGAGCGAGCGCGAGGTCCACATTCTGCGGCACGTCGCCGAGGGACGCTCCAACAAGGAGATCGCCCGCCGCCTCTCGGTTTCGCCCGACACGATCAAGGCCGACCTCAAAAACGTCTTCACGAAGCTGGATGTCGACGATCGCACCGCCGCTGTCGTCGTCGCCGCGCGCCGCGGCTACATCAGCCTCGAAGCGGGTTGATCCGTTTACGGATCAAAGCCTCATTCAGCTTGGCGCAAGGGCTGACGGCCCCTCAACCCTAGACCGCCACGGGCAAGCTGCGGCGGCGACGCCATTGGTGCGGAGTGATCCCCAGGTGACGGCGAAACAGACGGGTCAGATGAGCTTGATCGGATAGGCCGCAGGCGTCGGCGATCTGGCTCAGGCTGTCGTCGGACGCCAGGATCAGGGTCTGAGCCCGCTCCAGGCGACGGCGCATCACGTAGGCGTGCGGCGTCTCGCCGGTCGTGGCCTTGAAGGCCCGACAGAAATGGCTGGCGCTGAGCCGTGCGCGTTGGGCCAGGTGCTCGACGAGGATCCGCTGGTCCAGATGGGCGTCGACGAAAGCGGCGACCTGCTTGAGCTGCCACGGCGCCAGAGCGCCGCGCGCAGGCGACGGGACGGACTTAGACGCTGCGGCGTGCTCGTAAGCCTGACCCGACCAGACGGGGAGCGATCGCAGCAAGGCTTGCAGCTGGTTCAAGCTCTGGCGGGCGATCGCATCCTGGTCCAGCGCGCCGTCCATTTCGGCGAGCAAGCGGAAGGCGATCGGTCCGAGGGTCTCCAGATGGCTTTCAACGTGGGCGTTCGTCATATCGGGCGGCTCCAGGCTCTAGTCCTGAAGCCAGACTGAGGATCACCGCGCTTGGTCGCCATCGCACCAGGGTTTGCTCGGCTAGAGACTTGGTCTGCTCAAGCTATTCCAAGGTATAGGCTGCTGGCGAAGACTCCCTCGCGCGGCGGGGCGAAGGGCCGGATCAGGCGTCGCCTGGGCGACCGGCCTCGAACAGGAACCAGACGCGTCGCTCGGTCTCGTCGACCCAGGTCTCAAGAACGCTGGCGCTGGCGATGTCGCCGGCTTCGTCGCAGAGCCCGTGGACAACGCGCATCCGCTTGACCAGGTCGGCGTTGTCGTCGCGAAGCTCAGCCAGCATGTCCAGCGGATCGACATAGTCGGCGTCATTGTCCAGGACGCGCTGGAGCCGCGCGATGTGGCCGACCGATCGCAGCGTCACGCCGCCGATCTTTCGTACCCGCTCGGCGATCGGATCGGCCATGGCCAGAATCTGGTCGCCCTGCTCGTCGAGCATGAGATGGTGATCCCGGAAGCGCGGCCCCGACAGGTGCCAATGGAAGTTCTTGGTCTTCAGGTAGAGGGCGAAGACATCTGCCAACAGCGCGTTCAAGGCGCTGCTGATCTCGTGGACGGACGCCTCCCCAAGGCCCGTAGGCGTGCGAAGCGGCGTGAGCCGACGTGTTTCGAGGGTTTGGCGATCCATGGCGACGTTCTCCTGAGCATGGTTACGACAGGTGACCGTAGGCGCCAGGGAGGCCAAGGTCTTGGATGCGCGCGGGGGGATTTGGACAGACGTGCCCTGCGCTTCAGCGTGCGTCGGCGTTGGACGATGGCGCGCGCCTGCATGGTGGCGGCGATGCGGACCATACGATGGTGTGGCTTGCCTCAAGCGCGGCTCCGGTCCGACAATGTCAGCATGGCTTATGGAACCCACCTGCTTGATGCTCCGGCTTGGCCGGGCCCGCGCTCGGCGACGCGGTTGAGCGGGCGCGCAATCAGGAGCGGCGAATCCGTGTCAAACCCGCCCACGGCGCAACAGGCCGACGTCATCATCATCGACGACGATCCATTGATGCGTCAGTCGCTGGACAGTCTTTTCCGGTCCATCGGGCTGACCACCGTGGCCTACGCCAGCGGCCAGGAGATGCTGGACGCGCCGGAGCCTCTGGCGCCCTGTTGCATCGTTCTGGATGTGCGCATGCCCCAGATGGGCGGCTTCGAATTCAGCACCAAGCTGGCCGAGCGCGATTGGAGAATCCCCGTCGTGTTCATGACGGGTCACGGCGACATCCCCATGTCGGTCCGCGCGATGAAGAGCGGCGCCGTGGACTTCCTGCCCAAGCCGTTCCGGGAACAGGATATGATCGATGCGGTCCACGCCGCGCTGGATCATGCCAAGGCCTTTCTGGCGGAACAGGCGCACGGAGCGGCGCTCCTCACGCGCTGGGAACAGCTGACGCCGCGCGAGCGACAGGTCTTCGATGGCGTGGCGCGCGGGCTCCTGAACAAGCAGATCGCGGGCGAGCTCGGACTGTCCGAGATCACCGTGAAATTGCATCGGGCCAGCATGCTCAAGAAGATGGGCGTCCGCACCGTGGCCGATCTGGTCCGGATTTCCGAAGCGCTGGCGCCCGTGCGTGCGCACGACTAGCCCGCCGTCGTCTTCTCCGCTCCGCCGCTCCGCGCGTGCTGAGGGTCAAGGGAATCCCGCCGTGTCGCCAGCCGTCATAGCCGTGATCGACGACGACGCGCTGTTACGGGCCGCGATCGCCAGCTTGATCCGATCCTACGACTACCAAACCGCCGTTTTCGCGTCGGCTACCGAGTTTCTCGCCACGAGTCGAGACGCGGTCAGCTGCATCGTTTCAGATCTGCAGATGCCCGACCTGACGGGTCTCGACCTGGCGCGGCGCCTCCGGGCGGCCGAGGATCCGCCGCTGATCCTGATGACGGCGCACGCAACGCCCAGCACACACCAGGAAGCCGAGGCCGCCGGGGTCCGCGCCGTGCTGGAAAAGCCGCTCGCCCCCGAGGTGCTGATCGCCGCAATCCAGAACGCGATCTCGGACCGCGCCTGATCAAGCCGTCACGCCGCCGGAAGCGCGTTCAAGCCCGCGAACTCCGACCGCTTCCGACGTAACGACCTCTGTCCAAGTCAGGCGACCCGCCGCCTTGAGCGAGACGTAAAACAAGGATCGTCCGCAGACGCGGCTGGGCGGGGCGGGACGATCCGATCGCGTTGAACAGCACGCTCCTCAGGCGTCTTCGCGCGGTCCGTTCAATCCAGCGAAAGAAGCGCCAAGACGAAACCGGCGCAAAAGCCGATCTCCTTGTTCCGGTCGCTGAGAAAGCCGACCGCAAAGGGGATTTCTCAATGAACAACAAAACGTTCGACAGCGCCCACACCTCGCGTCGCGGCGTGCTCGCCACAGGCCTGAGCCTGGCGGCGATCGGCGCCGCGCCGGCGCTGCTTCCAGCCCTTCCCACCTCGGCCCAGGCCGCCCCCTCCCAAGCCTCCAAAGGATCTTCCAAAATGAGCAGCGGTTTCGTCACCACGAAGGACGGCGTCCAGATCTTCTACAAGGACTGGGGTCCCAAGAGCGCCCAGCCGATCGTGTTCCACCACGGCTGGCCGCTGTCGTCGGACGACTGGGA
>Ga0056913_1001138_pt1 | contig 14840 bp, 8 predicted proteins | sample EBPBio282013_DNA_FD_55170 | JGI IMG/M metagenome (GOLD analysis project Ga0056913, IMG submission 55170) | Wastewater treatment Type I Accumulibacter community from EBPR Bioreactor in Madison, WI, USA - Reactor 2_5/28/2013_ DNA (Hybrid Assembly) | ecosystem: Engineered > Bioreactor > EBPR >... | reverse complement strand
TCATTATGATACTTTTGGTTTTATTGAGATAAATAAAGACGATGCTAAGAAAAAATTCTTCGATGCCGATAAGGATTTAATGCTATTAGATATTGGCGAAAGTATTACTCTCTAATAAAATCAATAAAATTAACTTTAAAGTGCCTTTTGGCACTTTTATTGTTTAGATAGATTAAAATAAAATTTTTATGCGAACACTATTCGGTTTACTTTTAGTTGGGATGATGAGTTTTGCTCAAAATCCTTCTGGTTATTGGGATAATATCCGAACGACTAATGAAACAATTACCTTAAAAGCAGGTGAAAAAAAATACATCAAATCAGTCGATTTTCCCGAAGGAACTACCGAGTTGGTTTTACGCATCTCTATTCTAGACGACAATCAAAAACTAACATCAAGTTTAGTATCTCTTCTAAAAGCTATCCCCGATCCATCAGGTATTAGTCAAGGTACAGCTGGAGCACTTTTTTTGGCAACTACAATAACAGGAAGCGATAAATGCAAATATGCCATTTTTAACAACGAAAATGACGCAAAGAATTATGTCTATAAGAAAACTATTAAAAACGCTTGCATCATTCAGGACACACCTATTAACAAAGATGCAAAGCTTTTAAATCAGTCAAATTCTTGCCTTGCTAGTAATTCCAAGAATGTTTGGATTGCTTTTGAAAGTGATAATTGGGTAATGAACCAAAATATTATTCTAGAAATTGTGCCATGGGTAGATTACAATGCAAGTACAGGTTGGACCAATCAAAATAAAAAAGATTTAATAAATGAGCTACAGAAACAATCATTTATTAAAAAATTAGACAACAAAGACTTATTTCTAGGAACCTTTATTGATACCTTTAGTAAAAAATACCGCTTCAGCAAATATTCAAAATTATTAAAAGTCGAAAAAATAACAGTAATTGAAGCAGCCATCAAAGAAAGTTTAAAAGCTTCAGGACAAATAGCATCCTATCTAAATTTCATTAGAGAAGAAGCTATACTGTTGAATTCTAATAAAAAACCAGATGAAGCTATTGCTAAAATGCAAAATGAAATTATCACCACAAACATGGCAACAGATAAAGATTTTGGCTTTTTGGGAAATCTATATTTGTCAACCAAACAATTTCTAAAAGCAGAAGAAAACCTTAAGAAAGCCATAGAATTAAATCCAACCGAATTAACCTATCAGCTAAAATTGGCGCATGTTTATATGTTTACAGATAGAATTCAGGAAGCCAAAGACATTCATAAAAAGTACCAAATCAACAGTCTTGGAAATTTAAAAACATGGAAAGAACAAACCCAATTTGACTTCCAACAATTTGAAGAAAACGGCTTTGATACCAGTAATTTTAAAAAAATTCTAAGACTTTTAGATTAACCCTGAAACCTGAAGTAATAATGAAAGCAACCTATCATAAATACATTCTTAACTTCAAAAAACCATCCGGAACTTCTCGTGGTATTTTGACCGAGAAGGAAACTTGGTTTATCGTTTTGGAGCAAGATGGAAAAAAAGGAATAGGTGAGTGCGGTATTCTTCGAGGACTTTCTATTGATGATAGAAATGACTACGAAGAAAAACTAAAATGGACGTGTGAAAATATCCATTTAGGAGAAGAAAAACTCTGGGAACTTTTAGTCGAATTTCCATCTATTCAGTTCGGAATTGAGATGGCTTTTTTGTCTCTACGAAGCGAAAATCCATTTGAATTGTTTCCTTCAAAATTTACTTCTGGTGAAAAATCAATTGAAATAAATGGCTTAATTTGGATGGGTAATCAAGACGAAATGAAAGCCCAAATCGAAGAGAAAATCGCAACTGGTTTTCGATGTGTAAAACTGAAGATTGGTGCTATAAATTTTGAAGAAGAAGTAGCTTTATTGCGATTTATTCGACAACATTTCGATGAAAATAAAATCGAAATTAGAGTTGATGCTAATGGTGGTTTTAGTAAAAACGAAGCTTTAGATAAAATAAATCAAATTACTGGCTTTAAACTTCATAGCATAGAGCAACCCATTGAAGTAAATCAGCATGACACGATGGCAGTACTGTGTGAAATGTCCAATTTGCCCATTGCTTTGGATGAAGAGCTAATAGGCGTGTTTTCCACACAAGAAAAAGAGCAATTGTTAGATAAAATCAAACCACAATACATCATTTTAAAGCCAAGTTTTATAGGTGGATTCCGTGGTACGTTAGAATGGATTGCATTAGCCAAAAAACGAAATATTGGTTGGTGGATGACTTCCGCTTTAGAAAGCAATATTGGGTTAAATGCCATTGCTCAATTTACGTTTACACTCAACACAAAAATGCCTCAAGGTTTAGGAACAGGAAGTTTATATACCAACAATTTTGATTGTCCATTAGATGTAGAAAATGGCCAACTTTGGTACCGAAATAATCTTGAGTGGAAGGTTGAATTGATGTAATATATTAAACCGCAAATTCGCAAATTAGTAGTTTGTCTATTGTTAAAACCATTAAGTCTATTTAGAATTTGTAACTTGATTTCCTTAATGAACTTAATGGTTAGTGAAATAATTTGCGAATTTGCGGTTGTTTCTATGATTTATTCCAATCAATTTTTCTTGAGAAATACATCACGTCTCCAAGAATTAGGAACAAACCAATACTTCCAACCAACAGCGCATAATCTTCCATTTGAATAATTACAAAAATAAACGTGTACAAAACCGATAGTGCTGCACCAATAAATAGTGGAAACTTTCGATTCTTCAGTATTGAAATAGAATACAAGGTAATCATTGCCACGACAGATGTACCAGCAATGGCATACGCCAAACTAAAACTACTGTGCTCTGTTATGGAAATCAGTAACGTATAAAACATGATTAACGCAATACCAATCATAGAATATTGAAAAATATGTATATTGATTTTACTAATCGATTGAATTAAAAAGAAAATCAAGAATGTTAAACCTATTACTAGGAAACCATACTTAGAAACGCGTTCGTTTTGCTGATATTCGTCAACAGTTTCAATTAATTTTACTCCAAAAAGGTAATCATCCAAATTGGGAATAACATCGTCGTATTGTTGCGTAAACGTGCGGTTGATGTCTAAAATCTTCCAATCTACATGAAAACCTTTGTCGTTAATCACTTTTGAAGTATCATTTGCCGCAAAAGAACCATCAAAACTAGGCGATTTCCAATCCGAATCAATAGAAACAGTAGTTACTTTTCCAACTGGTACAAAATCGATACTATTACTTCCGTTATAAGTGATGTCAAAATTGAATGCCAATTTGTTGTTTACCAGTAAAGCATTATAATCAAATGGAGTAGTTGCCAAAATACTGTATTTTGATTTGTCACTATTCTGTGGTTCAAACACTAACTTCTCTTGATTGACTTGCATTTTCAACTCACTTTTAATACTTTTCAAATTGGTTGTTTTCAATACAATCGAAGCTTTGTCCCACTGAATGTTTTCTTCTGCAATACCAAGTTTAGTGAAATTTGGAGCAGCAAAATAACCATTAAATTGCATGTCAGCCGTAAATACAACGTGATTAAAAATACCGCGTTTCAGGTTGTCATTTTTTCTAACTTTCGATTTGTTATTCAATTCGTTTGGGAAAAAATAAGCAAATTTGATGGTATTTTTTTTCTGAATAGTTACTGCACCAGTTTTTACATCCGTAATGTTATAGTTTTCTACAAAAGTGTACGGAACTTTTAAAATCGGACCATAAAACACAATGTCTTTTCCCCAAAGATCGGCTACTTCGTTAACCATTTCTTTTTTGCGTTGTGAACGTTCTTGAATTAAATCTTGCACAAAAAATAACGGAATGAGCAATGCAAGTGATAACAAACCAACCATAATCATTTTGGCGGTTGTAGATTGAAAAAATGTTTTTGTTTCTGAGTTTTCCATGATAAATAGTATTAATGATTAAATTTTGATTACAATAAAAAAATATAGGATAGCGATTGGAATATTTGCCAAAAGAATTAAAATTCGGATGGCAATAGTTTCTCGTTCTATTTTCTGAATAATGAATTGATAAAATAGATTTAAGAGCACTAAGGAATTCAGTAAAATGGCAAAAAGAACATAAAAAAAACCAATAAAGAGAATATATTCTTCTCTTGGGAAAAGTTTAAACAATACAAGTAATAAGGTGCCAATAGCGAATGAACCTAAAGCGAGATAGGTTGAAAAGCTGATAGAGTTTTTGTAGTAAATGGTTGTTTCCATGATTATCTAATATTAAAAGTGAATTGAATTCTTTTGATAGGTAGCAATAGCATTTTTTCAAAATCTAAATTGTAGAACGGATGCGCTTCTTTTCCTCTTTTGTAGAATTTGTAGAATGTTTTAAAGCGAGTAGGATAGAAGAGTGTTCCCATCAAAATGACCATAAACAAATAAGCACTGCGTTTACCATTGCCAAAAAGTAAATACTGCATGCCAATTTCTTCAATTACAGAAACACCAGTATTTGTTAAAACATGAACAATATCATGATCTTCTAGTTTGGGTTGTATTTCAAAGTTGTATTTCAATAGAAAACAACCCATGTGAAACCCTAAAGTTTCTTGTGGCAATTGGATTAAATCTTTTGGAGTGATATCCCAAGGTTCATTTTTCTTGAAATACTTTTGATAGGGTTTCTTACTCCATTCATACATTTTTTCGATAAATAATGCTTTCATAAACAATGATTAAAAGTACTTTGAATTTCAAAGTGTATAGATAAAAAAATAGATTACGTTTTACTAATTAATTTTTCAAGCGCATCAATATGTTCTTGAAAAGCTTTTTTTCCTTCTTTGGTTGCAATGTAGCTAGTGTTTGGTTTTTTGCCAATAAATTGTTTCTCAATACGAATGTAGTTTTCACTTTCTAAAGCTTTAGTATGACTAGCAAGATTTCCATCGGTAACACCAAGCAATTCCTTAAGCTCTGTGAAATCGGCACTTTCATTAACCATCAATACCGACATAATCCCGAGACGAATTCGATGATCAAATGCTTTGTTGATATTTTGGATAATGTTTTTCAAAATTAATTTCTATCATATTTAAAATACATTAAACTTCCATATACAATATGACAAACGCCAAATCCTAATGCCCAAAACAACAAACCATATCCTAAAAACCAAGTCGATACTAATCCTAATAAAATCAGGGTAATTCCCAAATAACGTACATCACCAAATGTATATTTACTCGCGTTTAGACAAGCCAATCCATAAAAAATCAACATTAAAGGAGCAATGATGCTTAACATTTCTTTCTCTATTAAAAACAAAATAAAGAAGCCACCGGTTGCTAACGGAATTAAGAAATTGATTAAAAGTCTTTTGGATGTTGGGTTCCAAAGTTTTTCGTTGGCTTTATTTGCTTTGCGAACGCTTAATACTAATCCAGTTATTATAGACAAAATTATTACTGATGCCGCAATAATAAAAAGTTTTACCACTGCTTCATACGAAATTACCAGTGTTTGATAGGAACCCATAGTTGCGTTGTCAAAATAAATAGTTCTGTATGCAAACCATGCACCAATCAGCGCATAAACTCCAGCCAAAATTCCAGACAAACCACTCAAAGAAATAAAACGCGACGACTTGTTCATCATGTTTTTAATCTCCGATATGTCACTTAAGTATTTTTCGTTTTTCATTTTAAAGTACTTTGAGTTGCAAAGTAAAGTAATATTTTTTCACTGACCAAAACTTTTTTTCTTTATTTTCACAAAAAAAAAATCCATGAAAAAAGTATTCTTTTTTTGCTTAGTGCTACCAATTATTTGTTTCTCTCAAACCCAAGATGGAGAAATGGTTAAACAAATTTATAAATCGTCTTTAACACAATCTTCTGCATATTCTTGGTTAGACCATCTATCTAATGACATTGGCTCAAGATTATCAGGCTCGGTAGGAGCAGAAAAAGCGGTGCTTTATACCAAAAAAGAATTAGAAAAACTAGGTTTAGACAACGTTTATTTGCAAGAAGTAATGGTGCCAAAATGGGTGAGAGGCGAAAAAGAAACTGCTTACATTTTAGATAATAAAAAGAAAATTGAAGTGCCTATCTGTGCGCTTGGTGGTTCCATTGCAACACCCAAAAACGGAATTTTAGCCGAAATTATAGAAGTACATGCTATTGAAGAGTTAGAGAAGTTGGGTGCAGAAAAGTTAAAAGGTAAAATTGTATTCTTCAATCGTCCCATGGATGCCGAAGAAATTGAAACTTTTAAAGCTTATGGAAAATGTGGTGATCAAAGAGTAATTGGCGCAAAAGAAGCTTCAAAATATGGTGCTTTGGCTACCATAGTTCGGTCATTAAATTTACGTTTGGATGATTTTCCTCATACTGGTGTTACTAGTTATGGCGATTTGCCTAAATCAGCCTATATTCCAACTGCAGCAATTAGTACTAATGGCGCTGAATTATTGAGTAAAAAATTAAAAGAAAACAATAAATTAAAATTTTTCTTTAAACAATCATGTCAGCAAATGGAAGATGTTTTGTCGTATAATGTAATAGGCGAAATTAAAGGAACTACCAAATCAGATGAAATAATGATTGTTAGCGGACATCTTGATTCTTGGGATTTGGCAGATGGCTCTCAAGACGACGGTGCTGGTTGTGTACAAAGTATGGCTGTTTTAGAATTGTTTAAAAAACTAAATTACATGCCAAAGCATACTATTAGAGTAGTGCTTTTTATGAATGAAGAAAATGGGTTAAGAGGTGGAAAAAAATATGCAGAAATAGCAGCAAAGAATAAAGAGAATCATGTCTTCGCAATGGAAAGTGATTCTGGCGGTTTTTCTCCAAGAGGTTTTTCTTTTGATTGTGATGAAACAAATTTCACAAAAGCTAAGGGTTGGATAGAACTTTTTGAACCTTTTTTAATCCATAGCTTTGTAAAAGGTCATGGCGGTTCTGATATTGGACCTTTAAAATCTGATAAACTTGTAAAAGTAGGGTTAAAACCCGATTCGCAACGTTATTTTGATTACCATCATGCAGCTAATGACACTTTTGACGCCATAAACAAACGTGAATTAGAATTAGGTGCAGCAACTATGGCATCTTTAGTTTATTTATTTGACCAATATGGAATTGACTAACAATGAAACCAGCAGAAGACTATATCCTCAATCAACCTGAAAAATACCGTTCTATTTTAATGCATATCGTTGCGGTAATCGAACAAACTTTACCCGAAGTTACATTGGAATACAAGTGGAAAATTCCCTATTTCTATTATAAAAAGAAACCTTTATGCTATTTGAATGCAAGCCATAAAAGGGATTTTGTCGATGTAGGATTTGCCAAAGGATTTCAACTCAAAAACAATATTGAATATCTCATTGCAGATAATGGCAGAAATACAATAAAATCGCTGCGATATAAATCATTAGAAGAGATTGATAACATACTGTTGATTTCGGTACTCAAAGAAGCAATAACTTTATAGCAAAAAAAAATGCCTTGAAGTTCTTCAAGGCATTTTCTTAAGTATTAATTTTTTCGGTTGATATAAATCCAACCCGTTTTAACTTCACCATTATTACGTTCAATAACATAATAATAAGTACCGTCTGGCAATTCATCGCCATTGTCCGATTGACCAATCCATTGGTTTGTATAATTCGATTTTGAATATACTTTCATTCCATATCTATTAAAGATTTGTAAATTTTTAACATCAAGACCAGTTAATTCAAAGTTATCGTTTAATCCATCACCATCAGCGGATATACCTTTTTGAATTTCACAAGAAATTGTATCAACAGTAAATGGAAGCGAAGTACTAGAACATCCGTTTGATGTAACTGTTACAGTATAATTCCCTGTAGAAGTTGCAATGATAGTTCTGGAGGTACCAATTACAATACCATTTGAATTTTCCCATTCGTAGGAAACATTAGATGGGTCAAACGAACCATTAACTGGATTAGCGGTTAAAACAAAACTTGCACCTTGACATTCTCCATAAGCTACAACATCAAATGGTGGTATTACAGTAATATTCCAATTTCCAATTGCAGCACATTGTCCAGCAGTTGGTGTGAACAGGTAAGTTCCTGATTGTGTTGTATTAATTGTACTTGGAGACCAAGTTCCAGTAAATCCTTCAATGGAAGTTGCTGGAAAACTAATGTTTTCGCCATTACAAACTGTAATAGGCGCAAAAGTTGAAACAATAGATGGTGTTACCACAAAATTAAGAGTTCCACTACTAGCACATTGACCACCATCTGGTACGAAAGTATAAGTTGCTGATGCTGTATTATCAATAGTTGTAGGATTCCAAGTTCCAGTAAATCCTTGAAGCGAATTTGTAGGCAAACTAGGAGCAGTTTCTCCAACACAAATTGAAGCTAAAGGATCAAAGGTAGCTGTTGTAGGCTGTGTAACAGTAACGGTTAACGAACCTTGTAATGCACATAAACCAGCATCTGGAGTAAAGGTATAGGTCGTTGTTACCGTATTGTCAATTGCTGGCAACCATGTCCCAGCATTTCCTTCAATTGAAGTTGAAGGTAATGTGAGTGCATCTCCATTACAAATTGTTATTGGAGCAAATGTTGAAGTAACATTTTGCTCTATGATTAAAGTACCATTCAATGCTACTGTACTACAATCATTAATGGCTGAAACAGTATAAGTAAAGGTTCCAGTTTCTGTTGCTGTTCCAGAAATTGTAAAGTTACCATTTGTAGTGTCAAAATTGCCTAAAATTCCAGCAGGAAGACCTGTTATAGTAACATCAGTAGCGTTTTCAGAAATATATACTATATCCGTTATTGCAGTATTTAAACATACCGATTGGCTATTGTTTGCGGTTGTTAAATTCAATGTTGGATTTGGTAAAAATGATACAGTTCCAGATGTTGGCGCAGAGCTACAAGCTACAGAGGTAACACTTACTGCATCAAGGAAATTACCAACAGTAGTGCTTCCACCTGCACTAGACACAGATACAAATCGGATTGTATAGTTGTTTCCACCACTTGAAGGAACAGTATAGTTTACATTATGTAAAGCCCATGTTTGTCCATCTGAGAAGTTTCCTAAACTAACATAAGGACCTCCAGTTGGACCAATTTCAACACCAACAACATCGGTGCCTTGTCTTCCTCTGTGTGCAAATGAAATAGTTAATTGAGCACCTGGAGAAGTGGTGAAATCTTGTGAAAAAGTATCCACTGAGTTACCATTCATTTCAATGAAGTTATTTCCTAAATAGGCAACAACATTTTCATAATTTGGAGAAGGCCACAACTCAATAATGCCATCAGCAGCTGAAGTATCCCAACAAGAAACAAGACTTTCCGAAACCATATTTGGATAAATTCCAGTAGCACTTGGTGTTTCAAAACTTCCATTACAGAAAGTTGTACTTAATTCTGAAATTACTACAGTGTATGTTCCTTCAACTGTTGAAGTAAAACTGGATACGTTTCCTGGATTTGTTACTCCTGCCGGTACTGTCCAAACATAGTTGTAAGTGCCAGGAATTTCAGGTGTTGCAGTAATTGTTGCCGTTTGACCAGAACAAATAGTTGAACTATTAACGGAAACAATTGGCGCATTTGGATTAATCAACACAACGATATCGTTAGACGAAGAAGTACAATTTATAGTTGAAAAAGTAAAATCAGTATAAGAACCAGCACTCAATCCAACAATACTAATTTCTCCACTAGCACTACTCATCATATTAATCGGACTAACAGCAGCTGTATCTAAAGTATAACCAACAGTATAAGTTTGGTTAGAAAGTAAACCACTAATTGTAATAGTACCATCAGCACCATTGCAAGAAGTTGGATTTGTATTAACAATTTGAACGTCTGATGTGCTTGATAGTGTAATTAAATCACTAGAGTTTATTGTACAACCATTTATCAGATAAGTAAAATTGGCATACTCTCCAATACTTAATCCACTAATGGTGTAAGAACCTGAATCAGTAGAAGTAATTGTTATAGGTCCAACAGCAGTTCCGTTTTCAGTATGTGTAAACGAGTATGTTGTGCTAGGGGCCAATCCTTCAATAGTAATCGAACCATCAGATGCTATACAATTTGTTGGGTTAATAGAAATATAGGTTGGATTGTTTTGTAAAGTATAAGTAGCTATGAAATTAGCACCATTATTATCAATCAATAATGTGTCATCACATTCTGTTGGAGAGGTTACATCACCTATCAATTGATAATATACTTCTAAATTGTAGTCACCAGCAGGGAAAGCAGTTAAATCAACTGGGTTTTCAATATCTGTTAAAACTTCTTGCCATTTTTGATCTCCAGTAGTACATGGTCCACCACTTGGAAAGGTTCCAGCAGTACAATCTTCAAAGAAAGGTAAATTGATTGAATTGAAAGTTCCAGCTGTTCCCGAAACTGGGTATATTCTATAGAATAAAGTAGCACTACATACATTTGCTGTTGTTGCTTTAAAAGTTTTTACTTCGGCACCACGCAATTTTAAAGTACTTGAATTACTGATGTAGGTTCCTAAATCAGAATTAGGGAAAATATTTTCCACAGGTCCAATAATGGATGTTCCAGAACCCACAGTATTAAAGAAATTATTAGTATCACAATCAGTAAGCCAAACTGCGTTTGCATAACTTCCAAAAGAACAATCTTGATATACTGTAACAACTATTTGAGTAGTCGTAGCACATGGATTGTCAGTAGGAGTGAAGGTGTAAGTTTGTGTTTGTGTATTACTTACTACATCTGGGCTCCAAGTTCCAGTTACTCCATTATTTGAAGTTAATGGTAAAACCGGGGCTACATCTCCACTACAAATTGGAGCAGGAGAAAGGAATGTAGGTGTAATTTGTTGTAAAACTTCGATAGTAATTTCGTATGGTTGAGTACAAACGGCATTCGTATTATCTGCAACAAACGTATAGATTTGCGTTTGTGAATTATCTACAGTTGCCGGTGTCCAATCTCCAGAAATATTATTATCTGATATGTTAGGTAAAGTCGGTACAGCACCATTTGCACAAATTTGTGTTGGAAGACTAAATACAATTGCTGTTAAAGGTTGAACAATTAAACCAAAACTTCCGTTAACAGAACAATCTCCAGCATTCGCTAATTGATAATAAATAGTTTGCGGATTAGAAGTATTCTCAAAAGCCGTTGGAGTAGCAATAAGATTAGTTAATGCAGCATCTGTATAAAATGTAACAGTATGTGTAGCAGGATTATTTCCATTTAATATTATAGAGGTATTTTCAGTTAAATCAAAAGTAGCGATATCATTTGTACCACATTCTACTAGATTAGGAGCTGTTCCACTAATTAATTCTGGATAAAATTCAACTTGAACAGTATCTGTTGCGCTACAAGTTGTATTGTTATAAGTAGCGCTTAAAGTATAACTTCCTGGTTCAGTAACCAATAAACTAGGACCCGTTTCAGAAGTTAAAACAGTTGTTCCTATCGACCAAGTAAATGTAAAATCAGCTGGGTCTAATCCACTATCTAATAATTGTGTTTCTCCAAAACAGATGGCATTATTGGTTTCTTGTAATAAATCATTACCCAAATCTACCGTACCAATGTTAAAACTACCACCTTCTATAAATACTGCTGAATCATATAGAGTATCTAAACGGTCTGCTATTACTAATTTAATATGATAAGTTTGGCCAGGTATTACAGGTGAGGATGCTGTTAAAGGAACAGTCATACCGTTATAATCAATTGGTGCTCCAAGTGGATTTTGTCCTTCTGGTAATTCATAATAATTCCCAAAATATTGTGGGTTTTGAGAAACACATCCCGGATTATAAAGCGTATTATTTATGGTTACTACAGAAATAGGAGTAGTAGTACCTGGTAAAACAGCCAAGTTAGTGGTTACACCAGTAGCTGTATTAGTTAATAAAAACGCAAAGGCATCTGAGTAATCACATTGGAAACTTCCATATTCTTCCGAAGCAAAAATGAAATTAAAGCTTAATGTATTAATAATAGGAACAAAATCAAATTCTAATTTGGTAGCATTTTTTGAGTTCATTGCTTGGCCTGTTGCTCCTAAAACAATTGCTTCCAACTGCGTATCTCCAGTCCATGCTTGATTTCCATCACTTAAAATAGAATCATTTGGTCCTGGTGCATTATTAACACTACCTGTTGTCAATACAATTCCTTCACTAAAAGGGAATGATGATCCATTTTGATTGAAATAGCCAATACCGTTTGTCGATCCAAAGTTTGTACCTGTTGACCATGTAATATTACTAACTACCGCACACGTTGAATCTAATAATACGTCTTCCACCAATTGTGGATTCGTATATAATGTTGTACTTGTCGAAATTGGTGGCGGAATAGTTCCAATACAAACAGTAAAAGTTGTAGTCTGATTTGGTGTTGCGGTCCATGTATAAACTCTGATATAATAGGTTTGTCCAATAACTAAATTTTGTGCCAAACTTTCATTTGGATCACTACAGTAAACTTGAGTTAAAGCACCACATGTACCCGAATATAAAACATGAAATAAATCAGTTGTACTTCCAGCTACATTATTTAAATTAATACTGTGACTTGTAGCTGTTGCAACAAATGAAAACCATACATCATCATCATCAGTACCACCACAAGCGTTTGGTTCAGGTGATGCCGTAGCACCTATTACAGTTCCATTAACAAATTGAAGACAATTGGTGTCTGGGTTTACAGGAACATTTATTGCTGTACTACAAGCGTCGTTTACAATAAGGGTTCTAAAAGTACCTTTATTTGACCATAAACTAATATCGTTTGTACCACATAATGCTCTTATATATACATCATAAGCCGTAGCAGATTGTAAATTAGTAATCGAATAGGAATTTGTAGTTACAGTTTCTCCAGTTGTAGTTGCCAAAGGTGCTGGTGAACCTGCGGGTAATACTATTACTTCCCACATAGTTGCGCTTCCAACTTCCGTCCAGTTTACAGTTGCACTAGTTTCTGTTATAGCGGTAAAGGTTAGAGCCGTTGGTCTTGGACATGTTGGTGCTGGTCCACAGGTTACGTTTGCAACCCATCCTGGATTATTGAAAGAAGCATCACTTCTAAAACGGAACGTTAAACAGCCATCTATACTTGATGAAGTTACGGGATCTGGAATAACGGTTCCCCAAAATCCTCCAGCTAATCCTCCTGGTACATTTCCTGCACCATTTGTACTAGCAATTTGCGGAGCAGCAATGGAATTTCCATCAAAAATATATAAAGCATCCCAATTTGCTTCAGTATTAAACGAAGTAAATGTTACCGTAACAATTTCTCCAGGTATTGTTGGACAAATAGTAATTGTTGAATCAGAGTTGTTAGGATAATTTCCTGTGGCTCCTCCTGCATCGGTAAATATACCTCCACAAACGGGTGGAGCAATTTGTGTAGTGATAGTTCTTGGTCCTGCCCATTCACTTAAATCAGTTGATGAACAAACAGCTCTTATGTAAATATCATAACAAGTGTCTGGTGTAAGATTCGTTAACAAATAGTTGCTATTGGTTGTTGCGGTAACAAATCCTGTTGATGCTGCAGTTGGAGGTGCCGATCCACATGGTAAAGCTAATACATGCCATTCTGATGCAACACTTGTATCTGGATTGGCTGGTTGTGTCCAAGTTAAACTAACAGATGTTGAAGTAATGGTAGATGAAGTAATTGCCACTGGTTTTCTACACGTTGGTGGCGGTGCACAGGTCACATTTGCAACCCACCCTGGATTATTCACGGAACCATCACTTCTAAAACGGAAAGTAAGACAACCATCAACACTTGTTGAGGTAAATGGACCAGGAATAGTGGTTCCCCAAAATGATCCTGCCAATCCACCTGGTACATTTGCTGCTGGGTTCGTACTTGCTATTTGAGGTGCACTAATCGAATTCCCATCAAACACGTATAATCCATCCCAATTCGCTTCTGTGTCAAATGAGGTAAAAGTAACCGTTACAACATCTCCTGTAGTTGTTGGACAAATGGTTACTGTTGAATCTGAATTATTAGGGTAATTAGCCGCAATTCCTCCTGCATCTATATATTGACCTCCACATACTGGCGGGGCTACTTGTGTAGTAAACGTTGCTGGTCCAGTCCATGGACTTAAATCATTACCTGGACAAACCGCTCTGATATAAACATCATAACAGGTTGTTGGTGATAATCCCATTAAAGTATATGGAGAACCAGTAGGAGGAACTGTTACAAAACCTGTTGCTCCTGCAGCTGGTGCTGGAGAGCCACATGCTAATGCTAGTATTTGCCATTCGGTTTCTGTATTTCCATTGTTCCATGTCAGTGTTGCAGAAGTTGATAATACTGCCGTTGCAGTTAACATACTAGGCTCTGGGCAAGTTGGTAAATCTTCTATAATAACATTGTCAACATACAAACGCCAACCATCTAAACCGCCAGGTGGTACATGCCATGCTATATTTACAGGTACTGAGTAGGCAGAAAGATTTATTATGGCTTCCATATAGGTAATATTACTATATGAGGTTAACGGCACTAAAGTAGTGGTAAAATCTGCTGGACTAGTACCATTTGTAGATAACATTACTCTAAAGTCATTTGGCTCAGCAGCCGATTGTACTCTATAACGGTATCGTAATCGTTGATTTCCAGTAAGTAGTATTTGTGGTGAAATCAACCAATCGTCATTAGCTCCAGCATTACCATCTGTAAACATCATGGCTACTTGATTACCTTCAAAAGGATTAGTAGCATAGTTCATATCCCAGGCATCTGCATCATTATTCACATTTCTAACTGTCCAACATCCTTCTGTTGTTGAG
>Ga0056913_1001134_pt1 | contig 14870 bp, 15 predicted proteins | sample EBPBio282013_DNA_FD_55170 | JGI IMG/M metagenome (GOLD analysis project Ga0056913, IMG submission 55170) | Wastewater treatment Type I Accumulibacter community from EBPR Bioreactor in Madison, WI, USA - Reactor 2_5/28/2013_ DNA (Hybrid Assembly) | ecosystem: Engineered > Bioreactor > EBPR >... | reverse complement strand
GTGGCCGCCGAGGCCGCCGCCGAGGTGGAGTTGTGGGCGGGTCGCTTCGACGCGGCATACGAGATCGTGGTCGAGGCACTCGATCTGATCACCGGCACCGGTGAAGAACCCTTCCGGGCCATGCTTGTGGCCTTGGGCCTGCGAGCTCTTGCCGATCGCGCTGACGTGCATCGTGATCCGGTGTCGCGAAAGCAGATCAAGGATGCCCTGACCCCCTTGGACGACGCTTTCTCGGGTGGCGTCAATCTGCCGACGGACGCGGCCGTGCAGGCGTGGTGCGATGCGGAGCGGCGGCGGATCGAACTCGACGCCGCCCCCGATGCCTGGCGCGCGTGTGCGACCGCGTGGGCCACGGTCGGTCACACGCTCAACGGTGCGTATGCCGCGTGGCGCGAGGCGGAGGCACGGCTCGACCGCGGGGTGAACAGCGAGGCCATTGACGCCATCCGGCGGGCCTACGACAGCGCGATGGCCATCGGGCTCCCGGTGCTCGCCCGGGAGCTCGAACGCCTAGCGGGGTGGCACCGCATCGACCTGGTCACGCCACCCGGTCCTGCAGTCGCCGCAACCACGCCTGGCGGCGACGCGCTCGCGGCATACCAGCTCACGGAGCGCGAACTCGAGGTGCTCGCGCTGGTCGCCGCCGGCCGAACGAATGGCGAGATCGCCGCCGGCCTCTTCATCAGTGTCAAGACCGCGAGCGTGCATGTCAGCAACATCCTGCGCAAGCTGGAGGTATCCAGTCGTCAGGAGGCGGCCCGGGTCGCGCACCGGCTCGGGATGCGCTGACCGGTGCTGCGCGCCGACGGTTCCTGGAAACCGCCTTCGAAAGGATCGAATCACGCGACGGCCCCGCCGCTTCCGGCACGCGCCCAGTCCTTCTGTGGGGGTCAGGCGTGGGGCCATCGGGACCACTCGAATGCCCCGGCGAGCCCGATGTTCCCCGCGCCGTGGTGCAGCTCGGGCCTGCGCTGCCTGCTGATCCGTGACGCATGTGCAAACCAAGCATGAGCGCCCAGACTGCGACGTTGACGGAATGGAGCAACCAGATCGGTCCCATCGGAAGACTGAGGACATAACAGGTCTGGAGGGCATTGCCGACATTGGACAGCACGAGATTCGCCCGGCTGTAGGACACGAGGTCCCTGGTGCGCAGCGCCCGGAGGAGCATCGGCAGATAACCGAGCGCGAACAGTGCGGTGGCCGCCACTCCGGCCGGGGCGGCAATGTCGTCCATGGTGGCGGCCTTTCTCGTGTGCTGGGGTCCGGATGACTGCGGGATGACCAGCACGATGGGCCTCCACCTGGCACGCCTACATCGGCAGGGCGACTCAGATTGCGGCCACGCCTACCTCAGTTGCCCCGCCCCTCAGTCAGCGGCCGCATCGTCGGGCATGGAAACGCGGAGTCGTCATTTCAAGCCTCATCGAGGCCGTCCGGTGCCCGGCCCGGGTCATTCACGGCAGCGCGGACGCCGTGCGTCCGCTCAACAACGGCGTGCGGATCGCCAGGGGGACCTGGGCGCGCAGCTGGTCGTGGTGCAGGGCGGCGGACGCGGGCCGATGACGCGCGACCCCGTGCTCGTCAACCGCGAGACGAACGGTCTGCGTCGTCGCCGTCGGCGGGAGCGGCGTCGGTGTCGATCTGATGCGCCGCGGGATGGGCGTGGTCGGATTCGTGCCCGGTCTGCCCGCGGTCCTCGCCGCCGCCGATCTGGCCGTCGCGCAGGGCGGCCTGTCGACCTGTCTGGAGCTGACCGCCGCCTGCGTGCCGTGCCTGTACGTTCCGCTGCGCTAGACGCGATCACGGATCGAGAAGCGGAGCGATGACCACCTGACCGGGCGGCGCCCGGCTGGGATGTCGTCACCTCGCGCGATGGCAACGACAGGAAGGTCCGGGTCGAACCCTGACATACCCGAATCGTTCGACGGGTCGCGCGTCAGAGCTTCATCAGGCGCGCCCCGGATCACCCTGGGCCTACGGACGGCCGGCGGTAGGTGAGCAGCCGATCGGGCTCTTCTTGCTGCCGCCCAACTGGGACCCGGTCCTGGCCCGGTGCGCGAGTGCTATCGGCGGACTGCTCGACGCGCCCGCCGCACTGCTCGGCCGGCCCGAGGTGGCCGCCCGACTCCCCGCCGCTGCGTCCGGCCGGGCATCGTGAGGACGAGGCTCGGGGTGACCACGCAAGGGTCGACCCGGTGGCTCGCGTCCGCGGCAGCGACGGCGGCGTCGACATACGCCCTGGACGCCATTGCCACCGCCTGCGGGATCGCCGCGGTAGCCTCCGGCGCACTGGACGGTCTGGGCACTACCGTTGTCGTCGGCCTTCTCGGCCTCAGCTACGTCGGCTGGCTCGCCGGCCTCGTTCCCGCCATGCGCGCGAACGTGGCCCTCCTCGACCGGACCGGGCTCAGCACGGATGTCGTGAGCAAGGCGGCATACGACCTGGCCCGGCGTCGGTCCGCGAGCGACCGGAAGACCCGGATCGCGGCCGCGTGCGGTTATGTCGCGACCGAGGCCGCCAAGGAGATGCCCTACCTCGTCGGGGCGTTCGGGGCACGTCTTCGCCGTCGCCGACGTCGCGGACGAGATCGACCTGGCCGAGCACCTGCCGGCAAACCGTGCCCAAGTGCGGCGGTGGCTCGATGCCGCGCCCGGCGCCCACGACTGGCGGCCCTTCGTCCGGCATACCCTCCGGTGCTAAGGGTTGGCCGAGCCCGGGGGCGTGGGGACCGGGTTCGACATCGGTGGCGGCGTTCGAGCTGAGCGACCAGCCGGCTCACGGGTATGCCGGCATCGTGCTGGCCTCGGCTACCCGGCCGCTGTCCGACCCGTCCGCTGGCCCATCCGGCGCGTCAGCCGGCGGCGGCCGGTCGAGCCCGCGCGCACATCGTGAGGCCGCCCAGTCCTGAGCGCACGGCGGTCCACGCGTTCGGGTGGACCCGCGAGGGATGGCGTCCACCTGACCGGCAGCTCCGGAACAGAAAAAAGTCACCCGGCCGGGCGTGTCCCGTGGGTAAATGTGAGGGTGACCAGGTTCGGCGGTGCAGCACGGTTCGCGCGGCATGCCTCCTCGCGCGTCCGGGGAGGAACCCCGCCCGCAGGAGTTGCCCACCCTGCGGTGGGGTGCGGATGAACCGGCTGCTCGTCATCGCCGCGGCCGGCTACGGCAAGAGCCGGGCCGTGCCGAGGTGGCTGCCGCCGTCCGGTTCCAGCGTGCCCATCGTGCAGGAAGACGTCCATGACCTGACCGACAACCAGGTGGCCGCTTTCGCCAGCCGGCTCAGGTCGGCCGACAGCGGGATACCGCACGTGCTGACCAGCCGCGTTCCTCTACCGTCGGAGATCCTTGACGCGCTGGGCTCGGACCTGGTCGAACGCGGCCCGGCGGACCTGGCGTTGTCGCCGCACGACGTGGCCACCGTCCTGCGCGGCGATTACGGCGTCACCGACCCCGCTGCCGCGGTCCGGGTGCACGAGATCACCTGTGGCTGGCCAAGATTGGTGCACTTCGCCGCCGATGTCCTGGCCCGTGATCCGGCTGCCGACGTCCTCGCCGCGATGGTGGCTCCCGATGCCCCGGCGGCGCGCTGGCTGCGCCGGGAGGTGGTGACCAGCCTGCCCCCGCACCTCGCAGACACCCTGGCCCGCATGCAGGTGCTCGGACCGCTGACGGGAGGACTCTGGGACGCGCTTGCCCCGCAGGTCTGTGCCCATCCGCCCCCCGATGGGCTGTCCTGGCTCGTCCGGGTCGGTCTCGTGGTGCCCACCGTCAGGGCACGCCTCGCGACCTCGGCCGACCAGCAGGTCGTCCCCGTCGTCGCGCCTGTCCTCGCCGAGCCCCCACCTGCCGAGCTCGGCCCCGATGTCTGGACCCGCGCGGCCGATTGGTATGCCGCACATGACTATCCGTTTGCGGCCGCGCGTGCCCGGGTGATGGCGCACGACGTCGAGGCGGCGATCACGCTGATGGCGCGCGAAGGCACCCGGATGGTTGCCCACGGTGACGCGGCAGCCATCGTCGCGCTCGCCGACCGGCGCCCGGACCTTTTCGTGAGCACCGGTGCCCGGGGAACCTTGGGGGAGGCGTTGCATGCGACGGGCCAAACCGATCGGGCGCACGCGGCATACCGTCCGGTCGTTGCCGCTGCGGAGGCGACGACGTGGGATGCCCGGACAGCGCGGCGCCTGGCGATCCTGGCCAACAGCGAAGGCGAGCTGACCCAGGCGCTGGGCATCCTCGACCGGGTGCCGCGGGACCGGGTCGGCGACGATGTCGAGGCCGCGATCTGGCATACGGTCCGGGCGAATCTCACGTCGCTCATCGGATGTCCCGACGACGCCCGCGCCGAGGCCGAACGGGCCCTCGAGATCGCCGCCGACCGCCACGACCCGTTCGGCCTCGCGCACGCGCACCAGGCCATGGCAAAGATCAGCACCGGCGTGCGCAAGGAGACTCATCTGACGAAGGCCGCGGCGGCCGCCCGGGCCAGTGGCGATGTGTTCGACCTCGCCAGGATCCTCGGCAACCAGGGGTTCGCGCTGCTCGCCGGTGCCCGCTACGGCGAGGCGGTGCCGGTATGCCGGGACGCGCTCGCCGCGGCCGACCTCGCCCGCCGGACCGGGGCCCAGTCGGTTGCCGCGCTGCACAACCTTGCCGAGGCGCTCGCCCGAGTGGGGGAGGTAGAGGAGGCGCGGTGGCAGTTGCAGCGCGCCGTCGCGAGGTGTCGGGCCGATATCCCCGGGCAGGTGGGCATCGGCATGCTCGGTCTCGGTGATTTGCATCGTGACCTCGGCCAGCGTGAGCAAGCGCGGGCTGCCTACGAGGCGGCGATCGTCGCGGCCCGCGGGTCACGCGAGCGGCAGGTTCTCGTGCCGGCGCTCGCCGGGCTTGCCCGGGTCCTGCTGGCCGCGGACCTCGAGGCTGCGAGGAGTGCCGTCCGCGAGGCGCTGGCCGCGGGCCAGGGATCCGAACGCGTCCCGGCGCAGATCGCGGACGGGTGGGTGCAGTTGACCGCCGGAGACCCCGACGGTGCCGCCGAGGCTGCAGCCCGGGCGATCACCCAGGCACGCGCCGACGCTGCGGTGGACTTGCTCGCCGACGCCCTCGAACTGGCGGGCGCCGCGCACGCGGCGCTCGGGCACATCCCTGAGGCCCACGCCTGCTACGACCAGGCCTGGTCGATCTGGCGCGACGGCGGGGCGGGGCCGAGCGCGGACCGGCTCGACGTCCTGCGGTTCCGGCTGCCCGGGGCTGACGCCACGGCCCGCTCCCTCGCCCGCGAGGCCGCGGCCCGGCTGCGCCACCGGGGGATCAGGGAGATTCATGGCTGGCCGCTCGATGCCGACCAGCACACCCGCCGGGTCGTCGTACGTGTCCTGGGTGGTTTCAGCGTGCGGATCGACGGGTCCGAGGTGCCCCTGTCGGCCTGGCGCTCCCGGCAGGCCCGCACCCTCGTCAAGCTGCTCGCGGCCCGGCGCGGACGGCCGATCGGCCGTGGTGAGCTCTGCGAGGTGCTCTGGCCCGACGACGACCCCGCCCGCACCGGTCACCGGCTCTCGGTGCTGCTCGCGACCGTTCGAAGCGTCTTCGATCCGGGCCGGGCCGCCGCACCGGATCACCTGATCGGGGCCGACGGGAAGGGGCTCTGGCTGGACCTGCGCCACGTGGCTGTGGACGCGGACGACCTGCTCGCGGACGCAGATGCGGCATTCCTGCTGCTCGAGACGGGCGAGCAACAACGGGCTGAGGAGATCTTGCGCGATGTCGACCGCCGATACACCGGGGTCGCCTTCGAGGACGAACCCGACGAGCCGTGGGCGGACGGGCTGCGGGAGGAGACGCGCGCTGCCCACACTCGCTGCTTGCGCCACCTCGCGATGTCGTATGCGCGATCCGGCCGGACCGGCGACGCCGAGGCCCTGTTCGTGCGGCTGCTGATGCTCGATCCGTATGACGAGCGGGTGCATCGCTCGCGTGTCCGGACCCTGTTGCGCGCCGGGCGCCACGGGGAGGCTCGGAGGGCGTTCGCGCGGTGGGCACACGCGATGGCGGAGATCGACGCTCCGGTCCCGGATGCCGAGATGCTCCCGGCGCGAGCGCTGCCGCCCCCGTTGTGACGCCATTGTGACGCCTTTCCCACACGCTCGACGCCGGCATCCGAACAAGGAGGAAACCGATGACCAGAACACAGCGACGGATCGCTGTCGCGACTGCGCTATTGATGACCACGGTGGCCGCGCCGGCCGCATACAGCATGGGGCCGGCGCCAGCTCCACCGGGATTCCCCTGCGCCCCAACGGGCGTGACGATCATCGGCGGGCCGGGCGATGACGTCCTGACCGGCTCCCCCGGCAACGACCTCATCCGTGGCCTGGCCGGTGACGACCGCATCGACGGCCGAGGGGGGCACGACACCATCTACGGCGGTCCCGGCCGCGACATCGTCCGCGGCGGGACGGGCAATGACTGCGTCCTCGGCCAGGATCACAACGACCGCGTGGACGGCGGCGCCGGGCGGGACTGGGTCGATTCGGGGACCGGGGATGATCTGCTGACCGGTGGCCTGGGCGACGACTACGTCGACGGCGGCGCCGGCTGGGACATCGTGACGTCTCGCGACGGGACGGACAAGGAGTTCCGGGTCGAGCACTGATCGACCGGTTGCGCGTCGGTGGCGGGTCCGCTCTCTCGAGCGGTCCGCCACCGACGTCCGTCCTGGGGCTTACCGGTGCGGGTGCCGACCGCTAGAGGCTCTGCACGCTCGCGCCGACGGTGGTGAACGTGCCGTCGTTGTTGCGCCGGTCGAGGTTGATGTGCACGTGCCGGGCCAGCGGGTCCGCGAAGTTGTCGATGCGGATGGGAGTGGTGCTCTGGCCGCAGACCACATTCGTCTCGCGGGCGGCAAGGACGGTGTGGTTCGGACGGTAGTACACCATCCTCAGCTTCCCGCAGGTGCCTGCCTGGACACGGAAGTTCCCGGTCAGCTTCGGGGTGACGACGCCGCCGGCGACGTCCCATTGCAGCCGGCCGCCGCTCGTGGGCCCTCCGGGCGAGAAGGCCCCACCGAAGTCGAGCCGAGCCGTGTCGATGATCGGCCGGTCGACCGGAACCGCGCTCGCCGGCCCCGCTGCCGCGATACCTCCCGCCACGGCTGCCGCGAGTGCGGCAGCGGTGGCGGCAGAACGCAATGAAATGGACATGATGGACATTGATCGGCTCCTTGCCATGATCTGTTGTGTGCCGCGAATCGGGCACGTCCACGAGAGTGGCGAAGCCCCGTCAGCACCGGATCACAACGCCGGGTCACCCCGCTCGGTCGCCTAAGACCCGTCCGGACACCTGACGGTGATGGCTGTCAGTTGGAGGATGTGCCACGTGCAGGACCTCCAGGTGATCGCCGAGCCGACGGTTGCCTCCGCGGCGCTCGAGCCGATCCGGGTGCAAGTCCTGGCCCAGCCGGGATCGGCCAGCAGCGTTGGTGCGGGCTCGGCATACTGCGTCAGCGGGTCAACTACCACCTGCGGGCCCAGGGAGGAGCACGGCCTCGTCGTCCAGGTGGGGTGAGCCAGCGCCGCGGCCCGCAGGAGCGACTCGTGCAGGCCAGCGCGGCGGCATACCTCGTCGCCCCAGAAAAGAGGATCTTCGGCCGGCGATAAGGCGAGGCCCACTGGTTCGTGTCGAATGTCGGCCCGGTCCCGGTGAAAGCGGTCCGGACGGGTCAACCGGGCGCCGATAGCCAGCGGCGCGCGGAACCGGCCGCCCACATGCATCGGTACCGGCGCCCGTTCGGCCTGCCGACGCCGACGGACCTTGCCCTGAGGCCGAGTCCGCGCTCCACCCTTGCCTTCACGGCCCCGGCCACCGGGGTCGCTGTGCCTGAGCGTGGCCAACCTCAGCCAAGCAACTCGAACAGCCGCTGCGCGGTGGGCCAGGCGCCCGACGTCTGGTTGCACAGCACCGATGCGCTGGTGCCGCTGTTGGCCTGGCTCCATGACAGGAACCCAACACCCGGGTCACCGCCCATCGCCAACACCCGGTCCTTGTCGACGTCGAGCCAGAACCCCGCGCCGTACTGCATCGATTCCACGGGAGCGTCACTGTGCGCGCGTGTCATCTCGGCGACCGCCTCGGTGGAGACGATGGCTCCTGCGCGCAGCGCGCGCCAGAGGGCCGCCAGGTCGGCAGCCGTGGTGGAGAGCCCGCCGTCGCCGCTGCCCCGCACCGGGAGGTGCAGCACATTCGTGCTCAGCCCCGGATCGAGATAGCCCAGCGCTGCCCGACCGGGGAGCTCGTCGGAACGCAGAAACGCGGTGTCGGTCAGGCCGGCGGGCCGACATACCCGCTCCATGACCAGGTCCTGGAAGACGACACCCGTCGCGCGCTCGGCCAGCAGCGCGAGCACGACGTACCCGGAGTTGCTGTACGCGAAGCGTTCGCCCGGGGTGAACTTCTGCTTCTGCCCGCCGAGGACCACGAGGTAGTCCTCGGTGGTCGCCAGCCGATGCGGCGAGACTGCGAGGGTGTACTCGTTCAGGTCGCTGACCTGCTCCTCGTCCAGGTAGTCGCCTATGCCCGACCTATGTCGAAGCAGGTGATGCACGGTCACGGCGTCGTCCACCAGGGGCAGATCGTTCCCGAGCAGTGGTCGCGCGGTGGTGTCGAGTGTGAGCTCGCCACTCTCGACGAGGCTCATCACCGTCAGCGCGGTGAAGCTCTTCGTGCCGCTGGCGATGCCGAACAGGGTGTCAGGGCCGTTGGGGATCCCCAGGTCGCGCCGGGCCATGCCATAGCCGCGGCTGACGGCCGGCGCTCCCTCGCGGTCGACACGGATCACCCCGGAGAAGCGTACGTCCGCAGCGATCTGGTCGAGTGCACTTTCCAGACTCACGACCTCACCCCTGTCCTGCCATCCACACCGTCCGTGCCGTGTACAGAGTCGGGCGCCTGACCGGTCAGCGTGGAGATGAGGTGATCTCCGACCCACTGCTCGGCCTGGTCCCAGCTCCACGAGCGGCCGCGGACGAGCAGCGCCCAGAACTCGGGCGACATGGCCATCCAGACCAGGTCGACGGCCTGGGCCTGCCCGAGCGTGGGGGACAAGGGGGTTACTGATTGCAGGTCGCGGACGATGCCTCGGGCGCCGAACAGCCGCTCGGCATCAGCCGTGGCTACGAGCTCGCGCAACTGATCGTCGCCGTCGCCGGCCGTGACGGCGGCCACCAGCTGGCTGTAGATGGGCAGCACCCGCTCTGCGACCGTGCGCATCAGACCCGCGTAGCCGCGAAGCTTTGCCGCCGGGTCGAGCTCCTCGAGCACCGCAACGAACTCGGGCCGGTGCCGGAAGGCGACCTCGGCCTGGTCACCGACCAGGGCAATGTCGTAGGCCCGCTTCACCAGGTCGGCCTTGGTCGCGCAGATCTTGTAGAGCATCGCACTCGAGATGCCCGCCTCACGGGCCACCTCCGCCATGGTCATCGCGGCCCACCCCTTGCTCGTCAACAGGTCCCTAGCCGCGGCGACGACTCGTTGCTGGGTGCGTTCGGCCTGGGCGCGGCGCTGGGGGCTGTGGTAGTCGCGACGGGGGTTCTGGGACGTCGCCATCAGATCACCGACCTTCTATTGGGTTGACACAGACTCTACCAGTATCTACATTGGGTGGAGTCGCTTTCTATCGAAAGGGGGGTCCATGACGCTCACCACCGCATTCGGCGCCTTCTCGGCCGCGCTGTTCGCGCTGAGCCAGGTCCCCACCCTGTTCAAGGCCGTGCGCACTCGTGACCTGGAGTCGTACAGCCTGACCAGCCTGGTGATGGCCAACGTCGGCAACCTCCTCTATTCGGTGTACGTGATCAGCCTGCCGGCGGGACCCATCTGGTTCCTGCACGGCTTCTCCTTCGTGATCACCGCCCTCATGCTCGGGCTCCGCATCGCCTACCCCACCCGCACCCTCACTTCAGTCCAGGAGGATTGATGTCTCAACTCACCCACAACCACGTCGGTCACCACCCGCTGACGCCCGGCACCCAGGAGCATGCCGCGGCGACGTCGGCATGGAACCGGCTTACGGTCCACCGGCCTGCCGCCGTGTTCGCCCCCGCCGACGTCCACGACGTCGCCCACGCGGTGCGCTGGGCCGTTCGAGAGGAGCTGGGGGTGGCCGTGATGGCGACCGGTCACGGAGTCGCCGGTGTCGGCGAACACGGTGTCTTGATCAACACGGCCTCGCTTCGCTCGGTCTGCATCGATGCAGCGCGACGCACGGCCACGGTCGGGGCGGGAGCACATTGGTCCGACGTCCTCCCGGCGTGCGCACCCCACGGTCTCGTCGGAATCTGCGGGTCCAGCTCGCAGGTCGGCGTCGTCGGCTTCACCCAGGGTGGCGGCTTCGGCTGGCTCAGCCGGAGCCTCGGCTTCGCCTCGAGCTCGGTGCGCGGCGCGGAACTGGTCACCGCGTCGGGCCGGGTCAGGACGCTGCGCCGAGACCGTGACGACGACCTCGACCTGCTGTGGGGGGTGGCGGGCGGCGCCGGCAACTTCGGAGTCGTCACCAGCCTGACCCTGGACCTGCACCCGATCCGCGGGGTGTACGCGGGCAGCCTCTACTACCCCGTCGACCGGGCGAGCGAGGTGATCGCAACGTACGCCAGCTGGTCGGCCTCGCTCCCCGCGGATGCCATGAGCGCGCTTGCGCTGAGCGGATTGCCCGACGCGCCGAGTGTGCCGGAGCTGTTTCGGGGTCGTCGCTTCGTCGTAGCCCGCGGCTGCTTCCCCGACCTGGCAGCCGGCGAGGACCACGTGCACGAACTGCGTCGCCAGCTCGGCGACCCCGACATCGACACCTGGACGAAGCGAGCGGCCACCGATCTCGACGCGGTCAGCCTCGACCCCACCAGCCCGCTGCCGTTCGTCCAGCGCGGAGAGTCACTGACCGACATCACCGACGAGGTGACTTCGACACTGCAAGAACACGTCATCCCGCACCTCGGCACCTCGCTGGTGATGTGCGAGATGCGGCAACTCGGCGGCGCCATGGATACCTCACCTCGCGGCCCGCACCCGATGGCGGACACCAGCGCCCGGTTCAGCATCAACTGCATCGGCGTGGCCCCCACGCCCGACGCCGTGGCCGCGGTGCGCACAACCCAGGAACGGATCTTCACCAGCCTGCGCCTGCACCTGACCGGGGACACCTACCTCAACTTCCTCGACGGCGACGCCACACCGGAACGAGTCCGCGCCGCCTACACCCCGCAGGACTGGGAGCGCTTGGTCGCTCTCAAGAACGAGCACGACCCCCACAACGTGCTCCGGTTCAACCGCAACATCCCTCCACACGCACCCTCCTCGATCCCATCCATCCATCAGAACGGAGCACCCTCATGAAAACCATCCTCGTCACCGGCGCAACCGGAACCATCGGCCGACATGTCGTCCCCGCGTTAGCCCACCATGGGCACCGACCCCTCGCCTTCGGGCGAGACCCACAACGACTCGCGGCGACCCATCCGGGAATCCAGGCCAGAGTCGGCGACTTCGGCGACCCCGAGACCCTGCGGGCCGCCATGACAGGGGTCGACAGCGTGTTCCTGGCCAGCCCCAACACACCAGATCAGGTCCAGCACGAATGCGCCGTCATCGACGCCGCCGCCGCGTGCGGCGTCAGGCGGATCGTCAAGCTCTCCGCCCGCGGCGCGGACGAGACCTCCCCGGTCGCGTTCTGGCAATGGCACGCCGCCATCGAGTCCCACCTCGAGCGCAGCGGCGTACCGTACGTTGCGCTGCGGCCGGGCTTCTCCATGGCCAATGTGCTCGGGCATGCCGACCAGGTCCGCGACCACGACATCTTGCCGGCACCCGCCCTCGCCACCCCCGTCGCCATGGTGCATCCAGCCGACGTCGCCGAGGTCGCGGCGCACCTGCTCGCCTCCGACCCGTTCCCCACCGAGCGTGTCCTCGAACTCACCGGACCTCAGGCCGTCACCTTCACCCAGCTGGCCGAACTGCTCACCGATGTCGCCGCACGCCCCATCGCCTACGCCGGCGGGACCGACGACCAGGTGCGGCAGTCACTGGATCAAAGAGGAGTCCCCGCATTCGTGACCGATCAGATCCTCGCCATCTTCGACCAGCTCCGGACAGGAGCCCAGGCGGCGACCACCTCGGCGGTCACCGACGTGCTCGGAAGGCCGGGACGCCCTGTGGGTGCGTTCCTCGCCGAGAACGCCGCCGCCTTCAAACCAGCCCGTCAAACCCGGAGCGCATCATGACCACCCCTGCCGACGCAGCAACCTCGCAGCCAGTGATCCAGGCCAGCGCACCCGGTGGACGCGCTCCGGACATCCTGCGGCGGCTGCTGGCCGTCGTGGCCCCCATCCCTATGGTGGCAATGGGCACGTTCTACCTGATCAGCCCATTCCCCGGTGACGCGCCGCTTCCGGAGCAGGTCGCCGTCGCGACTCAGGACCCGGGCCGCATCCACCTGATGGAGTGGCTCACCGTCCCCTTCATGTTCCTCCTTCTCCCCGCCGTCGCTGCTGTCATCTGGGTGTCATATCGAGGGGCACCGCGATTGACCACCGCAGCAGCCGTGGTGGCCGGCGGTGGACTGCTGGTCGGTCTGACCAACCTGCAAGGCCCGGTGTTCCCAGCGGCACTCATCGTGGAGAAAAACATTCCTGTCGACCCCGTCGTCCAGCTTGAGGCGGCGATCGAGGAACACCCGATCATGCTGCTCGCCGGCCTGTCCTTCATCATCGGGATCACCTTCGGGCTGCTCCTGCTTGGTTTGGCCCTGTGGCGCAGCCACGCGGCGCCAGCCTGGGCGGGGATGAGCCTGGCCCTGGGCGGGTTCACTCACCCGTTCATGCCCGGCCCCGTCGCGGCCGGAATCGGGTTGTGGGTCGCTGCCCTCGGCTTCGCCGGCGCTGGCGTGGCGCTATGGCGCCGAGACCGCTCGCGCTGATGGCCACCCCTCTCACATCGGAGACCGCTACACCGAGGCTCCGCTGCCAAAACGGTGCAGGGTCGCCACGCCGCCGAGCCCAGACGTGACGACCTCGAGCATCGCCCCAGACCGGCGCAGCCCCCGATCCTGCCGCCGTCGCAGGCCGACTACGCCGAACCTTCCACCTCACCCCTGTACAACACCCAGCCGCGGTCGGGCTCGGAAACGAGCACCGCGCGATTCCGCCCGTCAAGAAAGTTCTCCCGTGAACATCATCTTCACCCTCGCGTCGTCCTTCGCGCTCGGCTACTTCATCAAGCAGCGTGGTCTGGCGATCCTCACCTATCTCGCACTAGACGCGACCGTCTTCGCCTACCAGACGCTCGCCGTTCTCCTCGAGTGGCTTGGACCCCAACAAGGCTTCGAAGGAGAGGCATTCGGCCCCAAACCGAACGGCTTTCCCGTCCAGTTCAGCCCCCACGAACTCGCTGGCTACGGCGTGGTGAACCTGCTCGTCATCACCGCTGGCGTCGGTCTGGTGGTGCTGGGAAGCCACCTCGCGCGCCGCCGCGTCCGGACCCGCCCGGCGCCACAGCGACTTGAACCAGCAGCATGAGCACCACCGAGTGACGCGTGCTCGGGCGGGTCCTCAACTTGGAGAGGGCGGTAGCGGATCCCGTGCCGGATCGCTCCGCGAGCCCATGGTCATCCGGGACGGGACGCGGTCACCAGGGCCGCCGCCGGGCTCAGTCGCAGGATCCGGTCCAGGTCGCCGGTCCAGGCGGCCCTGCCGTGCACGTCGATGAGTCCGTCCCGGTGTGCAAGGGAGGGCCGCACCCGTCCGAGCCACATCCGGTAGAGGTCGGAAACCCGTCCACGGACTGTGCGCGCCACGTCGTACCCTGGGTCGGTCTTGCAGACCGACGGCACACCCCGCTCCACGACGACCCAGAACTCACGCGGGTCATCAACGAACTCGATCTTGAGCACCTGCCGCACACCGGGGTGACCTGAGAGGTCGAGGCGGTCGTGCATCCACCACACCAGGAGTTCGGCGTCGAGTTCGGTGGGGCGAGGATCCTCGAGGGCCCACTTGGCCCCCCACGCACCGACGCCGAACACGATCGGCTCGAGGCTACGCCCGGCTTCGGTGAGAACGTACTGACCGCCGGCATGCTCATGATGCCGGCCCGCGTCAGCTGGCGCAGCTCTTGGCCAACAGGGTGCGCGAGAGCGTGGGCAGGCCACGGGCGAGGTCGTGGAACCGGGTTGTGCCACAGATGAGGGCGCGCACAATGAGCAGCGACCAGCGCTCGCCGAGCACTTCGAGGGCTCACGAGATGGGGCAGTACTGGCCGTAGGTGAAGCCGGTCTCGTCGGTCATCCTGACTCGGATGCGCGACGACCGCCTCGGCATCGGCAGCCGGCTGCTGTCGCTGACCATCCCGGCCGGGCTGCTCACGCTCGCAGTAGCCCTGCTCGCCGACGGCTGGGCGAGTCCGGTGCTGCTGACCATGTCGGTCCTCGGTGGACTCGCCGTGGTCGGGGCCGGCGCGCCTCCCCCAGTGCCCACGCCTGAGCGAGGTGCTCAGATCGCTCGACCCACACGGGTCGACCAACCGGACCCGATGCAGTCCGGGGCAGCGGGCGGCTCATCCGGGGCCACCTCAGCGGTGGCCGAGGTCTACCTCAATGGTCTGCGCCCGGTCTTCGCAGCCCTGTGACGGACCAGTCGGCCCGGCCCCATCAGTGTCGGCGTGTTCCGGCGGCGAGGAGGTATTGCCACTTCATCCGCCCCTGGGCGTCGGGTGAACGACGTGACGACGTGTGTCTGAGTCTTTGAGACATTCCGCGGGATTAATTCCCAACCAAGGTGCGGTCGTGGTCATGACTGTTTTCCTTGGTGTGATCGACGGTAGTCGA
>Ga0056913_1001099_pt1 | contig 15417 bp, 15 predicted proteins | sample EBPBio282013_DNA_FD_55170 | JGI IMG/M metagenome (GOLD analysis project Ga0056913, IMG submission 55170) | Wastewater treatment Type I Accumulibacter community from EBPR Bioreactor in Madison, WI, USA - Reactor 2_5/28/2013_ DNA (Hybrid Assembly) | ecosystem: Engineered > Bioreactor > EBPR >... | reverse complement strand
GCGCTGCTCGGTCCCGACGGCTGGCTCACCGGCGAACCGCTGCGGCGCGCGCACGGCGAGGACGACTCGCGCATGTCCGCGCTGCCCGATGCGGTGGCGCTGCCGCGCGACCGCGACCAGGTCGCCGCGCTCGTGCGCGCCTGCCGTCGGCATCGGGTGCCGGTGGTGGCGCGCGGCGCGGGTACCGGGACCACCGGCGCGGCGGTGCCGTTCGCCGGCGGTGTGGTGGTGTCGTTCGCGCGCATGGACGCGATCCTGGAGGTCCGCCCCGGCGATCGCTGCGCAGTAGTCGAACCGGGCGTGCGCAACGGCGACCTGCAGCAGGCGCTGCAGCCCCACGGACTGTTCTGGCCGCCGGATCCGACCAGCTTCGAACGCTGCACCATCGGCGGCAACCTGGCTTGCAACGCCGGTGGTCCGCGCGCGGTGAAGTACGGCGCCAGCCGCGACAACGTGCTCGGCCTGGTGGCGGTGACCGGCACCGGCGACATCGTCCGCTGCGGCGGTCCCTGGACCAAGGACGCCACCGGCTACGANCTGACCCACCTGCTGGTCGGCAGCGAGGGCACGCTGGCGCTGATCGTGGAAGCGACCCTGCGNCTGGTGCCGCGGCCCCTGGCGCAGGCCGGCCTGCGCGCGTTCTACCGCGATGCCGCGGCTGCGGCCGCGGCGGTATCGCGGCTGATGCGCCAGCCGCAGGTGCCGGCGATGCTCGAGTTCATGGACGCCAGCGCGCTGGCGCTGCTGCGCCGCAACGGCAGCGATGTGCCCGAGGCCGGCGCGATGCTGCTGGTCGAGGCCGACGGCGACCACGACACCCTGCCGCTGGCCCTGCAGGCGCTGGCCGATGCCGCCGAGGGCGATGGCCTGCTGGCGCTGGACGTGGCCGCCGACGGCGCCGCGCGCGACCGGCTGTGGGCGGCGCGGCGCGCGCTGTCGCCCACGCTGCGCACGATCGCGCCGGGAAAGATCAACGAGGACGTGGTGGTGCCGGTCTCGCGCATTCCCGAACTGGTCGCCGGGGTCGAGGCACTGGCGGCGGAATCGGCGTTGCCGATCGTGGTGTTCGGCCACGCCGGCAACGGCAACCTGCACGTCAACATCCTGTACCACCCGGACGACGGGGACGAATCCGCGCGTGCCGGAGCGGTGCTGCCGCGCGTGTTCGGGCTGGTGCTGGCGCTGGGCGGCACGCTCTCGGGCGAACACGGCATCGGCGTGGCCAAGCGTGACTGGATGGATCGCGCCTTCGACGCGCCCACCCTGGCGGCGATGCGAGCGGTGAAGGCCGCGCTCGATCCCGATGGCATCCTCAATCCGGGCAAGGTGCTGCCGCCGTGAAGCGGCACGTCCCTGTGCCGCTCGGCCCCGGCCTCCGTGCAGCGACGTCCTCCGCGAGCGTGGGGCCCGCTGTTTCTGAAGCCCCTCGCAGCCGATTGTGAGCGGATCCACGGAGACCTGATTGGACACCTCGAGCTTCGACCGCATCACCCTCGAAGACCTGCGTGCCGGCGGCGGGCTGAAATGGCGCGCCTTCCCCGACTGCATCGGCGCCTTCGTCGCCGAGATGGACTTCGGCATCGCGCCGCCGATCCGCGCGGCCCTGCGCGAGGCGGTCGAGNGCGCCCAGGTCGGCTATCTGTCCGCCGCGCCGCTGCATGCGCTGGCCGAGGCCTGCGCGCGCTGGCAGGCGGCCCACCACGGCTGGGACGTGTCGCCGGACGCCATCAAGGCCGTGCCCGACGTGCTCGGCGCGCTGGAGGTGGTGTCGCGCTACTACCTGCCGCCCGGCGCGGCAGTGGTGCTGCCGGTGCCGTGCTACATGCCGTTCCTGCCGCTGCTGGGGCTGCTCGGGCACCCGGTGGTGCAGGTGCCCATGCACCGCGGCGGCGACGGCTGGGCCCTGGACGAGGACGCGCTGGACGCGGCCTTCGCCGGCGGAGCGCGGCTGCTGGTGCTGTGCAATCCGCACAACCCGATCGGCAAGGTCTATTCGCGCGACGAACTGCAGCGCATCGCCGCGATCGCCGCGCGCCACGGCGCGCGCGTATTCGCCGACGAGATCCATGCGCCGCTGGTGTACCCGGGCCAGCGCCACGTTCCCTATGCCACGGTTTCGGACGCGGCGGCGTGGCAGGCGATCACCGCGGTGTCGGCGTCCAAGGCCTGGAACCTGGCCGGGCTGAAATGCGCGCAACTGGTCTTCACCCGCCGCGAGGACCTGGACCGCTGGCGCGAACTGGACCACTTCGCCGGCCACAGCACGGCCACCCTGGGCGTGCTGGCGCACACCGTCGCCTGGAACGAAGGCGACGAATGGCTGCGCGGCGTGCTCGATTACCTGCACGGCAACCGCGAGTTGCTCGGCCGGTTGCTGTGCGAACGCCTGCCGCACGTCGGTTACATCGAGCCGCAGGGCACCTACCTGGCCTGGCTGGATTGCCGCGGAATGGCGCTGGACCTGCGCCCGGACATGTTCTTCCGCCGCCATGCGCAGGTGGCGCTCACCGATGGCGGCGAATGCGGCCTGGGCGGCGAAGGCCACGTGCGCCTGAATTTCGCCATGCCGCGGCCGCTGCTGGTCGAAACCGTCGAGCGCATCGCCGATGCCGTCTCGTCGCGCCGGGGGCGCGGGGAATAGGGAGCGCCGGGCGCGCGCCGGACGCGCTCAGCCGAAGTGGACGTAGCCGGTGCGTGGCGGATGCCATTCGCCCCCATCGGCGGACAGTGCGCGCACGCCACCGCCAGGAACGATGCGGCCGATCCGGGTACCGGCGATGCCGGCTTGCTGCAAGGCCCGGGCCACGGCCTCGCGCGCGGCCGGTGGCGCGGTGAAGCACAGTTCGTAGTCGTCGCCGCCGCCGGCCTGGAGCGCAGCGCGCAGGCCGTCGTCGGCGAACGCGGCCCGCAACGCCGGCGATGCCGGCAGCCGCGCCAACTCCACTTCGGCGCCGACGCCGCTGCGTTGGCACACATGGCCCAGGTCGGCGAGCAGGCCATCGGACACGTCGACGCAGGCATGGGCCAGGCCGGCCAGGCCGCGCCCGGCAGCGACCCGAGGCGTCGGCCGTGCCAGCCTAGTGCGCAACGCCACGGCGANGNCGANGNCGATGCCGGCGGCCGGCACCGGCGCACCAGCCACGGGCGGCAGGTGTCCGTCCAGCAGCAGCGCGGCGGCGGCGTCGCCCAGGGTGCCGGTGACCCACACCTCGTCGCCCACGCGGGCGCCGTCGCGGCGCAGGGCCGCGCCCGACTCCGCCCAGCCCATCGCGGTCACCGCGATCGACAGCGGCCCGCGCGTGGTGTCTCCGCCGACCAGGGCGACGGCATGTGCATCGGCCAGTGCCAGGAAGCCGTCGAGGAAGGCTTCGAGCCAGCGCGCATCGTCTTCGGGCAACGACAGCGACAGCGTGCACCACGCCGGAAGCGCACCCATCGCCGCGAGGTCGGAAAGACTGGCCGCCAGCGCCTTCCAGCCGATGTCGGCCGGCGTCGCGTCGGCCGGGAAATGCACGCCCGCGTTGAGCGTGTCGGCGGTGACCACCAGCGCGTGGCCGGGCGGCACCTGCAGCAGCGCGGCATCGTCGCCGATGCCCAGCAGCACGCCCTCGCGCGCGGCGGCGCGTGCACGGATCGATTCGATCAGGTCGAACTCGGCCATGCCGCCGATCCGGGCGGGGGTCAGGCCCCGGCGCCGGCCAGCGCCCGGCAGATCCCGACCAGCGCACCGATGGCCAGCACCATCGTCGGCAGCATCGACAACAGGAAGCCGAGGCCACGCTTGGCCGGATTGGCGACGTAGGCGCGCCAGTACAGCAGGCGGCCGACCAGATAGACGGCGCCCAGCCCCGCGGCCCAGGTTGGCGACCAGTACTTCGCCGCCAGGAACAGTGCCGGCAGGAACGCGATCATGACCTCGAGGGTGTTCATCTGCACCCGGTACATGCGCTCGAAACCCTCGTCGCCGGACACCGCCGGGGCCTTCAGCCCGGAGCGTGCCCGCGCCCGCCCGGTGAGCGCGCCGAACGCGATGAACTGGAGCACTGCCAGGATGGCCACCAACTCCACGTAATGCATGCGCTTGCTCCTGCGGGTTGTCGAATGAAAAACCGGGTGCTCCGGCCCGTGCCCGGCCTAGTGGCGGGCGCGACCGGAGGCCTGGACCTCNGCCGTGCGCCACTGCGCGCTGGCGTGGTCGAGCACCCCGTTGACGTAGGTGTGGCCGTGCTCGGAGCCGAAGCGCTTGGCGATTTCGATGGCCTCGTTCAGGACCACGCGGTAGGGCACGTCCGGCCGATGCAGCAGTTCGTAGGCGGCCAGGCGCAGCACCGCGCGCTCGATCGCATCGACTTCCTGCACCCCGCGGTCCAGGTACGGTGCCAGCGCCGCGTCGAGGTCCGCGTGCTCGGCGGTCACTCCGCGGACCAGGTCCTCGAAGTACTCCAGGTCGGCCACTTCGTGCGCCTGCTCNTGGGCGAACTGGGCGATCACCTGCTGCGCGTTGCCGCCGGAGATCTGCCAGGCGTAGACCGCCTGCAGCGCGCGGCGGCGGGCGCGCGAGCGCAGCACCGGGTCGACGCCGGAACGGGAACGGGGGTGGCCACGGCTCATTGCAGGCGCTCCAGCAGGTTGACCATTTCCAGCGCGGCCAGTGCCGCCTCCTCGCCCTTGTTGCCGTGGCTGCCGCCGGCGCGCGCCTGCGCGTCCTCGAACNTCTCCACCGCCAGCACGCCGTTGAGGACCGGCACTCCGGTGTCCAGCGCCACCCGCATCAGGCCCTGCGCGCACAGGTCGGCGACGTGCTCGTAGTGGCGGGTGTCGCCGCGGACCACGCAGCCCAGCACGATGACCGCCTGGTGGGCGCCATCCGTGGCCAGCCTCTGTGCGGCCACCGGCAATTCCCAGGCGCCGGGCAGGCGGACCACGTCCACCGCCGTGTCCGGCACGCCGTTGTCGGCCAGGCACTGCCGCGCGCCGGTGACCAGGGCATCGGTGATGCGCGCGTTCCAGCGGCTGGCCACGATCGCGAAGCGGGCGCCGTCCGGGAGCCGGAGGTCGCCTTCGTACAGGGTCATGGGCGGGAGGACTGCTGAGGGTCTGACAGTTTAACCGCCTGCGGGGGCAGGTACTCGACCACTTCCAGGCCATAGCCGGCGAGGCCGACCTGGCGGCGCGGGGTGCCGAGCACGCGCAACCGGCCCAGGCCCAGGTCGGCCAGGATCTGGGCGCCGGCGCCGTTGCGGCGCCACTGCCCTGCATCCTTGGCATGGGTGCCGCGTCCGGCCCCGTCCGGCGGCGCCCCGGCGCGCAGCCGCGCCAGCAGCACCTCGGCATTGCGCGGNTCGGACAGCACCACCATCACCCCCTGGCCCTCGGCGGCGATCGCGCGCAGCGCGTCGGTGGCGGCCACCCCGAAATCCTCGCGGCGCCAGTGCAGCAGGTCGCTGAGCGGGTTCTCCACCTGGACCCGGACCAGGGTCGGCCGGGCCCGGTCGGGGAGGCCGCGAACCAGGGCGAAGTGCAGTTCGTGGGCGATGCGGTCGCGGTAGGTGACCAGGGTGAATGGGCCGAACTCGGTGTCGATGGCGCGCTCGTCCACCCGCTCGACGGTGTGCTCGGTCGCCAGCCGCCAGGCGATCAGGTCGGCGATGGAGCCCATCTTCAGGCCGTGCTCGCGGGCGAACACCTCCAGTTGCGGGCGCCGGGCCATGCCGCCGTCGGCGTCCATCACTTCCACCAGCACGCCGGCGGGCTCCAGGCCGGCCAGCCGCGGCAGGTCGCTGGCCGCCTCGGTGTGGCCGGCGCGGGTCAGCACGCCGCCGGGCTGGGCNGCGAGCGGGAAGATGTGGCCGGGCTGGCTCAGGTCCGACGGCTTCGCGTCCGCGCGCACCGCGGTGCGGATGGTGTGGGCGCGGTCGTAGGCGGAAATGCCGGTGGTCACGCCCTCGGCCGCTTCGATGCTGACGGTGAAGTTGGTGTGGAACTGCGCGGTGTTGGCCTGGACCATCGGCGCCAGCCCCAGCTGCGCGCAGCGCTCGCGGGTCAGCGACAGGCACACCAGGCCGCGGGCGTGGGTAACCATGAAATTGATGTCGGCCGGGCGCACCAGCTCGGCGGCCATGATCAGGTCGCCTTCGTTCTCGCGGTCCTCGTCGTCGACCACTACCACCATGCGGCCGGCGCGGATCTCCTCCAGCAGTTCGGGGACGGTGGCGAAGCTCATGCCGCCTCTCCCGTGCCCGCGCCGAGCAGGCGCTCGACGTAGCGCGCGACCAGGTCCACTTCCAGGTTCACCGCCTCGCCCACCCCGGTTCCGGCGAAGCGGGTGTGGGCGACGGTATGCGGGATCAAGGCGACCTCGAAGCCCTCGCCGTCGACCTCGTTGACGGTGAGACTGACGCCGTCCACGCAGATCGAGCCCTTCTTCGCGATGTACTTCAGCAGTTGCGNGGGCGCGGCGAAACGCCAGCGCTGCGCGCGCGCATCGGCGTGCACCGACAGCACCCGGCCGACACCGTCGACATGGCCGCTGACCAGGTGCCCGCCGAGGCGGTCGTCCGGGCGCATCGCCCGTTCCAGGTTCAGCACCGCGCCGACCGGCAACGCACCGAGCGTGGTCAGTGCCAGGGTCTCGGTGGAGGCATCGGCCTGGAACGAGGTCGGGTCGAAGGCGACCACGGTCAGGCACACGCCGTTGACCGCGATGCTCTCGCCCGGGCGCACCCCGGCGAACGGCAACGTGCCGGCGTTGAAAGTGAAGCGGGCATCGCCGCCGCGCGTTTCGCGTGCGGCCAGGCGGCCGACGCCCTCGATGATTCCGGTGAACATGCGCGCATTATCCCATGGCGGGCGCGGGGTCCGGCCCGGCCGCCGGGCGCAGCAGNAGCCTGCGATCCTCGCCGATGCGGGTGTCGTCGACCCACTCGAAGCGCAATCGCTGCGCCATCGCTTCGATCCCGAGCCCGGCGAACAGNGGGCGGGCGGCGTCGCCCAGCAGCAGCGGCGCCTGGTACAGCAGCAGCTCGTCGACCAGGCCTTCGCGCAGCAGCGCCCCGCACAGCACCGGGCCGGCCTCGACCTGGACCTCGTTGATGCCGCGCTCGCCGAGCAGGCGCAACGCCGCGTGCAGGTCGGGACGGCCTTCGCGCAGTGGTAGCGCGGCGAATTCCGCCTGCAGGCCGGGCGGCGGCGCGGCGTCGGGTCCGTGCAGGTAGAGCGTGGGCGCCGCGCCGTCGCGGATCCGGCCGGCGGCCAGGCTGCGCAGGCGCGGGTCGATCACCACCCGCAACGGCGGCAGGAACGCCTGGTCCCCGTCCGGGCGCGCGGTCAGCGCCGGATCGTCGGCCAGCACCGTGCCGGCGCCGGTGAGGATCGCCCCGCTGCGCGCGCGCCAGCACTGCACGTCGGCGCGCGCCTCCGCGCCGGTGATCCACTTCGATTCGCCGCTGGCCATCGCCGTGCGCCCGTCCAGGCTGGCGGCCAGCTTGATCCGCAGCCACGGCCGGCCGCGCTCCACGCGCGACAGGAAGCCGCGGTTGAGTTCCCGCGCCTGCGCTTCCAGCAGCCCGGAGGCGACCTCGATCCCCGCCGCCCGCAGGCGGGCGAAGCCGGCCCCGTCCACCTGCGGGAACGGATCGCGCATGGCCGCCACCACCCGGGCCACGCCCGCTTCCGCCAGCGCGTCCGCGCATGGCGGCGTGCGCCCGTGGTGGGCGCAGGGTTCCAGGGTGACGTAGGCGCTGGCACCGCGGGCGCGTGCTCCAGCCTGGCGCAGCGCGAACACCTCCGCATGCGGCTCGCCGGCCCGCGCATGCCAGCCTTCGCCCACGATTTCGCCGTCGCGCGCGATCACGCAGCCGACCACCGGGTTCGGGCGTGCGGTCCACAGGCCGCGCTCGGCCAGGCGCAGCGCCCGCGCCATCAGCGCCCGTTCTGGCCCGCGATCCGCGCTCAACGCTTCTTCTGCCGCTCGGCGACCTTGTCGGCGTGCTTGTCGACGGGCGCCGCCTCGCCGCCCTGCAGCAGCGGCAGCTGGCCGCTGCCCGGCGGCAGGTCGCGTTCGAGCCGCTCGATCTCCTCGCGGAAATCGGCCACGTCCTCGAAGCTGCGGTACACCGAGGCGAAGCGCACATAGCCGACGTGGTCGAGCTTGCGCAGTTCCTCCATCACGAACTCGCCGATCCTGCGCGAAGCCAGCTCGCGCTCACCGCTCATGCGCACGTCGTGGACCACCGCGCGTACCGCCGCCTCGATCCGCTCCTCGGATACCGGCCGCTTCTGCAGCGCGCGGTCGAAGCCCAGGCGCAGCTTCTTGGCGTCGAACTGCTCGCGGCGGCCGTCGCTCTTGATGATTGCCGGCAGCTTCAGCTCCACCGTCTCCAGAGTGCTGAAGCGCTCGCCGCAGGCCTCGCACTCGCGCCGCCGGCGGATGGTGGCGCCGTCCTCGGACACCCGCGAGTCGATCACCCGGGTGTCGGTGTGCTGGCAGTACGGACAATGCATGGCTCAGGACCGGCCGCCACCAAAGGTCATCACGTGCACGAACACGCTGGTCACCGGCTGGCCGTTGATGACCGCCGGGCGGTAAGCCGATTGCATCGCCGAGCGCTTGGCCACCTTGTCGTAGCCGCCGGTGGTGGCGCAGATCACCTCGGCCTGCAGCGGCTTGCCCGAGGCATCCACGAGCACCGCATACACCACCAGTCCCGGCTGCGCGGGCATGCCCTTCTTGTTCTTGACGCTGTTCACGAACTGGGTCATCTGCGCGCGCACGCGCTCGCTGTCCGCTTCGGGCTCCGGCTGCAGCGGCCACGCATCGCCGAACACCTGGGCCAGGCTCCGGCCGGGGAAGCGTTCGAGGTCCCCCTGCTTGCAGACGATGGGGCGGTCGCGCGATTCGTTCAGCGTGTAGTCGAGCTTGTTGGCCCAGGTGGCCTCGTCATCGGCGCGCGCCTGGCCGGTAACCAGCGCCAACGCCAGCAGCGTGAGTATCCATGCCCTCATCGCGCGTCTCCCCTCAGCCGTAGACAGGGTACTTGCGGCACTGCGCGGCGACCTTGTCGCGCACGGCGGCAATCACCGCCTCGTCGGACGGCGCGTCGAGCACGTCGGCGATCCAGTTGGCCAGGTCGATGCAGTCCTGCTCCAGGTAACCGCGGGTGGTCACCGCCGGGGTGCCCAGGCGCAGGCCCGAGGTCACGAACGGCGAACGCGGGTCGTTGGGCACCGCGTTCTTGTTGACGGTGATGTGGGCCTTGCCCAGCGCCGCTTCCGCGTCCTTGCCGGACACGTCCTTGCCGATCATGTCCACCAGCATCAAGTGGTTGCAGGTGCCCCCGGAGACGATGTTGTAGCCGCGCGCGATCAGCGTGTTCGCCATCGCCTGCGCGTTCTTCACCACCTGCTGCTGGTAGGCCTGGAACTCCGGCTCCAGCGCTTCCTTGAACGCCACCGCCTTGGCCGCGATCACGTGCATCAGCGGGCCGCCCTGGATGCCGGGGAATACGATCGACTGCAGCTTCTTGACCAGGTCCTCGTCGGCGCCCTTGGCCAGGATGATGCCGCCGCGCGGGCCGCGCAGGGTCTTGTGGGTGGTGGAGGTCACCACGTGCGCNTGCGGCAGCGGGTTCGGATAGACGCCGGCGGCGACCAGGCCGGCGACGTGGGCCATGTCCACGAACAGGTACGCGCCGACCTTGTCGGCGATGGCGCGGAAGCGNGCCCAGTCGATCACCTGCGANTAGGCCGAGAAGCCGGCCACGACCATNTTCGGCTTGTGCTCCAGGGCCAGGCGCTCGACCTCGTCGTAGTCGATCCGGCCCTGTTCGTTCACCCCGTACTGCACGGCGTGGAACAGCTTGCCGGAGGCGTTGACCTTGGCGCCGTGGGTGAGGTGGCCGCCATGGGCCAGGGACATGCCCAGGATGGTGTCGCCCGGCTGCAGCAGGGCGAAGTACACGGCCTGGTTGGCCTGGGAGCCGGAATGCGGCTGGACGTTGGCGTAGTCGGCTCCGAACAGCTGCTTCACNCGGTCGATCGCCAGCTGCTCGGNGATATCCACGTATTCGCAGCCGCCGTAGTAGCGCTTGCCCGGGTAGCCCTCGGCGTACTTGTTGGTGAGCTGGCTGCCCTGCGCCTCCATCACCCGCGGGCTGGCGTAGTTCTCGCTCGCGATCAGCTCGACGTGGTCCTCCTGGCGCTGGTTCTCGGCGGCGATGGCCTGGGCCAGTTCGGGGTCGTAGGTCTCGATGCGGGCGTCGCGGGGGTACATCGGCGGCTCCTGGCGATGGGGATTGGCAGGCTTGGGATTGTACGGCCCTGCCGGGGCAAAAGCGCCGCCTGCCGGCGGCCTGCCCGGAAACGAAAACGGCGGGCCTGGATGGCCCGCCGTTCCCGGTTCTGCCGCGGTGGCGAACGCGATGCCTACGCCGCCTCGCGNTTGCCCGGCAGCGGCGGGTCGTAGTAGCTGGCCGCGCGCAGCTCGTGGCTGTCGAAGTCGTCCACGGTGATCGTCTCCAGGGTGATCTGGCGCAGTTCCTCCAGCAATGCCCGCTCCTCGGCGCTGATCACGCCNTCCGCCACCGCCTCGTCCAGCTGCGCCGGGAACTCCAGCGCCTCGATGCCCTTGGNCTTGAGCGCCTTGAGGAACTTGCGCTCCACCGGCTCGGCCTGCACCGCCTTGGCCAGGTAGCTGTCGATGCGCCCGCCCGGGTTGTTCTCGCACGGGGTCAGGAACACGCCGGCGCCGAGGCGGTCGCGGGCCTCGCACGGGGTCATCAGCAGCGAGGCGACGCGGTGGTTGAGGCGGTCGCCCGGGGCCTCGGCGCGGCGGCCGAGCGGGAACACCAGCGCCCACAGCAGCCAGCCGACCGGGCGGATCGGGAAGTTGCGCAGGGCGTCGGACAGGGCCAGCTCGATCCTGTGGAAGCTGTTGTACATGGTCCACGCCAGCAGCGGCTTGTCGGCCTCCGGCGCGCCCTCGTCGTGGTGGCGCTTGAGCACCGCGCCGGCCATGTACAGGTGGCTGAGCACGTCGCCCAGGCGTCCGGACAGCGATTCCTTGAACTTGAGCTTGCCGCCCAGCAGCAGCATCGACACGTCGGCCATCAGCGCCAGGTTGGCGGCGTAGCGGTCGAGCTTGCGGAAAAACGGGCGGGTGTAGTCGTCGCCCGGCGCCGAGCCAATCGTCGAGCCGGTGATGCCGAACCAGAACGAGCGGAACGCGTTGGAGATGCCGTAGCGCACGTGCCCGGCCAGGCTCTCGTCGAACGCCTCCAGCGCGGCCTTGCGGTCCGGCTCCTGTGCGGCCTTCATCTCCTTCATCACCCACGGATGGCACAGGATCGCGCCCTGGCCGAAGATCAGCAGGCTGCGGGTCATGATGTTGGCGCCCTCCACCGTGATGCTGATCGGCGCGGCCTGCCAGTTGCGCCCGGCGAAGTTGCGTGGGCCCAAAATAATGCCCTTGCCGCCGATCACGTCCATCACGTCGGACACGACCTCGCGGCCCATCGTGGTGCAGTGGTACTTGGCGATCGCCGAGGGCACCGAGGGCACGTCGCCGCGGTCCACCGCCGCGGCGGTGGCCTGCGACAGCGCGCTGATGGCATAGGCCTTGCCGCCGATCCGGGCCAGCGCTTCCTCCACGCCCTCGAAACGGCCGACCGACAGGCCGAACTGCTTGCGGATCCGGGCATAGGCGCCGGTCACCCGCGCCCCGGCCTTGGCGCCACCGGAGGCGGTCGAGGGCAGGGTGATCGAACGGCCCACGGCCAGGCATTCGTTGAGCATGTTCCAGCCCTTGCCGGCCATGTCCGCACCGCCGATCAGCTGGCTCAGCGGGATGAACACGTCCTTGCCGCGCACCGGGCCGTTCTGGAACGGCGAATTCAGCGGGAAGTGGCGGCGGCCGACCTCGACGCCGGGCGTGTCGCGCGGCAGCAGGGCCAGGGTGATGCCGATGTCCTGGGTGTCGCCGAGCAGCCCGTCCGGGTCGTACATGCGGAAGGCCAGGCCGATGAGCGTGGCCACCGGGGCCAGGGTGATGTAGCGCTTGTCGAAGGTCAGGCGCACGCCCAGCACGTTGGCGCCGTTCCACTCGCCCTTGCAGACGATGCCGTAGTCCGGGATCGAGGTGGCGTCGGAGCCGGCGAACGGGCCGGTCAGGCCGAAGCAGGGCACTTCCTGGCCGACCGCCAGGCGCGGCAGGTAGTAGTCCTTCTGCTCCGGGGTACCGTAGTGGTTGAGCAGTTCGCCCGGGCCCAGCGAGTTGGGCACGCCGACGGTGGAACTGACCACGCTGGAGGCCGAGGCGATCTTCTGGATCACCTTGTGGTGGGCCAGCGCCGAGAAGCCCAGGCCGCCGTACTGCTTGGGGATGACCATGCCGAAGAAACGGTGCTTCTTGATGAAGTCCCACAGTTCCGGCGGCAGGTCGGCGTGGACGTGGGTGATCGACCAGTCGTCGATCATCCGGCACAGNTCCTCGGTCGGGCCTTCGAGGAAGGCCTGCTCCTCGGCGGTGAGCTGCGGCTTGGGATAGTCGAGCAGCATCTGCCAGTCCGGGTCGCCGGTGAACAACTCGCCCTCGAAGCCGACCGAACCGGTCTCCAGGGCGATGCGCTCGGTCTGCGACAGCGGCGGCAGGATCCTGCGGAACACGTCCAGCAGCGGCGCGACGATCAACGGCTTGCGGATCGCCGGGATCAGCAGCGGCACGGCGATCAGCGCCGAGACGATGGCCACCGTGGCGGTGCTGGCGCGATGCGCGCCGAGCAGCCAGCAGGCGACCAGGGCCGCCGCCAGCAATGCGGCCCACGTGGCCAGGCGCAGTCGATGATAGGCGGCGAAGGCTCCGATCAGCACGAAAGCCAGGATGGGCACGGCGATACTCATGACTCAGCTCCGGTGACGGGCGCGGGCGCCCGGTGCGCGGCGGAACGGGCGGGCGTTGCGGCCCGGTCCAGTTCCGCCAGGTATTCCAGCACGGTGGCGGTAAAACGGTCGTTGTCGTCGCCGGCCAGCATATGCGTGGCGTCGGCCAGCTGCACGTGGCGGGCGTGCGGGGCCAGTTCCAGGAATTCGGCCACGGTGCGGCCGGATACCAGGTCGCTGCGGCCGCCGCTGACCAGCAGCAGCGGGCAGCGCACCGCGCGGGTGGCCTGGGCGATGTCGTCCTGGTGGCGGTGGCCGTCGCGGGCCAGTTCGTCGACCAGGCGTGGATCCCAGTGCCAGCGCCAGCGGCCGTCGGCGCCTTGGTGCAGGAGTTCGCGCAGCGACCCGGACGCGCGCGCCGGGCCGGGTTCGCGGCGGCGATGCGGCAGGTAGGCGGCGATCGCCTCGGCCGCGTGCTCCAGCGAGGCGAAGCCGTCGGGGAAGGCGGTCATGAAGCCGAGGATGCGTTCCAGGCCGGCGCTCTCCCAGCGTGGGGTGATGTCGACCAGCACCATCGCCCGGAACAGGCCGGGCCAGCGCGACTCGGCCAGCAGGCCGAACAGCCCGCCCATTGAGGCAGCCACCAGCAGCGGCGGGTGCGGCAGGCCGCCGGCCAGCACGATCAGGTCGTCGGTGAACTGGTGCCCGGTGTAGGGATCGTGCGCAGGGTTGCGCGCGGAACCGCCGTGGCCACGGGCGTCATAGGCCAGGCCGGCATGGCCGCGGCTGGCAAGTGCCGCCGCGGTGGCCGACCAGGCGCGGCGGGTCTGGCCGAAGCCGTGCGCGTACAGCACCGCAGGCGGAGCCTCGGCGGGCGCACGGCGCCCATGGTGGCTGCCGGCCAAGGCCAGGCCGGCGCCGTCGAGGCGCAGGTCGGTGACCATCGGGGCAGGCCGGGCAGCTTGATCCATACGAAATGGTATGGACACGCGGCCAGCAAAGTCAATACGATTGCGTATGGCGAGCCCCGCGGCGAGGCCGAATCCCGGACCAGGCCCTGCCGGATGGCTGTTTCCGGCGTAACGACATACTGCGACGCGCTTCTGCGTATGGTTAAATCAGGAACATGAACACCCTCCCGGCCCCGGTTTCCCCCCCTCCTGCGCCCGCGCGCGGCCCGCGCCTGAGCGCGGCCGACTGGGCCCAGGTGGCCCTGGACGTGATCGCCGAGCAGGGCGTGTCCGCGGTGGCGGTCGAGCCGTTGGCGCGCCGGCTGGGGGTCACCAAAGGCAGCTTCTACTGGCATTTCCCGTCGCGCGATGCGTTGCTGCAGGCGGCGCTGGAACGCTGGGAGGAGGTCGAGCAGCAACAGGTCTTCGGCAGCCTGGAAGACGAACCCGACCCGCGCGAGCGGCTGCGCCGGCTGTTCCAGCTGGTGGGCCACGAGACCAAGCCGCACGCGATCTACAGCGAGCTGCTCAAGGCGCTGGAGCATCCGGCGGTGGCGCCGGTGATCCTGCGCGTGTCGCAGCGGCGCCTGGACTACCTCACCGCCTCGTTCCGCCAGGCCGGGCTGGGCCGCGGCGAATCGCAGAACCGCGCGCGCCTGACCTACGCCGCCTATGTCGGCTTCCTGCAACTGCGCCCGCACCAGCCGAAGATGACCCACGAGGAATTCGAGGAATACCTCGAACACGTGATCAATACCCTGATCCCGGTTTAGGCCCTGCGCCCGGCGCGCCGCGGTCAGGGGATGACGATGGCGGTGCCGGCTTTGACCCGGTTCAGCGCGATCAGCGAGCGGAAGCCCACGACCAGGTCGTTCTCGGCGAACAGGCGCCGGGTCAGCACCTCGTAGGTCGGCATGTTCGGCGCGACGATCACCAGCACGAAGCTGATCCCGCCGGTGACGTAGTAGCACTGCTGCACTTCCGGCGTGGCCAGGAACAGCGCCTTGCCGCGGTCCGAAGTGGAGGCGCGCTCGTCCTTCATCTGCACCTCGACGATGGCGGTGATCGTGGCCGACACCGCCTCCGGGTCGACGATCGCCACGTTGGCGGCGATCACCCCGGATTTCTCCATCGCCGCGATCCGCCGCTGCACCGCGGCGGTGGACAGGTTCACCGCTTCGGCGATGGCCCGTTGCGGGGCCGTGTTGTCGCGCTGGACGATGTCCAGGATCGCGCGGTCGTAGCGGTCCAGGTGGAAAGGGGTGGCGAGCGGATTGCGCGTTTTCCGGGGCATGATCGAGTAGATGTTGCGCGGGGTGCCGGGATATTAAGCACGATAATCGCCATTGCACGAGTAGATTGCGCGCATGGACACGCTCACCGCACCCGCCGGGCTGCTGGTGGCGCCGCGCTGGCGCGCGCTTGCCGCCGGCCTGGCGCGGCGGCAATGGTGGACCCTGGCCTGGCTCGCCCTGGCCGGCAACACCCTCTATTACCTGCTGCTGTCCAGCGCAGTGCAGGCCGGCGGCATCGCCATGACCTCGCTGGTGATCGGTTTCCTGCCGGTGGCGGTGACCGTGGTCGGCAGCCGCGA
>Ga0056913_1001022_pt1 | contig 16513 bp, 12 predicted proteins | sample EBPBio282013_DNA_FD_55170 | JGI IMG/M metagenome (GOLD analysis project Ga0056913, IMG submission 55170) | Wastewater treatment Type I Accumulibacter community from EBPR Bioreactor in Madison, WI, USA - Reactor 2_5/28/2013_ DNA (Hybrid Assembly) | ecosystem: Engineered > Bioreactor > EBPR >... | reverse complement strand
CTGGTCCCGGCGAAAAAGCGCGAGATCGTTGCCGAAGCGGAAGCCGAGGTCAAGGAGATCGAGAACCAGTACACCAATGGTCTGGTGACCAATGGCGAACGTTACAACAAGGTGGTGGACATCTGGGGCCGCACCGGCGACAAGGTTGCCAAGGTGATGATGGAACAGCTCGGCCAGGTGGAAGTGACCAATCGTCAGGGGGAAAAGGAAAAGCAGGATTCCTTCAATTCCATCTTCATGATGGCCGATTCCGGCGCGCGTGGTTCGGCAGCGCAGATTCGCCAGTTGGCGGGCATGCGGGGTCTGATGGCCAAGCCGGACGGCTCGATCATCGAGACGCCGATCACGACCAACTTCCGTGAGGGCCTGAACGTTCTTCAGTACTTCATCTCGACGCACGGAGCACGCAAGGGTCTCGCGGACACCGCCCTGAAGACGGCCAACTCGGGTTACCTGACGCGCCGACTGGTCGACGTGACGCAGGATCTGGTGGTCATCGAGGATGACTGCGGGACGACCAATGGCGTCACCATGAAAGCCCTGATCGAGGGGGGTGAAGTGATCGAGGCGCTGCGCGAGCGCATTCTCGGTCGGGTCACGGCGTCGGACGTCGTAGACCCCGACACCGAGGAGACGGTCATCGAACAAGGGACCCTGATCAGTGAGGATCATTGTGATCTGATCGACCAGGTCGGCATCGACGAAGTCAAGGTGCGTACGCCGTTGACCTGCGACACGCGCTACGGCCTGTGCGGCAAGTGTTACGGGCGCGACCTCGGGCGCGGTTCGCCGGTAAACGTCGGCGAGGCGGTTGGCGTGATCGCCGCACAATCCATCGGCGAACCGGGAACGCAGTTGACCATGCGCACCTTCCACGTCGGCGGTGCGGCCTCGCGTGCCGCAGTTGCCAGCCAGGTCGAGACGCGCAGTGCCGGTGTCGTCCGCTTCACCGCCACGATGCGCTACGTGACCAGTGCCAAGGGCGAGAAGATTGTCATCACGCGCTCCGGCGAGATCCTGATCACCGACGACAACGGTCGCGAACGGGAGAAGCACAAGGTTCCCTATGGCTCGACGTTGCAGGTCGTTGACGGACAGGCAGTAAAAGCCGGCGCCAGACTGGCCAGTTGGGATCCCCATACGCGCCCGATCATCGCCGAGTACTCGGGTCTGGTGAAGTTCGAGAATGTCGAGGAAGGCGTCACCGTCGCCAAGCAGATCGACGAGGTGACCGGGCTGTCGACGCTCGTTGTCATCGATCCGAAGCGGGGCGGCAAGGCTCCGAGCAAGGGCCTGCGTCCGCAGGTGCGACTGTTCGATCCCGCGGGTGACGAAGTGAAGATGCATGGCAGCGATCACCCGGTGACCATCACGTTCCAGGTGGGCGCGATCATCAATGTCTTCGACGGGCAGCAGATTTCCGTTGGCGACGTGCTCGCGCGCCTGCCGCAGGAATCGGCCAAGACGCGACATCACCGGCGGCCTGCCACGTGTCGCGGAACTCTTCGAAGCGCGTACCCCCAAGGACGCGGGCATGCTGGCCGAGTTCACCGGCACCATTTCCTTCGGCAAGGACACCAAAGGCAAGCAGCGGTTGGTGATCACGGACCTTGACGGCATCACCCACGAGTACCTGATCCTCAAGGACAAGCACGTCCTGGTGCACGACGGCCAGGTGGTCAACAAGGGCGAGTCGATCGTCGACGGTGCGCCCGATCCCCACGACATCCTGCGCTTGCTGGGGGTCGAGGCGCTGGCCATCTACATTACCGATGAAGTGCAGGACGTCTACCGCCTGCAGGGCGTGAAGATCAACGACAAGCACATCGAGGTGATCGTTCGCCAGATGCTGCGGCGCGTCAATGTGCTCGACCCCGGAGACACCAAGTTCATCAAGGGTGAGCAAGTCGAGCGTGCTCACCTGCTCGACGAGAATGACNGGATGCTTGCCGAAGGCAAGCTGCCCGCAACCTACGANCACGTNTTGCTGGGGATTACCAAGGCCTCGTTGTCGACCGATTCGTTCATNTCCGCNGCCTCCTTCCAGGAAACGACGCGGGTGTTGACCGAGGCGGCCATNATGGGCAAGCGCGACGAGTTGCGCGGACTCAAGGAGAACGTCATCGTCGGTCGTCTGATCCCGGCCGGGACGGGCCTCGCCTANCACGCTACGCGCAAGAAGAACGCGGCGGGCGAGGACATCGCNGCGGGAAGCGGCTGGCTGGAAGAGGACTTGGCGCGCAGCGAAGAGAATGCTCAGGACGCGCCTGTTGGTTGACTTGCAGCCCGTTAGTCCCTAAAATCGCCGGTCTTTGTCGCCGACGCGAACGCCGCGTTGGTTTGTCGTGAAAATCGCCAAGGCGGCCTTTGGTCCGCCTTGGTTTTTTGCAGANGCCCCGTGGTCTCCATGGTGGTTTCTGTACAGAACATAGGGGTGGGAACATGCCAACCATTAACCAGCTCGTGCGCAAGCCTCGTGAGGCGATTCGCAGCAAGAGCAAAGTGCCGGCCTTGGGGAATTGCCCGCAGAAACGCGGCGTCTGCACACGGGTGTACACCACGACGCCGAAAAAGCCAAACTCGGCGCTGCGGAAGGTTTGCAAGGTACGACTGACGAATGGCTTCGAGGTNATCTCGTACATCGGCGGCGAAGGCCACAACCTTCAGGAGCACTCGGTCGTNCTGATCCGCGGTGGCCGTGTCAAGGACCTGCCGGGCGTTCGTTATCACACGGTGCGTGGTTCGCTGGACACCCAGGGAGTCAAGAAGCGCAAGCAGAGCCGTTCCAAGTATGGCACGAAGCGGCCGAAGGCTGCCTGAGTCCCCGTCCGAGTACGGGCCGCTCCTGGTGGGCGGCTGGGAGGGAAGGTCGCCCGACCCTTCGACTGAATTGTGACTATGAGAGGTTGTTATGCCACGTCGTCGTGAAGTACCGAAGCGCGATATTCTGCCCGATCCGAAGTTTGGCAATGTCGAAGTTTCGAAGTTTGTCAATACGATCATGAAGTGCGGGAAGAAGTCCGTAGCCGAGCGCATCGTGTACGGTGCCTTTGATCTGATCGTCAGCAAGACCAGCAAGGATCCTCTNGAGGTCTTTGGTCTGGCGCTNGGCAACATCAAGCCCCTGGTCGAAGTGAAGAGCCGTCGCGTCGGTGGTGCCAACTACCAGGTGCCGGTCGAGGTCCGCCCGAGTCGTCGGATGGCGCTTGCCATGCGTTGGCTGCGCGAGTCGGCGCGCAAGCGTTCCGAGAAATCGATGGGTCAGCGCCTCGCCGCCGAAATGCTCGAGGCTTCCGAGAGCCGCGGCGGCGCCGTCAAGAAGCGCGACGAAGTCCACCGTATGGCCGAGGCCAACAAGGCGTTTGCGCACTTCCGGTTCTGAGGCGTCAGCATCGCTGTCTTCCGACGACGATCGTTCTTTCTTAGTGAAGGTTTATTACCGTGGCACGCAAAACCCCCATCGAGCGTTACCGGAACATCGGTATCAGCGCGCATATTGACGCCGGCAAGACGACGGCGACCGAGCGTATCCTGTTCTACACCGGCATCAACCACAAGATCGGTGAAGTGCACGATGGCGCCGCGACCATGGACTGGATGGCTCAGGAGCAGGAGCGCGGAATCACNATCACTTCGGCGGCGACGACCTGCTTCTGGAAAGGCATGCAGCTTGATCGCCCGGAGCACCGCATCAACATCATCGATACTCCTGGGCACGTTGACTTCACGATCGAAGTCGAACGTTCCATGCGGGTGCTCGACGGGGCGTGCATGATCTACTGTGCCGTCGGTGGGGTGCAACCGCAGTCGGAGACGGTGTGGCGTCAGGCGACGAAGTACAAGGTGCCGCGGCTNGCCTTCGTGAACAAGATGGACCGTCAGGGCGCAGATTTCTTCAAGGTCGTCGANCAGATGCGGATTCGCCTGAAGGCCAATCCGGTGCCGATCGTCATTCCGATCGGTAAGGAAGACTACTTCGAAGGTGTCGTCGATCTCATCAAGATGCGGGCCATCTACTGGGATGAAGCNTCGCTGGGAATGAAGTTCGATTATCGCGACATCCCCGCCAGCCTTCAGGCCGAGGCGGACGAGTGGCGGAGCAAGATGGTCGAGGCCGCCGCCGAATCGTCGGAAGAGCTGATGGACGCCTACCTGGAGCAGGGTGAGTTGAGCGAAGCTCAGGTCATCAAGGGTCTGCGTGATCGGACGATTGCCTGCGAGATCCAGCCGGCGCTGTGCGGCACCGCCTTNAAGAACAAGGGCGTGCAACGCATGCTCGATGCGGTGATCGACCTGCTGCCGTCGCCAGTCGATATTCCGCCGGTGACCGGAGAAAAGGAAGACGGCGAACTCGCTACGCGTGAGGCGTCCGACGATGCCAAGTTTTCCGCGCTGGCCTTCAAGCTGATGACCGACCCGTACGTCGGCCAACTGACCTTCATCCGGGTCTACTCCGGTGTCTTGAAGACGGGCGATACTATTTACAACCCGACGAAGGGCCGCAAGGAGCGTATCGGTCGCGTGCTGCAGATGCACGCCAACAACCGCGAGGAAATCAAGGAGGTGCTGGCTGGCGACATCGCTGCGTGCGTCGGCCTCAAGGAGGTGACGACCGGTGAGACGTTGTGCGACCCATCGGCGGTGATCACCCTTGAGCGGATGATCTTCCCCGAGCCGGTGATTCACGTGGCTGTCGAGCCGAAGACCAAGCCGGACCAGGAGAAGATGGGTATCGCCCTGGGTCGCCTGGCGCAGGAGGATCCGTCGTTCCGCGTGCGTACCGACGAGGAGTCGGGGCAAACGATCATTTCCGGCATGGGCGAGTTGCACCTCGAGATCATCGTCGATCGGCTGAAGCGCGAGTTCGGCGTCGATGCCAACGTCGGTGCGCCGCAGGTGGCTTACCGCGAGTGCATCAAGAAATCGGTCGAACAGGAAGGCAAGTTTGTCAAGCAGTCGGGCGGGCGTGGTCAATACGGTCATGTCTGGTTGAAGATCGAACCCAATGAGCCGGGCAAGGGCTACGAGTTCGTCGATGCGATCAAGGGGGGCACCGTACCGCGCGAGTATATTCCGGCGGTGGACAAGGGCTTGCAGGATGCGGTCACCAGCGGTGTACTGGCCGGTTTTCCTGTGGTCGACATCAAGTTCACGCTGTTCGAAGGCTCCTACCATGACGTGGACTCCAACGAGAACGCTTTTCGCATGGCCGCCGCCATAGCCTTCAAGGACGGTATGCGGCGGGCCTCGCCGACTCTGCTGGAGCCGATGATGGCGGTCGAGGTCGAGACGCCGGAAGACTACATGGGCAACGTGATGGGCGATCTGTCGAGCCGCCGGGGCATGGTACAGGGTATGGAGGACCTGCCCGGCAACATCAAGGCGATCAAGGCCGAGGTGCCGCTGGCCGAGATGTTCGGTTACTCGACCACCCTGCGCTCGCTGTCCCAGGGTCGCGCGACCTATTCGATGGAGTTCAAGCACTACGCCGAAGCGCCGAAGAACGTCGCCGAGGCGGTAATCAACAAGAAATGACCATGTTACTGAGGATACGCTGATGGCCAAGGGAAAATTTGAACGTACGAAGCCGCACGTGAATGTGGGGACGATTGGGCACGTTGATCACGGAAAGACGACGCTGACGGCGGCGATCACGACCATTCTGGCGAAGAAGTTCGGCGGAGTGGCGAAGGCCTACGACCAGATCGACGCGGCGCCGGAAGAGAAGGCGCGCGGCATCACGATCAACACGGCGCACGTCGAGTACGAGACGTCGAAGCGGCACTATGCGCACGTCGACTGCCCGGGTCACGCGGACTACATCAAGAACATGATTACCGGTGCGGCGCAGATGGACGGCGCGATCCTGGTGGTGTCGGCGGCGGATGGCCCGATGCCGCAGACGCGCGAGCACATTCTGCTGGCGCGGCAGGTGGGCGTGCCGTACATCATCGTCTATCTGAACAAGTGCGACATGGTCGACGACGCCGAGCTGCTCGAGCTGGTCGACATGGAGGTTCGTGAGTTGCTGTCGAAGTACGACTTCCCGGGCGACGATGTGCCGATCATCCAGGGTTCGGCGCTGAAGGCGCTGGAAGGCGACACCGGCGCGCTCGGCGAACAGTCGGTGATGGCGCTGGCGGATGCGCTCGATGCGTACATCCCGACGCCGGAGCGGGCGGTGGACAAGCCCTTCCTGCTGCCGCTCGAGGACGTTTTCTCGATTTCCGGCCGGGGCACCGTGGTGACCGGGCGGGTGGAGCGCGGGGTGGTCAAGGTCGGCGAGGAAGTCGAGATTGTCGGCATTCGGCCGACGATCAAGACGACCTGCACGGGCGTCGAGATGTTCCGCAAGCTGCTCGACCAGGGCCAGGCCGGTGACAACGTCGGTGTTCTCCTGCGCGGCATCAAGCGTGAAGACGTCGAGCGTGGCCAGGTTCTTGCCAAGCCGGGTTCGATCAAGCCGCACACGCACTTCACGGGTGAGGTTTACGTGCTGTCGAAGGAAGAGGGTGGTCGTCACACGCCGTTCTTCAACAACTATCGCCCGCAGTTCTACTTCCGGACGACGGATGTGACCGGCGCGATCGCCATGCCCGAAGGCGTCGAGATGGTGATGCCGGGCGACAACATCCAGATGACCGTCAAACTGATCTCGCCGATCGCCATGGAGGAGGGCTTGCGTTTCGCCATCCGCGAAGGCGGCCGCACCGTGGTGCCGGCGTCGTGGCCAAGATCATCGAGTAGTTCCTTTCAGGCTTCGTGGTGGCTCCGTTCGCGGAGCCGCCACAGTCTCTGCTGCAGGGGCATAGCTCAACTGGCAGAGCGTCGGTCTCCAAAACCGAAGGTTGGGGGTTCGATTCCCTCTGCCCCTGCCATCATCAATCATTGCGGACCCCATGGCCGATAAGTTCAAGTTTGCGTTGGCGGTATTGCTGCTTGCGGCCGGCGTTGCTGGCTTTTACCTTCTCGCCGGGCAGGCGATGATCCTGCGCGTCCTCGCTGTTCTCGCCGGTACCGGCCTGGCCGCCGCCGTTGCCTGGCAGACCGAGCAGGGCCGCCTGTTCTTCGGCTTCGCGAAAGAGGCGTCGACCGAAGCCAAGAAGGTTGTCTGGCCTTCGCGCAAGGAAACCATGCAGACCACGGGTCTGGTGTTTGCCTTCGTGGTGGTGATGGCTCTCTTCCTGTGGCTGACCGACAAGGGTCTCGAGTGGGTTCTGTACGATCTGGTGCTGGGGTGGAGAAAAACATGAGCATGCGCTGGTACGTCGTACACGCCTATTCNGGTTTCGAGAAGAGCGTGCAGCGCGCCCTCCTGGAACGTATACAGCGCCAGGGCATGNAGGAGTCCTTTGGTCGCATCCTGGTCCCCGTGGAGGAGGTTGTCGAGCTCAAGATGGGGCAAAAGAGCATTTCCGAACGCAAGTTCTTCCCCGGCTACGTGCTCGTGGAAATGGAAATGAACGACGACTCCTGGCACCTCGTCAAGAGCACTCCGAAAGTGACCGGGTTTGTCGGCGGTACTGCCAACAAGCCGTCGCCGATTTCCGAGAAGGAAGTCGCCAAGATCATGCAGCAGATGCAGGAAGGCGTGGACAAGCCGCGTCCGAAGGTTCTTTTCGAGCCGGGCGAGGTAGTCCGTGTCAAGGATGGCCCGTTCACCGATTTNCATGGCGCCGTCGAGCAAGTGAACTACGAGAAGAATCGTCTGCGCGTGTCGGTGACCATTTTCGGCCGTCCGACGCCGGTNGAACTGGAGTTTGCCCAGGTCGAGAAGGCCTGACCCTGAATAANCAGCGCGGTGCGTGCAAGCTTTCTTGGCGTACCGCAGTAGGGCGGCTCCCGGGCCGCGTTTGTCGTTTGGGGAGCGCTCTCGAGAGCGCGTTTGCACCCGTCTAGAGGAGTTGCATCGTGGCAAAGAAAATCATCGGCTATATCAAGTTGCAAGTGCCGGCGGGCAAGGCCAACCCTTCGCCGCCGATCGGACCGGCGCTGGGCCAGCGCGGTCTGAACATCATGGAATTCTGCAAGACCTTCAACGCCCAGACGCAAGGGCTGGAGCCGGGTCTGCCGATTCCTGTGGTGATTACCGCCTTCGCGGACAAGAGTTTCACCTTCATCATGAAGACGCCACCGGCAACGGTTCTGATCAAGAAGGCGATCGGTATCCAGAAGGGCAGTGCCAAACCTCATACCGTCAAGGTGGGTACGCTGACGCGTGCCCAGTGCGAAGCGATTGCCACGCAGAAAATGCCCGATCTCACCGCTGCTGATCTGGAGGCTGCCGTGCGCACGATCGCCGGCAGCGCGTACACGATGGGCGTCACGGTGGAGGGCCTCTGAGATGGCAACCATCAGCAAGCGTCAAAAGGCCTTCAAGGGAAAAACCGATCGCAACAGCAGCTTTGCACTGGTCGATGCGCTGAAGTTGGCCAAGGAACTGGCGACTGCCAAGTTCGACGAATCGATCGANGTNGCCGTCTGCCTGGGTGTCGATCCGCGCAAGTCGGATCAGATCGTTCGTGGTTCGGTGGTGCTGCCGGCCGGTACCGGCAAGACGGTCCGCGTGGCCGTCTTCGCGCAGGGCGAGAAGGCGGCGGCGGCCCGGGAAGCGGGCGCCGATATCGTCGGCTTCGAGGATTTGGCCGCCGAGATCAAGTCCGGAGTGATCAACTTTGATCGCGTGATTGCCACCCCCGACGCGATGCGAGTAGTCGGACAACTCGGTCAGATTCTCGGGCCGCGCGGTTTGATGCCGAACCCGAAGGTCGGCACGGTGACCATGGATGTGGCGACCGCCGTCAAGAACGCCAAGGCGGGTCAGGTGCAGTACCGCACGGACAAGGGCGGCATCATTCATAGCACGGTAGGCCGCGCCTCGTTCGAAGTCGATCAGTTGGCGATCAACGTCAAGGCGCTGGTCGATGCCCTGATCAAGGCCAAGCCGGCGACGTCCAAAGGTCAGTATGTGCGCCGGATCGCGCTGTCGAGCACGATGGGTCCGGGCATTCGCGTGGATTCGACCACGTTGTAGTGAGCATTAGCGGATCGCTCTTGCCATGAGAGCGGTCCGGCAAGGAACTTTGTTGGGCTGTCGACGGTGCCATCCGGCCGTGCCGGCAGATCGTCAAAGACCGCAGGTGTCGAGGGCGGTTGCCTTGGACTTAAGTGTGCAAGCGGCCTGCGTAGACGGTGCGCCCCGAAAAGGATTTTGCAGCGACGAGCGTCATGCTGCCAGCCCTGATCCAGGTCGCCGTGGGTGCGGCGCTTCCTGCCGGAAGCGCCGTGTGTTGACTTGATTGGAGGAAGGGCCTGTGGGTCTCAATCTTGAAGAAAAGAAAGCCGTCGTGGCTGAGGTGTCGGCAAAGATCGCCAGTGCCCAGACGATCGTCGTGGCTGAGTACGCCGGCATGCCGGTGGCTCATCTGACGCGTCTGCGCGCGCAGGCTCGCGCCTCGGGTGTTTACCTGCGCGTGCTGAAGAACACCCTGGTGCGGCGAGCGGTTGANGGGAGTGTGTTCGCCAGTNTGGGCGAGCACATGACCGGGCCGCTGATTTACAGCATCTCGGAGGATCCGGTTGCGGCGGCGAAAGTGCTCAACGATTTCGCAAAAACGAATGACAAGCTGATCCTCAGGGCCGGCAGTTATTCCGGCGACGTCCTGGACAAGGCCGGTGTGCAGGCGCTGGCCTCGATTCCGAGTCGCGACGAACTGCTTGGCCAGTTGCTTGGCATCATGCAGGCGCCGGTGACCGGTTTTGCCTGTGCGCTCGCGGCTCTCGCCAAACAACGAGAAGAAGCAGTTGCCTGATCGCGCTGTCGGTTCTTACGAGTCTAAAGATTTAGGAGTTTACTGATTATGGCTATTACCCAAGAAGACATCCTCGAAGCCGTCGGTTCGATGACGGTCATGCAANTGAACGATCTGGTCAAGGCGTTCGAAGAGAAGTTCGGNGTCTCCGCCGCCTCCATGGCGGTGGCTGCGCCCGGTGCGGCTGCCCCGGTCGTCGAGGAGCAGACCGAGTTTACCGTCATGCTGATGGCGGCAGGGGAGAAGAAGGTCGAGACCATCAAGGTCGTTCGCGCGGCTACCGGTCTTGGTCTCAAGGAAGCGAAGGATCTTGTCGACGGGGCACCGAAGGCCGTCAAGGAGGCCATCTCCAAGGCCGATGCCGAAGCCCTCAGAAAGCTGCTCGAGGATGCTGGAGCCAAGGTCGAGGTCAAGTAGTTCCGGTCACACAAGCTGGGCTGACAGCCTTTCGGCTGTCAGCCCTTTTGTGCTTTTCCGGAAACAGCTTTGCGTCTTCCCACTTCCCGGACGCCAGGCTGAGCAGCGTGCAAACGCAATGATGAGTAGCCCGAGCAGAGTCGCCACCGGCCTGCTCCTTGCTGTCCTAATCGTATTGCGTTTGTCCGTTGCGGTCCGGCGGGTCTTGCGACTGTCGCCGGTGCATGCTAGAGGATTTGCCTTCTGAGTTCGGAGCGACCATGACCTACTCATACACCGAGAAAAAGCGTATCCGCAAGAGCTTCGCCAAGCGCGCCAGCGTTCTTGACGTGCCGTTCTTGCTGGCCACCCAGCTCGAGTCCTTCACTGCTTTCCTGCAGGCCAACGTGCCGGTGGCGCAGCGCAGGAACCAGGGTCTGCAGGCGGCGTTTTCCTCGATCTTTCCGATCGTCAGTCACAGTGGCAACGCGCGCCTCGAGTTTGTCAGTTACGCGCTTTCCGACCCGGCTTTCGACGTCACCGAGTGCCAGCAGCGCGGCCTGACCTTCGCCTCGGCTCTGCGCGCCAAGGTGCGTCTGGTCATTCTCGATCGCGAGACGCCCGACACCATCAAGGAAGTCAAGGAGCAGGAAGTCTACATGGGCGAGATNCCCTTGATGACCTCCACGGGTTCCTTCGTCATCAATGGTACCGAGCGAGTCATCGTCTCGCAGCTTCACCGNTCGCCGGGAGTGTTCTTCGAGCACGACCGGGGCAAGACGCACAGTTCGGGCAAGCTGCTCTTCTCCGCACGCGTGATTCCCTATCGCGGTTCGTGGCTGGATTTCGAGTTCGATCCGAAGGACCTGCTCTTCTTCCGTGTCGACCGGCGCCGCAAGATGCCGGTGACCTCGCTGCTGAAAGCCATCGGTTTGACGCCGCAACGGATCCTGCGTGAGTTCTTCGAGTTCGACACCTTCCATGTNGGCGGGAAGATCATCGAGTTTGCGCTCGTTCCCGAGCGTCTGCGTGGCGAAGTGGCTCGCTTCGACTTCAACGACCCGTCCGGGAAGCTGATCATCGCCAAGGACAAGCGCATTACTGCCAAGCACATCCGCGAACTGGATGCCGCGGGTATCAAACAGGTCGCGGTGCCGGATGACTTCCTGATCGGTCGGGTGGTTGCCGAGGAAATCGTCGATCAGAACACCGGCGAGATCCTGGCCAATGCCAACGAAGAGATCACCGAAGGCTTGCTGGCGAAGCTTGTCGAAGCCGGTGTGGCGACCTTGCAGACCCTCTACATCAACGACCTCGATCGGGGCGGCTTCATTTCGCAGACGCTGCGTACGGACGAAACGGCAACCCGACAGGCGGCACGCATCGCCATCTACCGCATGATGCGACCGGGTGAACCGCCAACCGAAGAAGCCGTCGAGATCCTCTTCAATGGCCTGTTCTACTCTGACGATCGTTACGATCTCTCCGCCGTCGGCCGCATGAAGTTCAACCGGCGAGTCGGCCGCAAGGCCGTCGTCGAGCACAAGGTCATGCTCAAGCATGTGCCGTCGAAGCGCGAAGGTCTCGTCAAACTGGTCAATGAAGTGGTGAGTGACTCGGTGCCTGTGGTCGACCAGGTCATGGCCGAATTGAGCTACGGGCCGCGCGCAGTTGCCGAAAACCTCACCCAAGAGGCTGCCGTAACCCTGTTCGAGCAGTTGAAGGCCATGGGTGCCACCGGCGAGGTGCGCGAACAACTGACGCTGTCGCCGCGCGACATCGTCGAGGTGATCAAACTCCTCGTCGAACTGCGCAACGGACGGGGTGAAATCGATGATATCGACCACCTCGGCAATCGGCGCGTTCGCTCGGTGGGCGAACTGGCGGAGAATCAGTTNCGGGCGGGTCTGGTGCGCGTCGAGCGGGCGGTGAAGGAGCGCCTGTCGCAGGCCGAGTCGGACAATCTGATGCCGCACGATCTGATCAACGCCAAGCCGATCAGCGCTGCCGTCCGCGAGTTCTTCGGATCCAGCCAGTTGTCGCAGTTCATGGACCAGACCAACCCGTTGTCGGAAATCACCCACAAGCGTCGCGTTTCGGCCCTCGGTCCGGGCGGCTTGACGCGCGAGCGTGCCGGCTTCGAAGTGCGCGACGTACACCCGACGCACTACGGCCGAGTTTGCCCGATCGAGACGCCGGAGGGTCCGAACATCGGCCTCATCAACTCGCTGGCGCTGTTCGCGCGCACCAATGAGTATGGTTTCCTCGAGACTCCCTACCGGAAGGTGGCGGATGGTCGAGTCAGCGATCAGATCGAGTACCTCTCGGCGATCGAAGAGGGGGCCTACATCATTGCCCAGGCCAACTCGGATCTGGGCGAGGGTGGGGTGTTGATGGATCAGCTGGTGACCTGTCGGGAGAAGGGTGAAACGATCCTCGCCGAACCGGCGCGTGTGCAGTACATGGATGTAGCGCCGAGCCAGATCGTGTCGGTGGCGGCGTCGCTGATTCCCTTCCTCGAGCACGACGACGCGAACCGTGCCCTGATGGGTGCCAACATGCAACGCCAGGCGGTTCCTTGCCTACGCCCGGAGAAGCCGCTAGTCGGCACCGGCATCGAGCGTACGGTTGCCGTCGACTCGGGCACGGCGGTGCAGGCCAAACGTGGCGGCAAGGTGGACTACGTCGACGCCTCGCGCGTCGTGGTGCGCGTCAACGACGATGAGACAGGACCCGGTGAAGTCGGTGTCGACATCTACAACCTCGTCAAGTACACCCGCTCCAATCAGAACACCAATATCAACCAGCGGCCGCTGGTCCGCGTTGGCGATCTGATCGCGCGCGGTGATGTGGTCGCTGACGGCGCGTCGACCGACAAGGGTGAGCTGGCCCTCGGCCAGAATATGCTGGTCGCGTTCATGCCGTGGAACGGTTACAACTTCGAGGATTCGATCCTGATCTCGGAGCGCGTCGTGGCGCAGGACCGTTTCACCTCGATTCACATCGAGGAACTGACGGTGGTCGCCCGCGACACGAAGTTGGGTCCGGAGGAGATCACCCGCGACATCGCTTCTCTTGGCGAGTCGCAACTGTCGCGTCTCGATGAATCCGGAATTGTCTATATTGGCGCCGAAGTCGAAGCCGGCGACGTTCTCGTCGGCAAAGTGACGCCGAAGGGCGAGACGCAACTGACGCCGGAAGAGAAGCTCCTGCGGGCGATCTTTGGCGAGAAGGCGTCGGACGTCAAGGATACCTCGCTACGCGTGCAGTCGGGAATCGCCGGTACGGTCATCGACGTCCAGGTGTTCACGCGCGAGGGGATCGAGCGCGACAAGCGCGCGCAGTCGATCATCGACGACCACTTGCGCAGCTACAAACTCGATCTGGCCGACCAACTGCGGATCGTCGAGCGCGATGCCTTTGCCCGCGTCGAGCGACTGATCGTCGGCAAGCCGGCCAACGGCGGGCCGAAGCGACTGGCGAAGGGTACGCTGGTCGTGCAGGAGTATCTCGACGGCATCGAGCCGCATCACTGGTTCGACATCCGGATGGCCGACGAAGAAGTTGCCCATCAGCTGGAATCGCTGCGCGAGGGCCTGGAACAGACCCGCAAGGGCTTCGATATTGCCTTTGAGGAGAAGCGCAAAAAGCTGACCCAGGGCGACGAACTGCCGCCGGGCGTGCAGAAGATGGTCAAGGTCTATGTCGCCGTCAAGCGCCGCCTGCAGGCGGGTGACAAGATGGCCGGACGGCATGGTAACAAGGGCGTCGTCTCACGTATCGTGCCGGTGGAGGACATGCCTTACATGGCCGACGGCCGGCCGGTCGATATCGTCCTCAATCCGCTTGGCGTTCCTTCGCGGATGAACGTCGGCCAGATTCTCGAGGTGCACCTCGGACTGGCCGCCAAGGGCCTCGGCATCAAGATCGGCGAGATGCTCAGCCGACAGGCCAACGCCAACGAGGTGCGTGGATTCCTCGAGCAGATCTACAACGGCACCGGCAAGTCCGAAGACCTCGACCAGCTCAATGACGTCGAGATCAACGAAATGGCCGGCAACCTGGAGGCGGGAGTTCCCTTTGCGACCCCGGTTTTCGACGGCGCCAAGGAGTCGGAGATCAAGTCGATGCTGGCGCTGGCCGGCATGCCGGAATCCGGGCAGATGACCCTCTACGATGGTCGTACCGGCGAACAGTTCGAGCGTCAGGTGACGGTGGGTTACATGCACGTGCTGAAGCTTCATCACCTCGTCGATGACAAGATGCACGCCCGCTCCACCGGTCCGTACTCGCTGGTTACCCAGCAGCCGCTCGGTGGCAAGGCGCAGTTCGGCGGCCAGCGTTTCGGCGAGATGGAGGTCTGGGCGCTGGAAGCCTATGGCGCCTCCTATGTGCTGCAGGAAATGCTCACGGTCAAGTCCGANGACGTCAATGGCCGGACGAAGGTCTACGAGAACATCGTCAAGGGCGACCACAAGATCGACGCCGGCATGCCCGAGTCCTTCAACGTACTGGTCAAGGAAATCCGCTCGCTGGCGATCGATATTGATCTCGAACGTTTCTGATTGTTTGCCAAGGGGTGAGCGCTGAAGGTTTTGGTNCGACCNGCCTCGCCGCTNTTTNCCCCCGACGCCTCACTCCTTACTGGAGCAAAAGATGAAAGCACTGCTTGATTTGTTCAGACAGGTGACGCAGGAAGAGCAGTTCGATGCGATCACCATCGGTCTCGCATCGCCGGACAAGATCCGCTCGTGGTCCTACGGCGAAGTGAAGAAGCCTGAGACGATCAACTATCGTACCTTCAAGCCGGAACGCGACGGCTTGTTCTGTGCCAAGATTTTTGGCCCGATCAAGGATTACGAGTGCCTTTGCGGCAAGTACAAGCGGCTCAAGCATCGTGGTGTGATCTGCGAGAAGTGCGGCGTCGAAGTGACGCTCGCCAAGGTTCGTCGCGAGCGCATGGCGCATATCGAACTNGCCAGCCCGGTCGCGCATATCTGGTTTCTGAAAAGCCTGCCCAGTCGGCTGGGCATGGTTCTCGACATGACACTGCGCGACATCGAGCGCGTCCTCTATTTCGAGGCCTTCGTCGTTTTCGATCCGGGCATGACGCCGCTGGCGCGCGGCCAGTTGCTGACCGAGGATGACTACCTGGCCAAGGTCGAGGAGTATGGCGACGACTTCTACGCCGCCATGGGGGCCGAAGGGATTCGCGAGTTGTTGCGCTCGATCGATCTCGGACGTGAAGTCGAGGGTTTGCGCTCGGAGCTCGAGACGACCACCTCGGAGACCAAGAGCAAGAAATTCTCGAAGCGTCTGAAGATTCTCGAAGGCTTCCAGAAGTCGGGGATCAAGCCCGAGTGGATGGTGCTCGAGGTGCTACCGGTCTTGCCGCCCGATCTCCGCCCGCTGGTGCCGCTCGACGGCGGACGTTTCGCTACCTCGGATCTCAACGACCTCTATCGTCGGGTGATCAACCGCAACAACCGCTTGAAGCGTCTGCTCGAACTCAAGGCGCCGGAGATCATCGTACGCAACGAGAAGCGCATGCTCCAGGAAGCGGTGGACTCGCTGCTCGACAACGGCCGGCGTGGCAAGGCGATGACCGGTGCCAACAAGCGCCCCCTCAAGTCCCTGGCGGACATGATCAAGGGCAAGGGTGGTCGTTTCCGCCAGAACCTGCTCGGCAAGCGCGTCGACTACTCGGGGCGTTCGGTGATCGTCGTTGGGCCGCAACTCAAGCTGCACCAGTGCGGTCTGCCGAAGCTGATGGCGCTCGAGTTGTTCAAGCCCTTCATTTTCAACCGTCTCGAGGTGATGGGCCTGGCGACGACCATCAAGCAGGCGAAGAAGATGGTCGAGACGCAGGAAGCGGTGGTCTGGGACATCCTCGAAGAGGTGATTCGTGAGCATCCGATCATGCTCAACCGTGCGCCGACGCTGCACCGCCTTGGCATCCAGGCCTTCGAGCCGACGCTGATCGAGGGCAAGGCGATCCAGTTGCATCCACTGGTCTGTGCCGCCTTCAACGCTGACTTCGACGGCGACCAGATGGCTGTGCACGTGCCCTTGTCCCTCGAGGCCCAGATGGAGGCACGGACGCTGATGCTCGCCTCCAACAACGTCCTGTCGCCGGCAAATGGCGAACCGATCATCGTTCCCTCACAGGATATCGTCCTCGGTCTCTATTACGCCACGCGGGAGCGCATCAACGCTACCGGCGAGGGCATGCTCTTCCCCGATCTCGCGGAAGTGACGCGCGCCATGCAGGCCGGTTCGCTTGACCTGCACGCCCGCATTTCGGT
>Ga0056913_1001004_pt1 | contig 16947 bp, 16 predicted proteins | sample EBPBio282013_DNA_FD_55170 | JGI IMG/M metagenome (GOLD analysis project Ga0056913, IMG submission 55170) | Wastewater treatment Type I Accumulibacter community from EBPR Bioreactor in Madison, WI, USA - Reactor 2_5/28/2013_ DNA (Hybrid Assembly) | ecosystem: Engineered > Bioreactor > EBPR >... | reverse complement strand
CCGACGATCATCGTCGAGGCGGCGGCGAAGGCCACCCAGAAATTGTATTCGACGGCAGCCAGGATGACCATGAACTCGCCGACGAAGCCGGACGTGGCGGGCAGTCCGGCATTGGCCATCGCAAACAGCATGAAGAACGCCGCAAACTTCGGCATCCTGTTGACAACGCCACCGTAATCGGCGATCTGTCGCGAATGCGCCCGGTCGTACATCACGCCAATCGAGAAGAACATCGCACCGGAAACGAAGCCGTGCGAAATCATCTGCACCAGCGCGCCTTCGACACCCAGCGCGCTGAACATGAAAAAGCCGAGGGTAACAAAGCCCATGTGGGCAATCGACGAGTAGGCAACCAGCTTCTTCATGTCCTCCTGTGCCAGCGCCACGAAGCCGATATAAATGATGGCGATCAGCGACAACCCGATCACCAGGCCAGAGAGTTGATGCGAAGCATCCGGCGCAATCGGCAGCGAGAAGCGCAGAAAGCCGTAGGCACCGAGTTTCAGCGCGATCGCCGCCAGGACGATCGAACCACCGGTCGGCGCCTCGACGTGCGCGTCCGGCAACCAGGTATGTACCGGCCACATCGGCACCTTGACAGCGAAAGCAATCAGGAAGGCGAGGAACAGCCAGGTCTGCGGCGTCCTGCCGAGAGGCATCTGATGCCAGTCGAGGATGGAGAAGCTGCCGCCCGACTGGATGAACATGTAGAGCAGGGCGATCAGGAAAAGCAGCGAACCCATCAGGGTGAACAGGAAGAACTTGAAAGCCGCATAAACACGTCGCGGGCCACCCCAGATGCCGATGATCAGGTACAAGGGGATCAGCGAGGCCTCGAAGAACACGTAAAACAGCAGGCCGTCGAGCGCTGAAAATATGCCGTTCAACAAACCGGACATGATCAGGAAACCGGCGTTGTATTGTGCCACCTTGCTGTCGATGACTTGCCAGCCGGCGAGGATGACCGTTACCGTTATGAAGCTGTTGAGGATCACGAACAGCATCGAGATACCGTCAACACCGAGATGGTAGTTGACATTGAAACGCGGAATCCAGGTCTTCAGCTCGACGAACTGCATCGCCGGGGTAAGCATGTCAAAACCGGTATAGAGCGGAATCGTCACCAACAGGCCGGCGACAGCACCGAGTAGGGACAGCATTCGTGCCAGCGGTGCATTGCGATCGGATCCGGTCGCCAGGACAACCAGACCGGCGAGAATCGGAATCCAGATGGCAAGAGAGAGAAGCGGCGTGCCTGACATATCGTTCCCAGTCTTTCTCTAGCTCAGGCGCGCGTGACCCAAAGGGTCATCAAGACAAACACGCCGATAATCATCGTAAAAGCGTAGTGGTAAATGTGACCGGTCTGGAAGAGCCGAGCCACGGCCGCGAACCAGCCGACCAGATGCACGGAACCGTTGACGATGATGCCNTCGATCAGACCGGCGTCGCCGCCTTTCCACAGACCGCGGCCAAGCAGCCGTGCACCGCCGGCAAAAACCACGTCGTTGAACTTGTCGAAGTAGTACTTGTTGTCGAGCAGGGTGTACANCCCCCCGAAACGGCTCTTGATCGCTGCCGGGATGTCCGGGCGCTTCATGTACAGGAACCACGACAGAGCTACACCGAAGAACGCCAGCCAGAACACCGCAGTGGTCACGGCGTGTGTCGCCATGGCGAAAGCCCCGTGGAAATGGTGGGCGAGTTCCTTCATCACCGGATGCGCGACGGAGTCGACGAAGATTGCATCCTTGAAGAAGTCGCCGAAGAGCATTGGCTCGATGCCGATGTAGCCGATGATCACGGATGGAATCGCCAGCATGATCAGNGGCAGAGTCACCACCCAGGGTGTTTCGTGCGGNTTTTGGCCCGGCGCGAGACCATGGTGGTGCGCATCGGGTTCGTCGTCGGCGTGCGCGCCGTGATCACTGCCCGCCTTGGCATGGTCATCATCATGGCTGGCATGGCTGTCTGCCGCGCCATGGGCGGCGCCGTGGCCATGCGATGCCGCCTTGCCAAACCGCTCTTCGCCATGGAAGACCAGGAAATACATGCGGAANGAATAGAAGGCCGTCACGAAGACGCCGGCCATTACGGCAAAGTAGGCGAAACCGGCACCCGGCAGGTGCGACAGCGCCACCGCCTCGATGATCGAGTCCTTTGAGTAGAAGCCGGCGAAGAACGGCGTCCCGATCAGCGCCAGCGAGCCGATCAGGGAAGTGATCCAGGTGATCGGCATGTACTTGCGCAGACCGCCCATGTTGCGGATATCCTGATCGTGGTGCATGCCGATGATCACCGAACCCGCGCCGAGGAACAGCAGTGCCTTGAAGAAGGCGTGCGTCATCAGATGAAAAATCGCCACAGAGTAGGCGGAGACGCCCAGCGCGACCGTCATGTAACCGAGTTGTGAGAGCGTGGAATAGGCCACCACGCGCTTGATATCGTTCTGGATGATGCCGAGGAAGCCCATGAACAGCGCGGTGATCGAGCCGATGACGATGACGAAGGACAGCGCGGTATCCGACAGCTCGAACAGTGGAGACATGCGCGCCACCATGAAGATGCCGGCCGTCACCATCGTCGCCGCGTGGATCAGCGCCGAGATTGGCGTCGGGCCTTCCATCGAATCGGGCAGCCAGACATGCAGTGGAACCTGCGCCGACTTGCCCATGGCACCGATGAACAGCAGGATGCAAATGGCGGTCATCAGCGCAATGCGGTTCTCACCGAACAGCGCAATGGTGGTATCGGCGGCCACGGCCGGTGCGAGGGCAAAAACAGCGGCGTAGTCGAGCGTTCCGAAGTAGGCAAGAACGAGACCGATGCCGAGAATGAAACCGAAGTCACCGACGCGGTTGACCAGGAAGGCCTTGAGATTGGCAAAGATTGCCGTCGGCCGCGTGTACCAGAAGCCGATCAGGAGATACGAAACCAGGCCAACGGCCTCCCAGCCAAAGAACAATTGCATGAAATTGTTGCTCATCACGAGCATCAACATCGAGAAAGTGAACAACGAGATGTAGCTGAAGAAGCGGTTATAGCCGGGATCGTCCTGCATGTAGCCGATGGTGTAGATGTGTACCATCAGGGAGACCGAGGTGACGACGAGCATCATGGTCACCGTCAGTTGATCGATCAGGAAACCCACTTCGAAGCGGTACTCGCCCGAAGTCAGCCATTGGTAGACGGGTCCATTGTAGGTGTTGCCCGCCATCACGTCCTTGAAGATCACCAACGAGGCCAGACAGGCGATGGCAACNCCGGCGATGGTTACGGTGTGCGCCACCCAGCGAGGAATTACCCGGCAGAACAGGCCGGCAATGATTGCGCCAACGAGCGGCGCCAGAGGAACCAGCAGGTAGAGCTTTTGCATTTCCATGTTCAACCCTTCAGGCTGTCCAGATCATCCACATGGATGGTCTTCAGGTTGCGGAACAGCACCACGAGAATCGCCAGCCCGATTGCCGATTCGGCAGCCGCGACGGTCAGGATGAAGAAAACGAAAACCTGCCCGGCAAGATCCTGCAAGTAGTGGGAAAAGGCGATGAAGTTCATGTTCACCGCCAGCAGCATCAACTCGATCGACATCAGAATGATGATCAGATTCTTGCGGTTGAGGAAGATACCGACGACGCTGATCGCGAAAAGGATCGCGCCCAGGATCAAAAAATGGGACAGTGTAAGCAAGGTACCTCCCTGATTCCTTCTGCATGGCGCGGCCGGTTGCCCGGCCGCTCCGTCTTATTCTCGGTGTAGATATCGCGTCAAGCGCGGTCAGTCTCTCTTCTCGGCAGGCATCTGGAGTACGCGGACGCGCTCCCCTGCCTTGACGAACACCTGCTGGGAGGGATTGACAGCCTTGTTCTTTCGCTTGCCACGCTGAGTCAGGGCGACGGCGGCGACAATCCCGACGAGGAGGATGACCGACGCCAACTCGAAGGGATAGACGTACTCGGTAAACATAAGGCGACCGACCGCCTGGACGTTGCTTTCGTCGGCGCCCGTCTGCCGGACGCTGCTCTCGAACAGGCCAAGGTAATTGCCGCCGAGAACCAGCCCCATCTCGGCGACCATCAGCAGGGCAATGATCGAACCCAGCGGCAGGTAGCTCCAGAATCCCTCGCGCAGACGATCGAGGTTGATGTCGAGCATCATGACCACGAACAGGAAGAGCACCATCACGGCACCGACGTAGACCAGGACGAGCGCCATGGCGAGAAACTCGGCCTGCAACAGAATCCAGACGCCACTCGCCGTAAAGAAGGCCAAAACGAGGAAGAGCGCCGCATGCACCGGATTGCGTGCAGTAATCACGCGCAGCCCGGCAAAAACCAGGATCGCCGAGAGAAAATAGAAAACGAAGGTCTTGAATTCCATCGTGTCGGCCTGTCAGCGGTATTTCGCGTCGAGCTCGCGGTCTTCGGCGATCTGCGCTTCGTAGCGATCACCGTTGGCCAGCAGCATCGGTTTGGTGTAGTAGAGGTCGCCACGCGTTTCCCCGTGGTACTCGTAGATCCGTGTCTCGACGATCGCATCGACCGGGCAGGCNTCTTCGCAGAAACCGCAAAAGATGCATTTGGTCAAGTCAATGTCGTAACGCGTCGTGCGGCGCGAACCATCGTCGCGCTGATCCGATTCGATCGTGATCGCCATCGCCGGACAGACGGCCTCACACAACTTGCAGGCGATACAGCGTTCCTCGCCGTTCGGATAGCGGCGCAGCGCGTGCAAACCGCGGAANCGGAAGCTCTGCGGGGTCTTCTCTTCCGGGTACTGGACGGTGATCTTGCGGGCAAACATATAGCGCCCGGTNACCGACATCCCCTTGAAAAGCTCCCGGAGCAGCAGGCTGTTGAAAACTTCNTTCATCGAACCCATGACTAGCCTCTCACTTCCAGATGTTCAGCGGCGACATCATCCAGCAGCCGACGACGACCAGCCAGATCAGACACAAGGGGATGAACACTTTCCAACCCAGACGCATGATCTGGTCATAGCGATAACGGGGAAAAGTGGCGCGAATCCAGAGGAAGAAGAACAGGACAGCGGAGATCTTGAGGAAAAGCCAGANGATGCCATCAGGCAGAAAGCCCACTGGCGATAGCCAGCCGCCCAGGAAGAGGGTCGACGCCAGTGTCGATACGAGGATCATGTTGGCGTATTCGGCNAGGAAGAAGACGGCAAACGCCATTCCCGAATACTCGACGTGGAAGCCAACGATCTCGGATTCGCCTTCGGCCATGTCGAATGGCGCGCGGTTGGTCTCGGCAACGATCGACACCAGATAAACGACGAACATCGGCAACAGCGGCAACCAGTTCCAGGACAGGAACCCGAAGCCCTTGTCGGCGAAATAGCCCTCACCCTGGGCTTTCACGATATCGCCGAGGTTCAGGCTGTTCGAAACCATCAGAACCACGACCAGGGCAAGGCCCATGGCCACTTCGTAGGAGATCATCTGCGCCGCGGAACGCATGCCCCCGAGAAAGGCGTACTTGGAGTTCGACGCCCAACCCGAAAGAATGATCCCGTAGACGCCAATCGAAGTGATCGACATGATGTACAACAGGCTGGCGTTTACATTCGCCAACACCAGCGTGTCGTTGAAAGGAATAACCGCCCAGGCGGCAAGAGCTGGCGCGAAGCGAACATCGGTGCAATCAGGAACACGCCCTTGTTGGCGCCGGTAGGTATCACCACTTCCTTCAGCAGCAGCTTGACGCCGTCGGCAATCGGCTGGATCAGTCCCCACGGTCCGACGCGATTCGGCCCGATGCGCACCTGCATCCAGCCGATGACCTTGCGTTCCCAGAAAGTCAGGTAAGCGACTGCGAGAAGCAGAGGGGCGATGATCAGAACAATCTTGAGCAGTGTCCAGACGAGCGGAAACAGCGACCCAAAAAGACCTTGCAGCAGTCCTTGCAGCGCATCCACCATCATGCACGCTCCACATTGATCGCGCCGAACATCTCGCCCAGCGCGGCGGTCGAAACATGTGCGGCAGCGACCCGAACACAGGCCTCCGGCACCGTGTCGTCGAGCCTGGCCTCGAGAACAACCTCACCGTTCCCCTGCCGAACGCGCACCGCGGCGCCGTCGCCGACGCCAACTGCCGCCAGAGTTTGCGTGTTCATGCGCGCCGTCGGCGGCATGGCATCGGCGGTCTTCTGCAACGCGGCGGCGCGACGAGCGAGCGGGTCCGCGGCATAGATCGGTACATCGGCAACACGCTGCAGAGCCTCGGTCGGTGCCGGCAGCGACACCGCCAGACTGTGGAGGCCGTTGTTCAAACCCTGGACAAAACCTTCACCGCCCGGGGCCACCTCGTCGCGCACCTGCTCGCTCGAGTCGTAGTCGAACCCTGGCAGGTCAAGCAGGTTGCCCAGCACACGCAGCACCTTCCAGCCGGGACGCGCGTCGCCGAGAGGGCGGACGACACCCGTGAAACTCTGCAAGCGGCCTTCGCTGTTGACAAAGGATCCGGAAGTCTCGGTGAATGGTGCGGTCGGCAGCAGAACATCGGCGTAGTCGCCGGCCGCTCCGTCCTTGAACGGGGTGAGCACGACCACCAGCCTGGCACCCTTGAGGGCGGACACGGCCAGTTGCGGATCATGGCAATCGAGTTCCGGTTCCACACCGAGCAGGAGGTAGGCCTGGCGTGGCTGCGCGAACATGGAATGAGCGTTGAGTGCGGTCGGCAAGGCTTTCGCAACATAACCGCCGACACTGTTGGCAGCCTCGCCGATGAAGCCGCAGGAGGCACCCGTCAGCCTCGCCAACTCCAGCGCCAGGGCATGCAGTTGCGCCGCCTGCGGATGCTGCTCGGCTGCGTTGCCGAGGAATATCGCGCGCCTTTCGCCATCGAGCAGGCTTCTCGCGATCGCCTGGCTGGTCGCGCAAGGTTCGACGGAGGCGAGTTCAGCGGCAACGGCCTCGCCCTTCANTTGGGCNGCGGCCTTGACCACAGCCGCCAGAGCNAGCGGCAAGCGGGCGGGCGACACGCTCATCCGGGCGTGCAGGTTGATCAGTGGATCGTCGGCACCAAGTGCCAGCAGGCTCACCTTGCCCCATTTCTTGGCAAGCTGGCGCAGGCGCTGCGCAAACAGGGGGTGGTCCTTGCGCAGGAAGCTGCCCACCACCAGCGCCGCATCGAGGTCCTTGATTTCCGACAACTTGAGGCCAAGCCACGGAACGCCGTCAAGTCTGCCGTCAGTCGAGAAGTCGCGTCGCCGCGGGCGAAAATCGACGTTACCGGAACCGAGNGAACGGATCAGTTTCTGCAGCAGATGGAGCTCTTCGAGCGTGGCATGTGGTGAAGCGAGCGCGGCCAGCGCTTCGCCACCGCTCGTGCCGACAACATCCTTGAGCGCATGCGTGACGTAGTCGAGCGCGACGTTCCACGCGACTTCGCGCAGCGAGCCATCNATACGCACCATCGGCTTCGTCAACCGCGCCGGTGAACTCAGCGCTTCGTAGGAAAAACGGTCCTTGTCCGATACCCAGCACTCATTCACGTCTTCGTTTTCACGTGGCAGAACGCGCATGACCACGTTGTTTTTCACCTGCACCGTCAGGTTGGCACCGAGGCTGTCATGCGGACTGATCGACTTGCGCCGCCCCAGTTCCCAGCTACGCGCAGCATAGCGAAACGGCTTGGACGTAAGGGCACCAACCGGACAGAGGTCGATCATGTTGCCGGAAAGCTCGGAGTCAACCGATCGACCGACGAAAGTCATGATCTCCGAATGCATGTTGCGGTTGGCCATGCCGAGTTCCATTACTCCGGCAATTTCCTGACCGAAGCGGACGCAACGCGTGCAGTGGATGCAACGCGCCATCTCCTGCATCGAGATGAGCGGGCCGACGTCCTTGTGAAAGACCACGCGCTTGCCTTCCTGGAAACGCGACGCGCTACCGCCGTAGCCGACCGCCAGGTCCTGCAGCTGACACTCNCCACCCTGATCGCAGATCGGACAGTCGAGGGGATGATTGATNAGCAGGAACTCCATCACGCCCTGCTGCGCCTTGACNGCCAGTTCGGAGTGCGTGAATACCTTCATGCCGTTGGTCACCGGCGTCGCGCAGGCAGGCAGGGGCTTCGGCGCCTTCTCGACCTGTACCAGACACATGCGGCAGTTGGCAGCGATCGAGAGCTTCTTGTGGTAGCAGAAATGCGGGATATAGGCGCCAACCTGCTGGGCAGCATCCATGATGGTGCTGCCATCAGGCACGTGCGCCATCTTGCCGTCTATTTCGATTTCCATCGTGTCGGACCCTAAACCGTTGCCGTGAAGAAGCCACTGCCGGCACGCTGGACATCAACGGGCACGAGGCACTTCTTGTGTTCGATGTGGTANGCGAACTCATCGCGGTAGTGCTTGATGAAGCTTTGGACGGGCATCGATGCCGCGTCGCCAAGCGCGCAAATGGTNCGGCCCATGATGTTGGTCGTGACGCTCGCCAACAGGTCGAGGTCGTCGGCGCGCCCCTGGCCGTGCTCGATACGATGCACGATCTTGTAGAGCCAGTTGGTCCCTTCCCGACAGGGCGTGCATTGCCCGCACGATTCTTCGTAGTAGAAGAAGGAAAGCCGCTCGAGCGCCTTCACCATGCAGGTCGTCTCGTCCATGACGATGACGGCACCCGATCCCAACATCGAACCAGCCTTGCTGATCGAGTCGTAGTCCATTGTGCAGTCCATCATCGTCGCTGCCGGGACCACCGGTGATGACGAGCCNCCGGGAATGCAGCCCTTGAGTTGCCGGCCGCCGCGCATGCCGCCCGCCATATCGAGCAGGGTGGCGAACGGCGTGCCGAGCGGGATCTCGTAGTTTCCCGGCCGATTGACGTGACCCGACACGGAGAAGAGCTTGGTGCCACCATTGTTCGCCTTGCCGGCTTCCAGATAGTGCTCGCCGCCCAGGTTGATGATGTAGGGGATCGACGCAAAAGTCTCGGTGTTGTTGATGGTTGTCGGCTTGCCGTAAAGCCCGAAGGAGGCGGGGAACGGCGGCTTGAAGCGCGGCTGACCTTTCTTGCCTTCGATCGACTCGAGCAGGGCCGTTTCCTCACCGCAGATATAGGCGCCGTAGCCGTGATGTGCGAAGAGATCGAAGTTGAAGCCCGAACCGAGNATGTCCTTGCCGAGCAGGCCCGCTGCGCGTGCTTCGTCGAGCGCCTCTTCGAAGCGCTCGTAGATCTCCCACACTTCGCCATGGATATAGTTGTAGCCGCGCCCTGCCCCCATCGCAAAACCCGCGATGGCCATCCCCTCGATNACCGAATGCGGGTCGTAGCGCAGGATGTCGCGATCCTTGAAAGTGCCAGGCTCGCCTTCATCCGAATTGCACACGACGTACTTGTCACCGGGAAACGAGCGCGGCATGAAACTCCACTTGAGGCCGGTCGGGAAACCCGCCCCACCGCGACCGCGCAGNACGGATTTCTTGACCTCGTTGATGACGTACTCCTGCGGCAGTTTCTCTTCGAGAATGCGCCGCAGGGCGGTGTAGCCGCCGCGCTTGACGTAATCGGCCAGACGCCAGGCATTGTCACCATCGAGACCGACGCTGAGCATCGGGTTGATCGCACCGAGGATCGCCATTACTTGAGCTCCGCCAGCAGTTTGTCGATTTGCTCGGGATTCATCCAGCTACACATGCGACGGTTATTGACGATCATCACCGGCGCGTCGCCGCAGGCCCCCATGCATTCGCCTTCTTTCAGGGTGATCAGGCCGTCCGGGGTGGTCTCGTTGTAATCGATTCCGAGCTTCTGCTTGAGGTACTCGCCGGCGTCGACGCCACCGGTAAGCATGCACGGCAGGTTGGTGCACACCGATACCTTGTACTTGCCAACAGGTTTTAGATCGTACATGTTGTAGAAGCTCGCCACTTCGTAGGCAGCGATCGGCGCCATGCCGAGATACCCGGCAACAAACTCGATGGCTTCACTGGAAAGCCAACCCTGCTCTTCCTGGGCAATGGCGAGAGACGCCATTACCGCTGACTGTTTCTGGTCAGCCGGGTACTTGGCAATCTCGCGGTCAATTCTCTTGAGGGATTCTGAAGTCAGCATCAGCGGTCAATCTCGCCAAAAACTACGTCCTGCGAACCAATGATGGTCACCACGTCGGCCAGCATGTGCCCACAGACCATCTCATTCATCGCCGACAGGTGCACGTAACCCGGNGGGCGGATCTTCAAGCGGTACGGCTTGTTCGCGCCGTCGGAGATGACGTAGATGCCGAACTCTCCCTTGGGGTGCTCAACCGCCGAATAGACCTCCCCTTCCGGAACATGCATGCCCTCGGTNCACAGCTTGAAGTGGTGGATCAGTTCCTCCATGTTCGACTTCATGGCCTCGCGGCTCGGCGCCGCAACCTTGTGGTTGTCGGACATCACCGGACCCGGGTTTTGCCGCAACCAGTCGATGCATTGCTTGAGAATGCGATTCGACTGACGCATCTCCTCCATGCGGACCAGGTAGCGGTCGTACGAGTCGCCGGTTTTGCCAACCGGTATGTCGAAGTCGACGCGGTCATAGACTTCGTAGGGCTGCTTCTTGCGCAGATCCCAGGCAATTCCCGAACCGCGCAGCATCGGCCCCGTAAAGCCGCGCTGCAGTGCGCGCTCCGGCGTGACGATGCCGACGTCGACCAGGCGCTGCTTCCAGATCCGGTTGTCGGTCAGCAGCGTTTCGTACTCGTCGAGCAACTTCGGAAANCGGCTCGAGAAATCATCGAGGAAGTCCAGCAGGGAACCGCCNCGCGCCTCGTTGAAAGGCTTGATCTGGGCCGCACTCTTCCACTTCGATTCCTTGTACTGCGCCATGCGATCGGGCAGATCGCGATAAACACCGCCCGGCCGGTAATAGGCGGCGTGCATCCTGGCACCGGAAACCGCCTCATAGGCATCGACGAGATCCTCGCGCTCGCGAAAGGCGTACAGCACCATGGTCATCGCGCCGACGTCGAGGCCGTGACAGCCGACCCACAGGAGGTGGTTCAGAATGCGCGTGATCTCGTCGAACATGACCCGAATGTACTGAGCGCGGATCGGCACCTCGATCTGCAACAGTCGTTCGATCGCCATGCAATAGGCGTGCTCGTTGCACATCATCGACATGTAGTCGAGGCGGTCCATGTAAGGCACCGACTGAATCCAGGTCTTGGTTTCGGCGAGCTTCTCGGTCGCCCGATGCAACAGACCAATGTGCGGGTCGGCACGCATCACCACTTCGCCGTCGAGTTCGAGCACCATCCGCAGGACGCCGTGCGCGGCCGGGTGTTGCGGCCCGAAATTCAGGGTGAAGTTACGCAGCTCAGGCATTTTCGACGTTCCCGTAGGTCGCTTCGCGAACGATCCGCGGCGTTACCTCGCGCGGCTCTATGGTCACCGGTTGATAGATCACCCGTTGTTGGTCCGGGTCATAGCGCATCTCGACGTACCCCGAAATCGGGAAGTCCTTACGGAAAGGATGGCCGATGAAGCCGTAGTCGGTGAGAATTCGACGCAGGTCGAGATGCCCCGGGAAGACAATACCGAACAGGTCGAAAGCTTCGCGCTCGAACCAGTCGGCAACGTTCCAGACACCGGTCACCGACGGCACCGACGGGAAGTCGTCGTCGGGCGCGAAGCAGCGAACGCGCAGGCGCCAGTTCCTGGTGATGGAGATCAGGTGACTGACCGCGGCAAATCGCCTGCCTGCGCGCGGCGCATTGGCGTAGGTCGAATAATCGACACCGCAAAGGTCGATCAACTCTTCGAACGACAATGCCGGTTCGTCGCGAAGCGTTTGCATCACGGCGAGGTAGTCGGCGGCATCCACCTCGACGGTCACTTCGCCGAGGGCTACCTTGAGGGACTTTNCGCGATCACCGAGATGCTCTTGCAGGGTATGGCTAAGCGCTTCCAGCGTGGCGGACGACATGGCTCACTCTCGGTCGGTTGGGTTCAGCGGGCGATGGTATTGGTGCGACGGATCTTGTTCTGCAACTGAATCAGTCCATAGATCAGCGCCTCGGCGGTCGGCGGACAGCCCGGCACGTAGATGTCGACCGGGACGATGCGGTCACAGCCACGCACGACCGAGTAGGAATAGTGGTAGTANCCACCGCCGTTGGCGCAGGAACCCATCGAGATCACCCAGCGCGGCTCCGCCATCTGATCGTAGACCTTGCGCATCGCGGGAGCCATCTTGTTGGTCAGGGTTCCGGCAACCACCATCACGTCGGACTGCCGCGGACTTGGGCGGAAGACGATGCCGAAGCGATCCANGTCGTAGCGGGAGCAACCGGCGTGGATCATCTCGATTGCGCAGCAGGCCAGTCCGAAACTCATCGGCCACAAGGAGCCGGTACGCACGTAGTTGATCAGCTTGTCGGCNGTAGTGGTAACGAAGCCTTCTTGAAGAATGCCTTCAATGCCCATTACTCACTCCCAATCCAGAGCGCCCTTGGCCCAGGCATACACGTAGCCGACGACCAGAATGGCGATAAAAACCAGCATCTCGATGAAACCGAACCAGCGGACCGAATCGGTGTGCACGATCTCCTTGAAGATCGTCGCCCAGGGCAGGAGAAAGGCCACTTCGAGATCGAACAGGATGAAGATGATCGCGATCAGGTAGTAGCGCACATCAAACTTCATGCGCGCGTCTTCGAAGGCTTCGAAACCGCACTCGTAGGGAGAGAGCTTTTCGCTGTCGGGCCGGTGCGGTGCCACGATCAGACCCGTCAGAACGGGCGCAAAACCAAACGCAACGCCTACCAGGATGAAGACAAATACCGGGAAATAGCTTTCCAGCATGATCCGCCCCACAAGCACTTCATTTCAGACTGCAGCCAGCCGCTGCGGCTGGCTCCTCATGGTGCCGACGATGAGACTCGAACTCATACGACCGAAGTCACTACCCCCTCAAGATAGCGTGTATACCAATTTCACCACGTCGGCACTACCACAGCCAGCGGACGAGTCAACCGAGGGAAAGTGCACTCCCCGCCGCGGCCGTCAAAGCCAATTANTTTGGAATATCTTTCGCTTTCGAATCAGGATCCGCGGGGCTCGCAGGCTTGTCAACGCTGCCCGCCGGCGGTACTGGAACAGGCGTCGAGTTTACCGCATCCTGCATCACACTGCCAGTCGTTTTTGGCTTGCTGGAAGCAATATAGGCCAGTGACAGGCTGGTCACGAAGAACACCGTGGCNAGCACGGCGGTGGCGCGACTAAGGAAATTTGCCGACCCGGTCGCCCCGAACAAGCTCCCTGAGGCACCGCTGCCAAAGGCCGCGCCCATGTCGGCGCCCTTACCGTGCTGAACCAGGACGAGCCCTATCACACCCATNGCCGCCAGGATGTGCACTACCAGCACCGCTGAAAAAAGATAATCCATATGGCCTCTTGGTCGTTTTCGCCACCCCCCGTGGCGACGGGCGGCATTCCAGAAAAACTTTTNGAGTATAGCCAGTNTNAGCGGCTGCGGTCAATCGGCTGTTGCCCCAAAACCACAAGGAGAGCCTGCACGACGGGGCGTCGACAGCGCCAACCGGAACAGCGGACCCGGCACTCAGCCCGGCTCCGCGGCCAATGCGTTGATGATCGGCGTCAGGGAATCCACCGGGTAAACAAGAGGAATCATGGTGTCGTCGACACGCGTGAAAACGCCTACCCAGTCGGGATGTGCGCTGAACAGCACATGGTGGTTGCGAATCGCATCGACGTTCAGCCACAGGGTCTGCTCCCGATCNANGGGCGTGTGGCCGACGATGAAGGGCGTGCCGGGNTCGACCTGCAGGGCGCGGCGGAAGCGTTTCACATCACGTCGGTTGTAGCCCTGCGGACGATTCGCCCGGTACAGGCGGTTGTTGATCAGTTCAAGAATCAGCCCCGGGTGGTCGTGAATCTGCACCAGCATTTCCCGACTGACCTTGGTCTTCGGCGCCGCCGCATGGCAGGCGATGAAGTCCTCGGAAACGACGACGTAGGACAACAGCCGGTAGAACTCGCCCATCGCCTTCAGATATGCCGTGCCACGGCGCTCACTGAGTTCCTTGGCCCACAGCAGGCCTTGCGGGATGCCGTCCTTGGCGATGTCCTCGGAAAACGAATCGTGGTTGCCGCGAACATAGAACACCTGCTTGGGAAAACGCAGCTTGAGCCGGAAGATCAGATCCATCAGCAGCATCGACCCAGCCATCTCTCTGAGTTGCCCATCGACCTCGCTATGCACCGCATCACCAAGGATGACGAGGACCGCACAGCCTTCCTCGATCGCCTCGAGAAAGGCATTCTGGCTCAATACCGTCAGCAGGTTGTCGACCTGGGCATGCAGGTCGGCAACCAGAATCGGGGTCACGGTATGCGGCAATTCCAGCAAGCCGCCCGGCAGACCCCGGCTGTCCCGCGGGCGATAGATCTCCTCGTGCAGGAGCAGATTGACCGCTTCGATGAGCAGCAAGGCCTCATCGCGGGGCAATAGCTCAAGCGGACCACCGAAGATATCGCGCAGCCGCCGCAGCTTGCTCATCCGCAGCGATGTGACTTCATCGAGCATGGGTGCGATAGCGGTGCCGGCATCGCTCAGATTGCGAAACACCAGCGCGTCGCGGCCATAGATCACCACGAGGTGTTGCTCGTCCACCGCCGGTGGGTANTCGAAAATCGCCTGCTGAACCTCGTCTCCCGAGCCGAGGGCCAGCCAGTTTTTCGGGCTCAGGCGCAGAAAGCCGCCGATCCGGCGAAGGTGGGTACGCGGATCGAAAATNATGAAGCTGCCGAGCCGAGCCGTCTCGCCACGCGGGTTGAGGCGGGTTTCGGGGTAGAGATGCAGACGCCTGTCGTTGAGACCGAGGGTGATCTCGATCGGAATGCCGTCGAGAGGGATACGCACCTTGGTGCTGCCGAGCCGATAGCCATCGCCGAGTTTGAGGTTATGGCCCCATCCGAAGCCCAAACGCGCGGACAACGCCTTCAGCCAGGCGAAGAGGCTCGCAATTCTGAACGGGCGTCGGGCGGCGCGCCTCTTCACGGCTGCAACGGTGCGTCGAGAAAGCGCCTTGGGATGCTGTCCGTCCCTTCACGGACATAGACGTAGAAGCCCTGCCGATGCAGGAACGAGGCGACCTGNCGAAACACCTCGAGTTGGGCGGCGCAGATCTCCAGGCTGAGTTGCGCGTCAACCGGATGCGTACAATGCCGCGCCCGCTCGCGACGTCGCTCGAAGACCAGATCCGCGGGTGGGAGCAGGAACTCGAAGACGTAACGGCGATACCAGTCGACGGAAAAGAAGAAGCGCTTGCGAGGTGGCAACACCAGGCGAGCGAAATCCACCGGCGGCAGCGGGTCACGATCGAGGAACTCGGCATCAAAAACCGATACAGCGTTGTCGAGACCCACGAAAGGCATGCCCAGATGGATCTCCCGCGGCCGCACCGAGAGAATCTCGGATCGCCACCAATGCTTCTTGCCGAGGTCGAGGTAACCTTCCTCCGACCAGCCGCCAAGATGCACGATCAAGGTGCTCTTGCCGGCACCAGGCGGACCGGTCACCAGAATCTGGCGATAGCGGATGTCACCGGGGAAGTCGATTCCCTTGTAGTTCTGCAGCGACTCGACAGGTCGGGTAGACAGATCCGGAATGGCGCCGGTTTCGCTCGCCCCGGGGTGATCTGCACCGCCTGACGCCGCGCCGGCGGCTGGATGGGTCGCCGCCATTCTAGGAAAACGACGCGCGCAGGATGTGGAAGGTGATCGCCGCCAGGATAGCGCCAACCGGAACGGTGACGAGCCAGGAAACGACAATGCCGCTGACGACACGAAGATCCAGGGCGCCGATGCCGCGGGCAATGCCGACGCCCATCACGGCGCCGACGGCGATATGCGTAGTCGACACCGGCAGACCCAAGCCGGAAGCCGCCACNGTAACAAAGGCGGCGGCAATGGTGGCACAGTAGGCGCGGGTTGGCGTCAGCTCGGTGATCTTGTGACCGAGGGTGGCCATCACCTTGTAACCATAGGTCGCCAGACCGGCGACGATGCCCAGGCCGCCGATGAACAACATCAACGGCGTCACCGGTGAGGTGGCCGACACCGCCTGCGTTTCGATGATCTGAATCGCCGCCGCCATTGGGCCGATGCCATTGGCCACGTCGTTGGAGCCGTGCGCGAAGGCCATCGCCGCGCCGGTGAATACCATCTGCGGGATGAACAGCCTCTCGACGCTGGCGTACTGGAAGGCTCGGTCGGCGCGCGCATCGAGTTGCACACCGTTCATGATCAACCTGGCGGCGATGGCGACGACGACACCGATCGCCACGGCGAGCACCTGCCCTTCGAGGTTGCCGAGTGTGATGTCGACGTGCTTGAGCCCCTTGACGACGACGATCAGCGAAACGATCCAGCCGACCAGAAAGGCATACACNGGCGCCCACTTGCGCGCCTCGCCGACCGGATCGCGGGTATTGAAAATGAATCGGCGNATGCTCAGCGTCAANAACAGCGACACGAGGCCNCCAAGCACCGGCGAAATCAACCAGCTGGCGACAATCTCAGCCATCATTTCCCATTGCACCGCGTCNACNCCCAGCGCAGCAACGCCGACGCCGCACACGGCGCCGACGATCGTATGGGTCGAGGACACCGGCCAGCCACGCAGCGTGGCGANCATCAGCCAGATGCCNGTGGCGAGCAGTGCGGCGATCATGCCGAACATCAGCANATGCGGCACCGGNCGGAAAAGCTCGCCATCGATGATGCCCTTGGCGATGGTGTCGGCCACGGCGCCGCCCGCCAGATAGGCGCCGAGGAACTCCATCGTCGCAGCCAGAACGACAGCCTGCCNGACCGTGATAGCCCCGGAGCCGACCGTGGTGCCCATGGCGTTGGCGACATCGTTGGCGCCGATCCCCCACGTCATGTAAAGGCCGCAGGCGAGAGCCAGCGCCAG
>Ga0056913_1000993_pt1 | contig 17078 bp, 20 predicted proteins | sample EBPBio282013_DNA_FD_55170 | JGI IMG/M metagenome (GOLD analysis project Ga0056913, IMG submission 55170) | Wastewater treatment Type I Accumulibacter community from EBPR Bioreactor in Madison, WI, USA - Reactor 2_5/28/2013_ DNA (Hybrid Assembly) | ecosystem: Engineered > Bioreactor > EBPR >... | reverse complement strand
ACGACCCGGTCCTCGGGGAGGATCCGGATGTAGTGCTGACGCATCTTGCCCGAGATGTGGGCGAGAACCTTGTGACCGTTGCTGAGCTCCACGCGAAACATCGCGTTGGGGAGCGCCTCGACGATCGTGCCCTCGACCTCGATGACACCGTCCTTCTTGGCCATATCCTCCGTCAATCCTGGTTGGCGACCGACCCCCCTGGCGTGCTGGGACCGGCCATACGAAATCGGCCGCGTGAGACAGACGCGAGAGCGCATGCGCACACGTGACCGACACTCCATCTTACGGGAGGCGTGCTCAAGCACGAAATCCGTCAGCTTCGACCTCGCTGGATTGGAGCAGCGGGTGAGTGGAGAGCGTGGCCCGCGCGCGCTGGAGGCGTTTGCGCACGGCGGCCGGCGAGAGGCCGAGCACCGCCCCGACCTGCTTCGACGTCAGGGCGTCCCAGTAGGTCAGGCGGGCGATCTCCCGGTCGGCTTCGGGAAGCACGGCGATGGCTGCGCGCAGCCGCTCGGCGTGATCGTCGGTCGGGGCGGGCGAACCGGTTGGAGCGAGCTGCGCGCTGAGTTCGGCACGAAGCCGGTCCGTGGCGGCCAGCCGCCGCCGGTTCCCGCGCCGGTGGTTGGCCAGTTCGAGCCGGGCGATCCCAATCATCCACGCGAGCGCCTCACCCGCATCGCTCGGCGCCGCGTCGTGCTTACGCCAGACGACCAGGAGGGCCTGCTGGAAGACATCGGCCGCGTCCGCCGGTGGGGTCGCAGCGCCGCGCAAGATAGGGATCACGCGCGCCCCGCGCGCCCGGACCAGCGCCTCGACGTCTGCGTCGACATCGGGGTCGTCCTTCCTTTGCTCTCACCCCAAGGCGTCCGGTCCCGGCCGAACTGTGACAGGTGGCGCCGGACCCGAACCACAGGACGTTTCGCGCTTGACGTGAGGTAAAGTCGAATCGATCCGGATCCGATGCTCCGTCGACCCAGAGGTGTGCCGCGCAGCCGCCAGGTCAGCGCTGGCTGACCAGGGTCACGTGGGCGATTGAATAAGGGCCCCGGCGGCTCTGGTCGAACTCGGTCCCTCGACAAGCCGCCCCGCGCGGGTAATACTGCCCGGGATGGGAAGAATTCCGGCGCAACCGAAAATAGTCGCTCACCACGGCGGGCTGAGGGTTGCACTCGGGCTTCTCGCGGCCACTGCCTGTGGACTGCCCGCAACGGCGGCCTCGGCCAACAACTTCGGCTCCGCGTGCGACAGCGCGACGCCCGGGTTCCCCGGCACCTGTGTCTCGCTCGCAAACAACACCTCCCATGCAATCAAACGCGTCGGAATGTATGACACCAGTGCGGCGCTTGACGACGTACCAGGGATGGCCACTGCCATATCGCGATTTACCGATTTCAAGTATTCCGACACTGTAACGAATATGTTCATCACCACAACTGACCCACAGCCCGATGTGGTGGCTTCGGATGATTATTATCCCCATTACCCCGACGTGGCCGGCTGGGTGAATTGCGCCTCCGGCAATACCGGAACTGGTGGAAGCCACCCGAATCGATGGTGTCGGGGACAGCATCTGCGAATAAACTCATACTCTTACTGGAACCGCAGTGACGTCCTTGACAACCAACGACGCAGGGTTGCCTGCCACGAACTCGGTCACACTATCGGGTTGAGGCACAAGCCCACCGACCCCGCGGAAATCCCGACCTTCCCGTTGGCCGAGTCGAACCTGACGTGCATGTTCTATAACGTTCATGATTCTTGAGGTACGCCTTCCTATATACGAGGTCATGACCAGAATCATATCGATGATAACTACTGATGTAACGGAGGTTCGTAAATGTCTGTTCGGAGTGTCGCGGTCGTCGCCGGTGTTCTTGTGGCTACAGCCTCCTGTGGCTCCATTCGCGACGATGCGCCGGTCCGCGCGTCGAGCGTCAGTCCGATAACGAGTGCACTAACCGCCTCGGCGAGCAGCCGTGAGCCTGTCGGGGGGTTCGAGCGATTCAGCTACGGCGAAGCCGTCGAATTTTTGCCGCCGCCCGCGTCTCTCCAAGAACTCAGGGCCCGAACAAGTGTGATTGTAAAGGCAAGAATCGCCCACGTCGTCTTCGTGGACGAGGTCGGGGATGAAGGAGCTCGCGATCGGATTTTCGGTTGGAAGTTGTCGAACCTCCAGATCGTTTCGGGAAAGCTCGTAGATGCGACCGCAGATGTTGTCGTCCCAATGCTCATGTCCCTCCCTGAAGGGGACGTAAGCGAACAGTTGCTATCCCTGAACGAAAGCTTGCCGACCGGGGAGGCATTGTTCTTTCTCCATACGATGACACTCCCGAATCCAGCCGACAAGCCGAAACCTGACGCTCCACCAATGCCAACTTCGCCCGATGCTCGGCTCTATACTCCAGCCCACGCGTTCGCGATCCTTGTCGAGGATTCCGAGCGGAACCGGGTTTATAGTGCCGTGGTAGAGGGCACGGTTTGGGCGGAATCGGGATTCCTCGCCGAAGTATCCAATTTCTCGACGCTCGATGACTTGTGCAGGGAACTCGCGTAGGAGCTAACTCAGGGCTGATTCATTCTCGGGCGTGTGGTGTGTCTGCATCGTGATGTGACACGCCGGGTGTATAAGCAGTGCGGGCACGAGCGGCCGTGGATCGTGGTGGGTGCTTAACGTCCACTGACGTTCCGAACGGAGACGCTCGTGCCCGCAACGGTATCTTCCCTCATTCCGACCGCTGAGGCCCTATCTGCCCATGATGTCCGTCCCGCGATGGCGGTGCCGGTCGCGGTGTGGGAGGTGTTGTCCACGATCCCCGATCCCCGCTCCCGGCAGGGCCGCCGCCATGAACTGCCGACCGTGGTCGTGGTCGCTCTGGCGGCCGTGCTGGCTGGGCAGCGCACGCAGGCCGCGATCGCCGAATGGGCCGCGGACCTGCCCGACTGGGCCCGCCCGCGCCTGGGCATCACCCGCACCCCGCCGGCCTGCGCGACGATCCGACGGGTACTGCTGCTGCTCGACCCCGACCTGCTCGACGCCGTTCTACACGCCTGGCTCGCCGCACGGAACGACCCGGCGGTCCCCGCCACCTTCCGCGCCGTCGCGCTCGACGGCAAAACCTGCCGCGGGGCCCGCACCCGCGACGGCACCCAAGTCCACCTGTTCTCGATGGTCGAGCACACCGCGGGGATCCCCCTTGGGCAGGTCGAGACCACCGGCACCAGCGAAATCGCCTGCTTCCGAACACTACTGGACCGACTCGACCTCACCGGACTGGTCGTCACCGCGGACGCCCTCCACACCCAAACCGGCCACGCGCACTACCTACACCGCCACCACGGGCACTATCTATTCATCGTCAAAGGAAATCAGCCGACCACATACCGGCAACTCGCCGCCCTGCCCTGGAAACAGGTCCCGATCCAGCACACCAGCACCGAGAAGGCCCACGGCCGACGCGAGACCCGAACCCTACAGATCGTCGAACTCCGCCCCGGGATCGCCTTCCCCCACGCCCACCAAGCCCTGCGCATCGTTCGACACCGCACCCATCACGACCGCACCAGCAAAGAAGTCCTCTACGCGGTCACCAGCCTGCGCTTCGGACAACTCACCCCTACCGCAATCGCCACCCTCATCCGCGGCCACTGGACAATCGAAAACCGCGTCCACCACGTGCGCGACGTCACCTTCGACGAAGACCGATCCCAAGTCCGCACCGCCACCCTGCCCCGCATCATGGCCACCCTACGCAACCTCGCCATAGGCCTCATCCGCCACCACCACCACGGCAAAACCATCGCCGCCACCACCCGACACCTCCACCGCCGAAACGACGAACTCCTCACCCTCCTCGACACCCCAACAATCACAGGAACATCAAGAATGAACTAGCCCTGGGAGCTAACTAACTTCCGCCGCTTCCTCAGCCCTGCGGGAGGACTTGGCGGATTGGCGGATCCCCTCGGCACATCACTGCTGGCCAATCTGGTCGCGCACCGGGGCCGGCGGGAGGAAGGGTTCGTACATCATCTGGGCGTGGTTCTCGCAGGCTAGCTCGTCGGCGGTCTCCACACCATCCGGCCCGATCACCTTGCGGCGGACGATATTTCGGCGCGTGTAGACCCCCGGCGCGTCATTGGTGATCACGTGCGCGGCCTCATAAATCCGGTAGTGCTCGCGCGGCGGCAGGTCGCTCGACCACGCCCCGACGAGGTGGGTCTCCCCCACCGACAGCGAGAGGCGGTATGCCGCGGCGGTCCGGTTCTCGATCTGCAGGTCGAGCGCCGGGTAGGCGCACGTCGCGCCGGACGCGAAGGGCTGGGTCCGGTTGTTGTCGGGGAAGACGTCATACGTATGCCGCCACCGCTCGACGACGGTCAGCGGGGTGTGGAGCGTCATCCAGTAGATGAGGTTGGTCAGCTGGCACAGGCCGCCGCCGACACCGGGCCGCAGCACCCCGTCGTCGAGGACGACGCCCTCGAGGTACCCTCGCTTCGCCGTCGGGTTGCGGACGAACTTCCAGAACGACAGCCGCTGCCCCGGCCGCAGGACGCGGCCATCCAGCGGCGCGACGGCCAACCGCAGGTTGGTGATCTTGTTGTGCTGCAACTGCATCGGCAGGCCTTGCAGCTCACGGAGCATCGGCGTCGAGTGCTGCATCACGGCATACGGATAATCCTCCGTGGCACCGACGGCGAGGTCGAGGTCGGCCCCGCACCGGCGCCACTGCCACTCGCGCTTCGCGCGCCGGTATGCCGGCCCGGCCACCTCCCGTGCGACACTCTCCATGCGCTCACGCAGGTCGGCCGCGATCAGCCCGGACATGACAACACCTCCTGTGGAATCACCGATGTCTCGATGACGCCACAGGAGGTGTTCGGGTTGTGTCAGCTCTCTTGGGCCGGTACGAGCTGGCTGCGCACCTGCTCCATGTCGAGGCCCTTGACCGCCTCGATGACCTGCTTCAGACCCGCCGCCGGCAGCGCCCCGGCCTGGTTGAACACGAGGATCCCCTCGCGGAAGGCCATCAACGTCGGGATGGAGGTGATGCTCAATTGGGCGGCGAGCGCCTGCTCGGCTTCGGTATCGACCTTGCCGAAGACGACGTCGGGGTGCTCCTCGGACGCCTTCTCGAACACCGGTCCGAACTGGCGACACGGGCCGCACCACGATGCCCAGAAATCGACGAGGACGATGTCATTCTCGACGACGGTGGACTGGATGTCGTTGGCAGTCAGGTTGCGAGTGGCCATGGCAGAACTCCAAATGGTCGGGACCGAATTCATGTCGTCCAACGTGGTGCGCGCAAGGACCATTCCCCAAGGCCCTATCCCCCACACGTCATAGAGTCGGCCAGGTGAGCACGCCCGCGCCCGCGCCCCCGGCACCGCCAGAGCCGCCGCACGACGAGAGCGTCCTGACCGTGGCGATCGCCTTCGCCGCCAATGCGCTCATCGCTGCGGCGAAGACGGCCGCGGCGATTGTCACGGGATCGGCGGCGATGCTTGCCGAGGCGGCCCACTCGTGGGCGGACACGGCCAACGAAATATTCCTGCTCATCGGCACCCGCCGCGCCAAGCGGCCCGCCGATGCCACGCACCCCCTCGGCTACGGCCGGGTCAGCTACATCTGGTCGATGTTCGCCGCCTTCGGGCTCTTCGCCGTCGGCGCGGCCGTCTCGGTGTGGCACGGCATCACCTCACTGGGTGAGCGCGGCGAGGGCACCTCCTACCGCTGGGCGTATGCCGTGCTCGGCATCGCGCTCGTCCTCGAGGGCATCTCCTTCACCCAAGCCATGCGCCAGACCCGAAACAGCGCCGCCACCCGCCGGCTGGCGCCGCTGCGCTATATCCGATTGACGTCCAATCCGATGCTGCGGGCGGTCTTCGCCGAGGACGCCGCCGCCTTGATCGGGATCGCCATCGCCGCCGGGGCCCTGGCCTTGCACCAGATCACCGGTAACGCGGCCTGGGACGCCGCCGGGTCGATCCTCGTCGGGATCCTGCTCGGCGGCGTTGCCCTGTTTCTCATCGGCCGCAATATGGATCTGCTCACCGGGGAGGCAGCCACTCCGCTGGCCCGCGACTCTGCGCTGCGCGCGCTGCTGCAGCATGAGGCGATCACGCGGGTGAGTTTCCTGCACCTGGAGTGGGTCGGCCCGGACCGGGTCTTCCTCGTCGCCGCCGTGGATATCGTCGGCGACGACCCAGAATCCGTTGTGGCACAACGCCTCGATAGAGCCGAGAAGATGCTCAACGATCGCCCCGAGATCGAACGCGCGGTGCTGACCCTGGCCCGGCCGGGCGACCCGACCGATCTGCGGCCCGGCCCCCTGCCGGACTGGTACCTCGACGAGGCAGGCCCTAGCTGATGGCCGCCCGGGCCGCGCTGACCACCTCACCGGCCAGACTCGCATCGGCACCAGCCATGAAACTCAGCGACAGCCGGTCATAACGATCCCCGAACCGCCGCGCGAGCTCCGCCCCCGCCACCTGCGGGGTGCCGCGCACCGAGAAGTGTTCGAAGGTCGCGTCGTCGATCAGCTCCCCCATCGCGGCCCACTGGCCGCGTTTCGACAGGGTGTTGAGTTCGTCGCCGAGGGCGCCGAGCCCGTGGTGCTCGAGAACAGGACGGTATGCCGGTGTTGAGCCATAGAACGCCAGCTGCGCCTTCACCGCCACCACGGACGCGGCGATCTGCGCCTCGTCGTGGCCGGTCGCGACCATCACCTGGCCGATCAACTCGAACTCCGAGCGCTCTCGCTCGCCCAGCTTCTCCTCCACCAACGGCACGATGACATCGGCGAGATAGCCATGGGTCGTGAACGGATGCACGATCAGCCCGTCGCCCGCCTCGGCGGCAACGGTGATCATCAGTGGCCCGACCGCCGCGAGGAAGATCCGCGGCCGCGCCACCCGCAGCGGTCCCGGGTTGAACATCGGCGTCATCAGCGTGTGGGTATAGAAGTCGCCGCGGAAGTTCAAACGCGTCCCGTCCTGCCACGCCGCCCAGATGGCCTGCACCGCAGCGATGTACTCGCGCATGCGCGCCGCCGGCTTCCCCCACGGCATCGAGAACCGCCGGGTGATGTGCGGCTCGATCTGGCTGCCCAGCCCGAGCGCGAACCGGCCACCGGAGAGCCGCTGCAGGTCCCACGCCGTCTGCGCCACGGTCATCGGCGAGCGCGCGAACGCGATCGCCACGCTCGTCCCGATCCGCAGCGGAGTCCCCGCGGCGCACGCTAGCGTTGACGTGACGAACGGATCGTGTTGCAGCTCAGCGATTCCCAGCCCGTCGAACCCACCCGCCTCGGCGGAGCGAACGGCCGCAACGACGTCGGCGGGTGGTCCAGCAAAGGTGGCATCGAACCGCATACGGCTGATTCTGCCCGACGACGGCCGTCAGGATCCTGACTGCCGACTGAGGTCGCCGACCGTCTTGGCGAACGATGCGACATCCTTGGGCATGTCAGGCATTAGCGCACGCTGCATATCGTCTGTCCAGAGGGGCGTGACGACGTCATCGCCGTCCGCCCCGACGACGGCCCCACCGATTGCCAAATAGGTCCGGCTATAGAAGGCAGCTTCCGGGATGCGTTTTCCGTCTGCTTTCATCCGCTCGTCGGCGGGACTGACAAAAGCCACGATCTCGTCCGTGGAATCGATTAACTTGTCGATCGCCTCCAGGTCTTTTCCGGTCGGCAGAGCCCACTGGATGCGGACCTCCTTCGCATCGCCCGACCGCAAATGGCCGGAAACAACCTCCTCGACCCGAACAACAAGAGCGATCGATTTCGCGACTGCGCGGGGATCGTCGAAGTCCACGACGGAAGCACTGGGTGCGTCCGGACCACCGAAGCCGATGCCCTTTTCGGTGTCGACGACATGCCCACGAACGATGGCGTCCGCCGGCCTCAAACCCGGTGTTCCTATTCCTCCGGGGACGATTTCCGACAACGACGAGTAGATGAGTTCCCCATTGCCAAACCCATCTCGAGCGTCGCTCGGAGCCAACTCATCCCAGACCGAGGAGCCGCCTCCTGCGCAGCTAGTGGCCAGGATAACTAATCCCGCCATGGGCACCCAGCGTAAACGCATTTACCCCCACCTCCCGTCAACATGCGCTTTATCATGTGAACTGAAGTGAATGATTGTATTGCGACCTGTTCGCATGAAGGAATCCGAGAGCGTGGAATGGTCGAGACCAACCCTGTGACCCGTCTCATGCAAAGCTAGGCTCCTTATTTGGCTCGTGTTGAAACTCAGCACGTCGGCTAGATCATAGCGCGCCTGATACTGATCACAATTGCCCGTCAAGGTAGTGTTAGTGCACTTGGTGTAGGCATACAAGTTGTAGCCCGTTGAGGACCCGTCCCAATCCAACCCCCCAATAGTCCGTATAGTAGTTATCATAGGCGAGCATATCGGTGCTTGAATCAGGCGTCGTGTCGTCGCCTGTCGCCATGGCCGTCTCGTTGTGGAAAACACCCCGCGCATAGTCTAACACGGTATCTACCGTCGGCCCTGTGGAGGCCTGGTTGAAGTTATGATATAAAGAGTCAGCATATGCGCAACATCCAGATGGGCCAAAGTGATTGGCCGATACTGGCGTAGAGAAGCAGCAATGCGGTTGCGGAGCCAGCAACGATTCCTGCGACCAAATGTCTACCACGAGTCCCATGAGGACTTAGCTACCCCGCCGGCCAGGGACGCGCAAGGGCAGTCTATAATGCGCGCCAATTGAGCATTGGTGTCAGCTCAGCGGAGCGTAGGCCGCGCCGAGGCGGGCGGCGCTGCCGTCGAGGGCGGTCAGCACCCAGATGAGGTTCCCCCCGGATCGTGGAGGCATCGGCTATAAGGAGATGCCATGCAAGGGAACCGCAAGATCCGACGACGCTTCACGCCCACCGATCAACAGCCCAAGCCCGGCATCCGTGCAGCAGTGGGAAATTCGCCCCGGAGGGGAACGCGTCCAACACGAGGAGAGCGGGACGAGTTCGGTCGGCTCTACGATCGAGTAGGGGATGAGGCCGAAGCCCTCAACGCGCTAATTGAGGCGCTGTTGCAGGGTCAGAACTAGTTAATCGATCCAAAGCCGTTCCCGATCCTCGTCCTGCACGACAACACCTGCGACAACGAAGGTACTTTCGCCCGGACCACTTCGAAATCGACGAAGGATCGTGGTGTCCGCGTTAGACAACGGCGCCCGAACATTAGATCGCACCCTCGTTCGCCCTCGGAATCCCGCAACTCCGCCGCACTACCGAAGTCATTTTCCAATTCGCTTTGAATTGACCCAATGCCACAGCACTAAGCAGGCTATTGGAAGAACAATCCACAACACAAGAACGAAACTCTGGCGAGCGTCTGTCACAAGTAATGGCCAGCTGAGTATAGCCAGCATAATCGCAAGAGCCTCAAAGGACAGGGCTACTAGCCATGCGGCGACGGTTCCGCTCGTTAGTCTCGGGCGATTTGATGGTGAACTCATGGACAGTTGGCTGTCCATCCATCAGGGAGATCAAACATCATCGTAACATACGACAGGGCATCGCCGGTGTAGGTAACCCCGTTCACCTTCAAACCGTTGGTGTACGGAGAAATCTCGAAGGGAGCGTCTTCTACTCGAGACCCAAAATCGATTAATGCCGAGGCGCCAGCCCCGTTCAAAGAGTTAGCGGTGGCCCAAGCAAATGACTTCACCGCGAAGGAGTAGCCACCATCTCCAAGAATCCCCATCTTCCTATATAGAGCGGGACCATCGGCTCGGCCATTAAAGTAGTGAACTTTCTCGGTCCGGGTTACTCCGTCGTCATTCGAATCAGTCGCTCCGAACTCTTGACGCCAGTTCGGTTCTGAACTCAATCCAATCGAGGAAGAGATAGCGTACCTAACGCTCGCAGTCGAGAAGTCGACTGGAAAGCTACCCACCTGCAGGCGCGAGGCAGTTGCCCCTTGTGAGCGGAAGATCGGGTTCCAGAAGTAGTAGAGGTAACTCCCATAGGGAAAGCCGGTCAGCGTAGTTTTCCACTCGAAACGCCCCCAGGCCTGGTACTGTTGCGTCCCTTGCACCCCCGGCCGTGAAGCTTTTGATTCGGCGCCCGAATACATACCCAAAGTCTGACCGGTTGCGCGGTAGGGATAGCCAACTAACGCTTTCCCTGCCTGGCCATATAAGGCAGTGGAACTTCCCGAAGCTCCAGACCCTGACCAAACGGACGGCCCAACTTTGCAGTACTTCTTTGTTCGGGAAGACGTCATCGGAACTCTTCGCGCACTTGATACGCCAGTCCCCGTCGACGGTGAAGGCTCCAAGCCACTCGGCAGACTCGGCGCGACGGACTCTGGTAGGGGCACTTCGGCTACCGCCTCGACGGTGGGATTCCCGATTACGTTTTTTAACTCAGCCTCTATGCCAGCGTCGACAACAGCTGGCGAGTCAGTCGGGCCTGGGTCTTCGCTGAAGTCGGCAGGACCGGCCTTGTGTCTCGCTGGCCCCAGTGCCCGGCGTTATTTCTAGGCAAGCTAGGATTGCAACTGCCGTGCTCACTACAGGCCCGGATTTCCGCATGGAGTTAACATACAGCCTAGACGCCAAGTAAGTCCAGCCTTATCTGGCTTGTATGACTTGGAGGGCCTCCTAGCCTCCACCCTTCATGAGTGAAGGGGTGACACGCGCCTGAGATGCACCGAAGTGCCTGTCCTGCAACGAGATGATCGTGTTTGCGAGAACAGGTTCCTCGAGCGGGAAGGCACTTGGTAGGTGAAGGGTACATCGTGGTCGGCAGGGTGGGGCGTTCCTGGTGACGGGAGGGGCGTGATCGCCCACGCGGGCAGTGTCGCGGTGCGGCTGCTGGCTGATCGGGTCGGGCTGACCGAGACGCCCTCGAGGGCGCTCGCGCGGCGCGGGTTCGTCCCGGGTCATGACCGGGGCCGGGTGCTGGTGGCTATCGCCACAATGCTGGTCGCTGGTGGGGAAGCGATCGCCGATATCGCCACCCTGCGCCACCAGGAGCAGGTGCTTGGGCCGGTGGCCTCACCGGCAACGGTGTGGCGGACCTTGGATGAACTGGCCGAGACTCCCGCGAAGCGGGTCGCGGCGGCGCGGGCCAAGGCCAGGGCGCGGGTGTGGGGGCTACTGCCGGGCGGGCTCCCGGCCGCCCGGGTGGCCGACACCAGGTTGCCGACGAATCTGGTGGTCTTGGATGTCGATGCCACGATCATGATCGCCCACTCCGAGAAGGAACAGGCAGCCCGCACGTTCAAGAAGACCTTCGGGTATCACCCGATCGGGGTCTGGTGCGATAACACCGGAGAACTCCTGGCCGCCCGGTTGCGGCCGGGGAATGCCGGCTCGAACACCGCGGCGGACCACACGCAGGTCTTGACCGAGGCGATCGCGCAAATCCCGCCCGCGTACCGCAAGAGTTTGTTGGTTCGGGTTGACGGCGCCGGGTACTCCCACGAACTGCTGGACTGGCTCACCCGGTTGGAAAACATCGGGCCTGTCGCCGAACTCCGCTCACCAGATCAACCCCGCCACTCCCGACGCCGCCTGCTACCTGACGAGGGCCAACATACCGGTCAGGCCAGCGGAGCGTAGGCCGTGCCGAGACGGGCGGCGCCGCCGTCGAGGGCGGTCAGCACCCAGATGCCGCCGTCGTGGCAGGCGACGGTGTGCTCCCAGTGGCAGGCGCGCATCCGGTCGCGGGTGACGACAGTCCACTGGTCGGCGAGGGTCTCGTTGGCCTCGTCGCCGAGGGTGACCATCGGCTCGATCGCCACGGTGGCGGCGTTCTTGACAGTCGGACCCTTGCCGCGGACTGCGTAGTTGGGCACATTCGGCGACATGTGCATCTCACGCCCGATGCCGTGGCCGACATAGTCCTCGACGATCCCGAACACCCGATCGTGCGTCTTGCCGGAGGCAAGGATGGACTTCTCGATCGCCGCACCCACGTCGAACAGGTCGCGCCCGACCCGCAGGGCGGCGATGCCCGCCCAGAGCGACTCCTCGGTCGCGTCCATCAGCTGCAGGTCCTCGGGACGCCCGGCCTCCCGGCCGCCGACGATCAGCGAGATCGCCGCGTCGCCGTGCCAGCCGTCGACGATGGCTCCGCAGTCGATCGAGAGCAGGTCGCCCTCAGCGAGCGCGCGTGCGCCCGGGATGCCGTGGACGATCTCCTCGTTGACCGAGGTGCAGAGGGTGTGCCGATAGCCCGGCACCTCCGCGAAGCTTGGCCGACCGCCGTGGTCGCGGATGAAGCGCTCCGCGAGCGTGTCCAGTTCGAGGGTGGTCACCCCCGGCTGCGCGGCATCCCGCAGCATCGCCAGGCATTCACCGACGACGAGACCCGGTGCGCGCATGGCGCGCACCTGGTCTAGGGTCTTGGCTTCGAGCCGCTCGCGACCGAACATCAACAGGCCTCCGACGGCTGCTTCCGGTGAGTTTTAGTGCTGGCGAGTGTCGAGGGCGGCGCCGATGCGCTCACTGACCTCGTCGATCTCGCCTTCGCCGTCGACCTGCACGAGCAGGCCGCGTTCGAGATAGATCGCCGCCAGCGGGGCGGTCTCGCGCCGGTAGATCGCGAGGCGCTCGCGGATGACCTCCTCGGTGTCATCCGCGCGCCCCTCGGTCTGCGCACGCCGCAACAGCCGGCCCACGACCTCGTCCTCGTCGACGGTCAGCTCGAGCACCGCATCCAACTCGCCGCCACGCTCGGCCAGCACGGTGTCGAGGGCATAGACCTGATCCGAGGTGCGGGGGTAGCCGTCGAGCAGGAAGCCGGGCACGCAGTCCTCCTGGGCCAAGCGGTCGGCGACGATGGCATTGGTGATGTCGTCACTGACATACCCCCCTGCCGCGAGGATCTCCTTGACCTGCAGCCCCAACGGGGTCTCGTTCTTGATGTTGGCCCGGAAGATGTCTCCGGTGGAGATCGCCGGGATGCCGTAGCGCGCGGCGATCCGGGAAGCCTGGGTGCCCTTGCCGGCGCCGGGCGGCCCGAAGATGATCAGACGCATCATCGTGTGTCAGTCCTTTGTTCAGCTGTCGATGGATCCGATGGCTAGCGCAGGAAGCCTTCGTAGTGGCGCTGGTGCAGCTGCGCCTCGATCTGCTTGACGGTCTCCAGACCCACACCCACCATGATCAGGATCGACGTGCCACCGAACGGGAAGTTCTGGTTGGCGTTGATCACGGCGATCGCGATCAGCGGGATGAGGGAGATGAGCGCCAGGTAGATCGCGCCGACGACAGTGATCCGGGTCAGGACGTACTGCAGGTACTCGGCCGTCGGTTTGCCGGCTCGAATCCCGGGGATGAACCCTCCGTAGCGCTTCATGTTGTCTGCGACTTCCTCCGGATTGAAGGTAATCGAGACGTAGAAGAAGGTGAAGAACAGGATCAAAAGTGTGTAGAGGATCATGTAGATCGGGTGATCCCCGTTGACCAGGGTGTTGTTGATCCACGTCACCCAGCCCGGGCTGGCGCCCGTCGGGTTGGTGTTGAACTGGGCGATCATCATCGGCAGCGCCATCAGCGAGGCCGCGAAGATGACCGGGATGACGTTGGCCATGTTGACCTTGATCGGGATATAGGTCGAGGTGCCGCCGTACATCTGCCGGCCGACCATCCGCTTCGCGTACTGCACCGGTATGCGGCGCTGGCTCTGCTCGACGAAGACCACCAGCGCGATGATCAGGAAGCCCATGGCGATGATCGCCAGGAAGATGCCCCAGCCGTTCTGCTGGCGGATCAGCCACAGCGATCCGGGGAAGCTGGCAACGATGGAGGTGAAGATGAGAATCGACATCCCGTTGCCGACGCCCTTGTCGGTGAGCAGCTCACCGAGCCACATGATCATGCCGGTGCCGGCCGTCATGGTCAGCACCATGATGAGGATCGTGGAGATCTTGTCGTCGACGAGGACCCGCTCGCAGCCCTGCATCAAAGAGGAGGGGTTCTGGGCGAAGGTGACCAGGGTGGCGCTCTGCAGGATCGCCAGCCCGATCGTCAGATAGCGCGTGTACTGCGTCATCTTCTGCTGCCCCGCGTGACCTTCCTTTTTGAGGGTCTCGAACCGGGGAATGACGACGGTGAGCAACTGGACGATGATGCTCGCGGTGATATAGGGCATGATGCCCAGCGCGAAGATCGACAGCTGCAGCAGCGCACCGCCGCTGAAGAGGTTGGCCAGCCCGAGGAAGCCGCCGCCCGTCGGGGCGTTCTGGATGCACTGCTGCACCAGCGGGTAGCTCACGCCGGGCGTCGGGACGTGCGCCCCGAGCCGGTAGATGGCGATGATGAAGAGCGTGAACAGCAGCTTCTTGCGTAGGTCCGGCGTCTTGAACGCGCGGCCGAAGGCGGAAAGCAAGGTCGGGTCCCTCCTCCCGTTCGCCAGGTGCGGCGGCGGGATGCGTCATGCGCGGGAGAGCCAGGTGTTCTCTCCCGGTGCAATCTACCCCGGCGGCGCGTGCCGCGCCCAACCGAGCCAGATCGGCTACTTAACGGGGTATGCCGTGTGGTGAGTTCCCGAAAGACCTCACCACACGGCATACCCGTTGGCTCATTGCCGGAAAGCCCTAGGCGGTGGCGGTGGAGCCGCCGGCGGCCTCGATCTTCTCCTTGGCGGAGGCGGAGAAAGCGTCCGCGGTGACCTGCACCGCGACCGTGATCTCGCCCGTACCGAGCACCTTGACCGGCTCGCCGGCGCGGACGGCGCCCTTGGCCACCAGGTCCTCGACCGTCACAGCGCCACCGTCGGGGTAGAGCGCCGAGATCTTGTCCAGGTTGACGACCTGATAGGTGGTGCGGAAGGGGTTCTTGAAGCCGCGCAGCTTGGGCAGGCGCATGTGGATGGCGGTGGAGCCACCCTCGAAGTGCGCCGGCACCTGGTAGCGGGCCTTGGTGCCCTTGGTGCCACGACCCGCGGTCTTGCCCTTGGAGCCCTCACCGCGACCCACGCGGGTCTTGGCGGTCTTGGCTCCCGGGGCGGGACGCAGGTGGTGCACCTTCAAAGCGTGGGTGCCCGCCGTGGCGGCGGTGTCCTTGGCCTTGTCAGCCATCACTCGACCTCCTCGACCGTCACCAGGTGACGGACGGTGCGGACCATGCCCCGGATCTCGGGGCGGTCCTCCTTGACGACGACATCGCCGATGCGCTTCAGCCCCAGCGTGCGCAGGGTCTCCCGCGCGCTGTGCTTCTCGCCGACGATGCCCTTGAGTTGGGTGACCTTCAGACGTGCCATCATGCACCGGCCTTTGCGCCGGCGGTGGCGGCGGCCTGGGCGCGCAGCATGGCGGCCGGGGCTACTTCGTCCAGCGGCAAGCCACGACGAGCGGCGACGGCCTCGGGACGCTCGAGGTCCTTCAGGGCGGCCACGGTCGCGTGGACGATGTTGATGGAGTTGTCCGAGCCGAGGCTCTTGGACAGCACATCGTGGACGCCCGCGCACTCCAGGACGGCGCGCACCGGGCCACCGGCGATGACACCGGTACCGGGGGCGGCCGGGCGGAGCAGGACCACGCCCGCGGCGGCCTCACCCTGGACGGGGTGCGGGATGGTGCCGGCGATGCGCGGCACCTTGAAGAAGGCCTTCTTGGCTTCCTCGACACCCTTGGCGATGGCGGCGGGGACCTCACGGGCCTTGCCGTAGCCGACGCCGACGGTGCCGTCACCGTCGCCGACGACGACGAGAGCGGTGAAGCTGAAGCGACGACCACCCTTGACGACCTTGGCCACGCGGTTGATGGTCACCACGCGCTCGAGGTACTGGGACTTCTCTGCGGCATCGCCGCGACGGTTGTCGCGACGGTCACCGTCGCGGCCGCGACGCTCGCCGCGCTCGGGCCGGTCGCCGCCGCGGTCGGCGGCGCCGGTGCCTCGACGCTGGGGTCCGGGCATCAGATGTTCCTCATCTCAGTGTTGTTGGCCATCAGAGACTCAGGCCTCCCTGGCGGGCGCCATCGGCGATGGCGGCGACGCGACCGTGGTACTTGTTGCCGCCCCGGTCGAAGACGACCGACTCGACGCCGGCGGCCTTGGCGCGCTCGGCGAGCAGTTCGCCGACCTTCTTGGCCTTGGCGGTCTTGTCACCGTCGAAGGCGCGCAGGTCGGCCTCCATGGTGGAGGCGCTGGCCAGCGTCTTGCCGACGGTGTCGTCGACGACCTGCACGAACAGGTGCCGGCTGCTGCGCGAGACGACGAGGCGGGGCCGCTCGGTGGTGCCGGCGACGTGCTTGCGGATGCGGTCGTGGCGACGGCCACGGGCGGCGGCCTTGGACTTGCCGCGCTTGACGATCATTGCCATGACTACTTCTTTCCAGCCTTTCCGACCTTGCGGCGGATCTGCTCGCCCGCGTAGCGGACACCCTTGCCCTTGTAGGGGTCGGGCTTGCGGAGCTTGCGAATGTTGGCGGCGACCTCACCGACGAGCTGCTTGTCGATGCCCTGGACCGAGAACCGGGTCTGGTTCTCGACCGCGAAGGTGATGCCGGCCGGCGGCTCGACGGTGATCGGGTGGCTGTAGCCGAGAGCGAACTCCAGGTTGGAACCGCGCGCCATGACGCGATAACCGGTGCCGTAGATCTCCATCTTTTTCTCATAGCCGTCGGTGACCCCGAGGACCATGTTGTTGATCAGGGTGCGGGTCAGGCCGTGCAGCGAGCGCGCGGTGCGCTCGTCGTTGGGCCGAGTGACCTCGACGTTGCCCTCGCCCTGCGCGACCGTGATCGGCTCGGCGACGGTGTGCGTCAACTCGCCCTTGGGGCCCTTGACGGTGACCTGCTGGCCGTCGATCGTGACCGTGACGTTCGCGGGAACGGTCACCGGCATACGTCCGATTCGAGACATGTCGAGGCTCCCTTACCAGATGTAGGCGAGGACTTCCCCACCCACACCCTTGCTAGCCGCCTGCTTGTCGGTGAGCAGGCCGGACGACGTGGAAATGATCGCGATGCCGAGGCCACCGAGCACCCTGGGCAGGTTGGTGGACTTCGCGTAGACCCGCAGGCCGGGCTTGCTCACGCGGCGGATGCCGGCGATGGAGCGCTCCCGGTTGGGGCCGTACTTGAGGTTG
>Ga0056913_1000972_pt1 | contig 17558 bp, 20 predicted proteins | sample EBPBio282013_DNA_FD_55170 | JGI IMG/M metagenome (GOLD analysis project Ga0056913, IMG submission 55170) | Wastewater treatment Type I Accumulibacter community from EBPR Bioreactor in Madison, WI, USA - Reactor 2_5/28/2013_ DNA (Hybrid Assembly) | ecosystem: Engineered > Bioreactor > EBPR >... | reverse complement strand
GTAAGCGGTCAATGAACCACGCCCCTTGCGCGGCAAGTTGATCGCTGGCAAGCCCGGGAGCGGCGGCGGCTTGGCTCAGTGAACCAGCTTGATCCGCCAGGGCAGCAGCGCCTCGTAGTCGTCGGCCGTCGTGGCGTGCGGCAAGGCGGTGAACAGCGCCTTGAGGTACTCGTAGGTGTTCACGCCGTTGGCCCTGCAGGTCTGCAGCAGCGAGTACAGGTTCGCGCTGGCCTGCGCGCCCGCAGGCGTGTCGGCGAAGAGCCACCCCTTGCGTCCGACCACGAAGGGACGGATCGCGTTCTCGCACGGATTGTTGTCGATCGGCCAGCGGCCATCGTTCACGTAGCGCGTGAGCTTGCTCCACTGGGACGCCGTGTAGTGCAAGGCTTTGCCCAGTGCACTTTGCGGCAACACCGCGTGCTGGTGTTGGTGTACGAGCGCCTCGATCTGGGCCAGCAGCGGCGCGCTGTCTTGCTGGCGCATCACGCGGCGCTCCTCATCACCGAGGTCTTTCGCGCGCTTTTCCACTTCGTACAGTTTTGCGATCAGCTCGATGGCCTGCGCGGCCGGCTGCTCGCGCGTGCGCGCCATCTTGGGCAGCGCCTGAAGCGCCTCCATCCAGTAGCGCCGGCAATGCGCCCAGCACGCCAGGTGCGTGAGCCCATGCGTGCGCGCGATCTCGTTGTAGACCTCATAGCCGTCGCTCATGAGCGCTGCGCCTTCGCGCATGCCCGACCACACGCTTGCGCCCGCCTGCGCGCCGCGCCCCGTGGTGTAGCTGTACAGCCGTATCGGCGGCCCCGTGCCTTCGGCCCCCGCCGCCTCGGTGCTCTGCGCCCACAGCCAGCTCTTGGTCTGCGCGGCTCGCCCCGGCTCCTTGAGCACTTGCAGCTGGGTCTCGTCGCCGTGCACCACGCAGCTGTCCAGCAGGAGGTCCTTCATCAGGTTGATCAGCGGCTGCGTTTGCGCGCCCAGCCTGACCACCGTGGCCGCCAGTGTGTTGCGGTTGAAGTGGCTGCCACCGAAGCGCCCCATCAGCGCCGCGATGCGGTACAGCGGCAGGCCATCGTCGTACTTGGCCGTGACGATCCAGGACATCGCCGCTTCGGTGAGCAGCCCCCGCGGGATGATCTGCGCAGGACGAGCGGCCAGTTTGATCGAGCCGTCGCAGCAGGGGCAGGCGTACTTCACCCGCTCGTGGCGGATCACGCGCACCTGCTGGGGCACGATGTCCAGTTGTTCGCTGGCTTCAACGCCGATTTCCTTGAGCGCGCTGCCGTCGTGCGGGCACACGCGTTCGCCCTCGGGCAGTTCGTGGCGGATCACCTCGCGCGCCAGCGCGGGGTCCAGCGGCTTGCGCCCGCGGCGGACCTTGCGCTGGTGCGCGGGTACGTCCACGGTGTCCTCTCCAGCGGGCTCTTCCGGGGCTGGCGAGGCGGTGCCCGCCTCGGCCTCCGCTTCGTTGAAGAACAGTTCCTTCTGATGGGCCAGCGCCTCGCTGCGCGCGGCGAACAGTTTGCGCAACATCTTGTTGATGCGCTCCTTGAGCAGGTCGCGTTCGGCCCGTGTGATGCGCAACTCACCCACGACAGCCTCGCGCTGCTGGCGCTCGATGCGCAGGGCCTCCTCGCGCTGGGCCAGCGCCTGCTTCAGTGCGAGGATTTGTTCTTCGGGCGAAATGATCACGGGCCACATTCTCATGCGGCCCGTGCGTGCTGTCTTTTGGGGGTGTCCCTGTCAACGCGTTGCGCGTTGACCCCTGTGCCTCAGGCGGCGCGCAGCGCGCGCATCTCGTGGTGGCCACGCATGGCAGCCAGGTCGATGCCTTCGAGCAGCCAGTGCAGTTGCTGCACCGTCAGTTCCACCACCGGGGCTCTCGCCTTGGGCCACACGAAGCGCTCGCTCTCCAGGCGCTTGTGCAGCAGCCAGAAGCCGTTGCGGCTCCAGCCCAGGATCTTCACGCGGTCGCGCCTGCGGTTGCTGAACACGTAGACACCGGCGGCGAACGGGTCCAGCCCCAGCTCGTGCTGCACCAGGGCGGCCAACCCGTTGATGCTCTTGCGAAAGTCGATTGCCTCGCGGTGCAGCCACACCGCCAGCTCTCCGTTCAGACGGAACACGCCAGCGCTCCCAGCGCGGTGAGCCATGTGGCCAGTTGCGTGGGCGAGCCAGCGCCCTCCAAGTGCACAACCACCCCGTTGGGCAGCTGCGCGCGCAGGCGCGAGACTTCGGGCGGTGGCGGCTGCAGCGCGGACACGCGCACCGCGGCGAACGCCGGTACCGGCTTCTTGCGCCGCCGCACCTGGCCGTCGCTCGCCTTTGCGCTCTCGCGCAGTGTCTTGGCCGCCGCGTATAGCGTGTGGCGCGACAGCCCGTGTTCGGCCGCGTAGGCGGCCACCGTCTGGCCCCTGCGCTGGGCCGCCGCCAGGTGCGGCTGCCAGCGGGCCAGGTTGATCTTTGACTTCATCTCTTTCGTGCTCCTTCTGCGGTTGATGGGAGCTTGCAGATGTACGCAGTTCAGGCTCTCGGCGGTAGGGTGTGGTTTATTGACCGCTTACATTGAAAAACGCCAGGGCTTGAGCCTGCCGCGCGAACGCATCGACGGCTTTGAACCCACCGACGTGGCCGCGCCGCCCGCACCGGACCTGGGCGGCGGCAACGGTGGCATCAAGGGCAAACGCCCCAGCAAGAAAGACAAGCTGCGCGCTGCAGCAGCTGCTGCAGCGGCGGGTGGTGGCGGGACCTGAGCCCGCTCAGGCTTCGCCGGGCTCTTCCGCGCCTTCGCCCACGTCGTGGGCGGCTTCACCCGCAGGCCGGGGCTTGCGCTTGGCAGCGCGCGCCAGGATTTCGACATACACCGACGTGGCGCCTTCGCGCGCTGCGGCGTCCAGTTGCGGGATCACGGTGGCCAGATGGGCTGGCGCGGCCGATTCGGCGGTCAATCCGAACTTGCAGTCGAAGTCCCAGAAGTCGGTGCCCTCTGGCAATTCACGGCGGCGTTCGCGCTTGAGGTATTTGCGGATGTCGTGCTTGACGGCGTCCAGCACGCGGTCGGGGTGCTTGCCCTCGGCACGAAGGGGATAAGTTTTGCGCATGGGCGATGGTAACGCCCCCGGGCCTACTGGCTGGCAGGCGCTGGCGCCGGCGCGGGCGCGGGCGCGGGCCCGCCACCTCCCACCATGGCCTCTGCCGGCACACCCCCCGCAAAACCCGGCGCCGACCCACCGTTGGCGCTGCTGAAGCCGCTGGGGTCGCCCGTGCCCGGCGGCGGCTCGGGCGGCGCAAAGGACTCCTGCGGCGCGGCAAAGCGCACCTGGCCGTCCAGCACCCGTGTACGCAGCGCCGCCTGGAAGAAATCCCCCACCATGGGCAGCGCGCTGCGCGCACCCTGGCCGTAGCCGTCGCTCATGGTCAGGCGGCTGTCGTTGAAGCCCACCCACGCGCCCGCCACCAGGTGCGGGTGCATCAGGATGAACCAGCCGTCGGTGTTGTCCTGGGTGGTGCCGGTCTTGCCGGCCACGTCGGCCTGGATGCCATAGCGGCCGCGGATGGCCGCGCCCGTGCCGCGGTCGATCGCGCCGCGCAGCGCGTCCAGCAGCCGGTCGGCCGCGGGCTGGGGCAGCGCGGGCTCGGGTGCTGGCGCCGCAAAGGCCTCCAGCACCTTGCCGTCGCGGTCTTCCACCTGCAGGATCACCGTGGGCTCGATGTAGTTGCCGCCATTGGCCAGCGTGCCGTAGGCCGCGACCATCTCGCGCAGCGTCACCGGGCTGGTGCCCAGCGCCAGCGACAGCACCTCTTCCAGCTTGCTCTGGCGCACGCCCATGGCGCGCGCCAGGGCCGCCACGCGCTGGGCACCCACGCGCTGCACCACCTGGGCGGTAATGGTGTTCTTCGACAGGGCCAGGCCGTCGCGCAGCGTCATGGGCAGGTAGCTGGGCTCGCCGCCGTCAGTGGGCCGCCAGACCTGGCCGCCGCCCAATGCGATTTCCACCGGCTCGTCCATCAGCACCTCGCCGGGGCTCATGCCCTGCGCGAACGCCGCGCCGTACACAAACGGCTTGAAGGTCGAGCCCGGCTGGCGGCGCGCCTGCGCCACATGGTCAAACTGGTCCTTGATGAAGTCGCGGCTGCCCACCCAGGCCCGCACCTGGCCGTTGCGCGGGTCCAGTGCCATGAAGCCCGCCGACAGGCGGGCCTTTTCCTCGCGCAGCGACTTCATCAGCGCCACATCGGCGCCCAGGGTCTTGAGCGCCTGCGCCTCGGTCTGGCCGGCTTCGCGCGCCGCCTTGTACTGCGGCGTTTCGCGCAGCAGCTCCTGCACCAGGGGGCGGTTGGGCGCGAAGCCCGCGCGCGGCCCCCACTGCCCGTCCGCCAGGCGCTGCAATGCATCGCCGTGGCGCGTCACGGCCTGCACGGCCATGGCCTGCAGGCGGGAATCAATCGTGGTGCGCACCACCAGGCCGTCTGAAAAAATGTCGTAGCCGTTGCGGTCGGCCCAGTCGATCAGGAAGCGGCGCAGCTGGCGCGACAGGTGGGGCGCCGGGCCCAGCGGCTCGGGCTGGCGTTCAAAGTCCAGCTTCAGGGGGCGCTTTTTCAGCACCTCCAGCTGCTTGTCGGTCAGCTTGCCGTGCTTGGCCATCTGTGCCAGCACGGTGTTGCGCCGCTGCACGGCGCGCTCGGGCTGCGTCACCGGGTTGTAGTAGGCCGTGCCCTTGAGCATGCCGATCAGCGTGGCGGCCTCCAGCACGTCCAGCTTGCCAGCGCCCTTGTCGAAGTAGGTGCGCGCGGCCATCTCGATGCCGTGCGCGTTGTACAGGAAGGGCACGGTGTTCAGGTACGACTCCAGGATCTCGTCCTTGGAATACACCGCCTCGATCTTCAGCGCGGTGATGGCCTCGCGCAGCTTGCGCGTGATGCTGACCGAACGGCCGATCTGCTCGGGGTACAGGTTGCGCGCCAGCTGCTGCGTGATGGTGGAGCCGCCCTGGCGGTCGCCGGTGAGCGTGTGCACCACCGCACCCAGCGTGCGCTTCACGTCAATGCCGTGGTGTTCGTAGAAGCGGTGGTCCTCGGTGGCGATCAGCGCCTGCACTACCGGCGGCGAAATGGCGGGCAGCTTGACCCAGTCGCGGTTGATGCGCTGGTAGGTGGCCAGTACCTTGTTGTCCAGCGACACGACGGTGGCGGGCTTTTCGGTGCGCGCCTTGCTGATGTCGCCAATGCTGGGCGTGAACGGGATCAGCACCAGCACATACAGCACGGCCAGCGCCGGCAACAGCGCCACCGCGCGCCAGGGGTGGGCGCTGGCCCATTGCCACAGGCGCAATGCCGTGGCCCTGACTTGCGTGACGATGCGGTTCAGGGCGGGGTTCATGGTGCGGGCAGCCCGCCTGTCACGTCAGTCAGGTCAGGCCTGCGCGTCGGCGGCTTGCAGCCGCGCATTGGCCTCGCGCTTGCCCATGGTGCGCAGCGTGGCAATGGCCTCAAGCTGTTTGGCGCGAGGGCGGGCCTTGCCGCCTTCCCACTTGTACACCGACAGCTGCGACACGCCCAGGATCCTGGCCAGCGCGGCGGCCGACAGGCCCAGGCGCTGGCGCTGCGCGGCAAAGCCCTTGGCGCTGAAGCGCATGCTGGGCGTTGACGACTCTTCCCTGGCGGCGGGTACTGCTTTGGCAGTCACCTTGCCCAGGCGTTTGACCTGCTGCTCCAGCGCTTGCAGGCGGCGCTTGAGCTCTGCAATCTGTGTGCGGTATTGCGCGTTTGATTTTTTCAGTGCTTGTGTTTCGCCGCGCAGTTCCTTGCGCGCCACACGGGAAATTTCACTCTTGAGGATCGATGCGATATTGGGCATGAATGTTTAATCTGCTGGATACAAGCCGGGCCGCTATTCTGCGCCTTGATTGCTACCGCCCTTGTTACAAGGATGCAAGTGTATCTTCCCGGCGCTGTAGCAATGTAGGACGGCGGCCATTGAATACAAATGCGCTCAGCCCCCGGACCGTTTGACGGTATGGCCTTGCGCGGCCAGCAGCGCCATCACGCGCTCCACATGATCGCCCTGCACTTCGATCACGCCGTCTTTCACCGTGCCGCCCGAGCCGCAGGCCGTCTTGACCTGCTTGCCCAGCGCCGCCAGCGCGTCCGCATCCAGCGGCACACCGCGAATGACCGTCACCGCCTTGCCACCACGGCCCTTGGTCTCGCGCTGCACGCGCACGATGCCGTCGCCCACCGGCACGGCACGCGCAGCCTGTTTGCATATGCACTGGGCCACCGGCTGGCGGCACGCCGGGCACATGCGGCCCGATTCGGTGGAATACACCAGCGCGCCAAGCGACGACAGACCTTTCATCACACACTCCTTTTCATCAGCAAGGGCCGCATCATCCACAAACCGGCCAGCGGCCCCACAGCCAGCCAGGGCAGCACCTGTGCCAGCGGCCAGGCCTGCGCAGCAGCCACAAAGAGCTGGATGGTCAACACGGAAATCAGGAACCCGATGCAGTTGGTCAACGTCAACACGCTGCCCACCACGGCGGGCGGCGCGTTCTGCGCCGTCAGCGCGGAAAACTGCGGCGAGTCGCCGGCCACCGTGGCGCCCCACACCAGAAGCCAGACCATAAACAATGCGAACGGCGCCCCCAGCAGCCAGGGCGACAGCAGGCAGCACGCCGCACTGCAGGCCAGCTGCCCCTGGGCCACCCGTGCACTGCCCCAGCGGCGCACCAGCAGCCCGCCGCCCACACAGCCCGCAAAGCCCGCCCCGATCACCCAGAACGCGGCGGCGCTGATGGCCGTGACGGACGACAGCTGCACCGACAGGATCAGCGGCACCAGCACGATGAAGGCATACAGCTCCCACATGTGGCCGAAATAGCCGAACACCGACGCGCGCAACCGCCTGTCCGTCCACACCTGCACCAGCGCACGCGGGCTGATGCGCACGGCCCCGGCGGCGGGCTGCGCCGCCACCGGCACCAGCCACCAGGTGGCCAACCCGCCCAACGCCGCCAGGCCGGATACGCCCAGCACCACCGCCTGCCAGGGAAGCGCCACAGCCAGCGCCGCACTGCCCGCCAGCGCGCGCAGCCCGTAAGGCAACGCCGTACCCAGCACCAGCGCGCCAATCAGCACGCCCAGCGCCGCGCCCAGGCCGCTGCGGTACCAGCTGGCGGCGATCTTCATGCCCACGGGGTAAATGCCGGCCAGCAAAAAGCCCACCGCAAAACGCAGCGCCAGCAGCAAGGGGTAATGCCCATCCGCCCAGACGATGGCCGCATTCGCCGCCGCCCCCAGCAATGAACACACCATGAACACGGCCGGCGGCGCAAACCGGTCGGCCAGCATCAGCAGCGCAAACACCAGCGTGCCGGCCACGAAGCCCAGCTGCACGGCCGACGTCAGCGTACCCACCGAGGCTGCGGGCAAGCCCCAGGCCAGCTGCAGGTCGGGCATGACGGCATTGACAGCAAACCACAGCGAGGTGCCGGCAAACTGCGACAGCACGATCACAGGCAGGATGCGCCGCGGCACGCTGCTCATGACGCCGCGGGCACCTCGGCCAGGGCGCTGGGCGGCAGCGTGTCGTAGTAGTGAAAGTGGTGGCAGCTGCTGGCCCAATGCCGGTTGGTGGCGGCGCGCATGCCCACGCCGACCAGCGTGCGGTCAGCCGCGCGCAGCTTGTGCGCCAGCGGCATGAAGTCGCTGTCGCCGCTGACCACCACCACGGTGCCAATGTGCACCTGGCGCCCCACGTCGTCCATGGCGTCCAGGCACAGGCGGATGTCGGCGCCATTCTTGGCTGCGCCACCGGGCGGAAAGAGCTGGTGCAGCTCGATGGCGTTGTGCATCAGCACGTCGCGGTAGCGCGCAAAAAACTGCCAGTTGCAATACGCGCGGTTGATGGCCAGCGGCCCGAACGACGCAGCCAGGTCCACCACGGCCTGCACGTCCACCAGGGGCTCCTGCGGCTTGAAGCGGTTGTCAGGGCGCGCATAGGCGCCGGGGTCTTTGTCTTCGCACAGGCTGGCGTGCAGGTTTTCAAAATCCCAGTACAGGGCCACCGAGCGGCCTGCGTCAATTGCTTGGATGGTCATGGGTGTCCTTTGGGGCAATGGTAGTGGGGTTGCAAATCAAGGGCGCGCCCCGCCCCGCAACGGCTGCAGCAGATGCGAAAGCCCGTTGTGGTCTATCTCATGCATCAGCGCCAGCAGGCGGCCCAGCTCCCCTGACGGAAACCCTTCACGGGCAAACCAGTTGAGGTAATTGCCGGGCAGGTCGGCCAGCAAACGGCCCTTGTATTTGCCGTAAGGCATTTGCATCGTGACCAGCAGCGAATCAGCATCCATTGGCATCCCCGGCAACATGCAGCTGCAGCAGATCCCACAAATTGCCGTACAGGTCCTGAAACACCGCCACCGTGCCATACGGTTCAAGCTTGGGTTCGCGCACAAACACCACGCCGCGGCTGCTGTACAGCGCGTGGTCGCGCCAGAAATCATCCGTGTGCAAAAAGAACGCCACACGCCCGCCCGTCTGGTTGCCCACGCGCGTGGCCTGTTCGTCATTGGCTGCGCGGGCCAACAGCAGGCGGCTGTCTGTGGCACCCGGCGGCGCGACCAGCACCCAGCGTTTGTCCTGCGCGGGGATGTACGTGTCTTCCACCAGGCGAAAGCCCAAAGTATTCACATAAAAGGCAATGGCTTCGTCGTAGTCGCGCACGACCAGGGCGATGTAGCCAAGGGATTGACGGGTCAAGGGGCGGGTCCTGTGGCAAGCGTCGCCCATGCGGCGCAGCCGCCAAGCATAAGGGCCAGGGCTTATGCGCCACATCAAACCGCCAACCCACAAAAAGCGCACCATGGGTGTTTATCCGCACCCCCAAAGGCTGTCCATGACCACCCGAAAGCGGCCTGCCTATGGCCGCCATTGGTAAAACCCAATAGCCCAAACGACGGGGAGCGCCTACAGTCATGGGCATCCTCTATCGGGTAACTCAAGGAGATAGCCATGACCAATGAAGCCAAATGCCCTTTCTCGGGCCACGCCACCGCGCACACCGTGTCGGGCACGCCCACCAACGCCAGCTGGTGGCCCAACCAGCTGCGCCTGGGCATCCTGCACCAGAACTCCACCAAGTCGGACCCGATGGGCCCCGGCTTCAACTACGCTGAAGAATTCAAGAAGCTGGACCTGGACGCCGTGGTCAATGACCTGAAGGCACTGATGACCGATTCCCAGGACTGGTGGCCGGCCGACTGGGGCCACTACGGCGGCCTGTTCGTGCGCATGACCTGGCACGCCGCGGGCACCTACCGCATCCACGACGGGCGCGGCGGCGCGGGCACCGGCCAGCAACGCTTTGCGCCGCTGAACAGCTGGCCCGACAACGGCAACCTGGACAAGGCCCGCCGCCTGCTGTGGCCCATCAAGCAGAAATACGGCGCCCGGCTGTCCTGGGCCGACCTGATCGTGCTGGCCGGCACCGTGGCCATGGAAAGCATGGGCTTCAAGACCTTTGGCTTCGCTGGTGGCCGCCCCGACAGCTGGGAACCCGACGAAAGCGCCTACTGGGGCCCCGAGAGCACCTGGCTGGGCGACCAGCGCTACAGCGGCGAGCGCGAGCTGGCCAACCCCCTGGCCGCCGTGCAGATGGGCCTGATCTACGTGAACCCCGAAGGCCCCAACGGCAACCCCGACCCGGTGGCGTCCGGGCGCGACGTGCGCGAAACCTTTGCCCGCATGGCCATGAACGACGAGGAAACCGTGGCCCTGGTGGCCGGTGGCCACACCTTTGGCAAGGCCCACGGCGCAGGCGACCCCAAGCTGGTGGGCCCCGAGCCCGAAGGCGCCACGATCGAAGAACAGGGCCTGGGCTGGGCCAACAAGTTTGAATCCGGCAAGGGCGCGCACACCACCACCAGCGGCATTGAAGGCGCGTGGAAGCCCAACCCGACGAAATGGGACAACGGCTACTTCGACATGCTGTTCGGCTACGAATGGGAGCTGACCAAGAGCCCCGCCGGTGCCCACCAGTGGACGCCCAAGAACTGCAAGCCCGAGCACATGATCCCTGACGCGCACCGGCCCGGCGTGAAGCACCCGCCCATGATGACCACGGCCGACCTGTCTCTGCGCATGGACCCGGCGTTTGAAAAGATCTCGCGCCGCTTCCACCAGAACCCGGCCGAATTTGCCGACGCATTCGCCCGCGCCTGGTTCAAGCTGACCCACCGCGACATGGGCCCGCGCGCCCGCTACCTGGGCTCGCTGGTGCCCAAGGAAGTGCTGGTATGGCAAGACCCGGTACCGCCGGTGGACCATGCGCTGGTCGAGGCGCAGGACATTGCCGCGCTGAAGGCCAAGGTGCTGGCGTCCGGCCTGACGGTGAGCCAGCTGGTCAGCACCGCCTGGGCGTCGGCCAGCACCTTCCGCGGCGGCGACAAGCGCGGCGGCGCCAACGGCGCGCGCATCCGCCTGGCGCCCCAGAAAGACTGGGCGGTGAACCAGCCCGCCGCGCTGGCCCAGGTGCTGCCCAAGCTGGAAGCCATCCAGCAGGAATTCAACGCCGCCCAGACAGGCGGCAAGAAAATCTCGCTGGCCGACCTGATCGTGCTGGCCGGCAGCGCCGCGGTGGAAGCCGCCGCGCAAAAGGCCGGCCACAACGTGACCGTGCCCTTTGCGCCCGGCCGCACGGACGCCACGCAGGAGCAGACCGACGTGCAGGCCTTTGCCGTGATGGAGCCGCTGGCGGACGGCTTTCGCAACTACATCAAGCCCGGCATGGAAGACGTGGCCGCCGAAATGCTGCTGGACAAGGCCCAGCTGCTGACGCTGACCGCGCCCGAGATGACCGCACTGGTGGGGGGCCTGCGCGTGCTGGGCGCCAACACGGGCGGCGCAAAGCACGGCGTGTTCACGCAACGCGCGGGCACGCTGAGCAATGACTTCTTCACCAACCTGCTGGACATGGGCACGCAGTGGAGCAAGGCCGCCAGCGGCGGTGGCGTGCTGGAAGGCCGCGACCGCAAGACCGGCCAGGTGAAGTGGACCGGCACGGTGGTGGACCTGGTGTTTGGCAGCAATTCACAGCTGCGCGCGCTGGCCGAGGTGTATGGCTGCGCCGACGGCGAAGCCCGGCTGGTGAAGGACTTCGCCGCCGCCTGGGTGAAGGTGATGAACCTGGACAGGTTCGACCTTCACCTGGCCTGACCGCTCAGCGGTAGTACGGGTTACCCGGATACCGGTCATACCGGTTGGGCACCCCGTCGCGGTCGGCGTCGCCCTGGCCGTGCCCGTGGTTCATGCCCGGGCGGCCATGGCCGTGGTGGCGGCGGTTGTCGTAGCGGTCGTGGATATTGGGCACGCCGTCGCGGTCACGGTCGCCCCAGGCGCCGTTGCGGCCGCCGCCGTAGTACACCGGTGCAGGCTGCACATACACCGGGGCCGGCTGCACATAGACCGGCGCGGGCCGGGTGTAGACCGGGGCGGGCTGCACATAGACGCCCGGCACATTCAGGCCGATGGAGAAATGCACATCGCTGCGCGCATGGGCGGCGGACGCGGCCGCAAGGCCGCCCAGCACGACCGCAGCGGCGGCAAGGGTACGGGCAGTGGCAGAGGTACTTTTCATGGTCAGCTCCTTGGGTTGCATGCCTTGGTCTGGCATGAAACGTATGGTGCGCCGGGGTGCGTGAACGCTTCCTGAACCGATTGCACAAAACCGCCTGTGCGGCCGGCTTTACAAACCGTATCAAACGCCGGGCAGCGTGACGTCCACGCGCGCCCCGCCCCGCTCGCTGCGCCCCAGCGCCAGCGTGCCGCCGTGGCTGGCCACCAGGTCATTCACCACGGCCAGGCCCACGCCGTGGCCGGGCACCTTTTCGTCGGCGCGCACATGCAGCTGCAGCACGGCCTGGGTGTCCTGCGTGAAGCCGGGGCCGTCGTCGTCCACGCGCAGGCGCAGCGCCGTGCCCTCCTGCCACAGGCGCACCGCCACCGTGGCCGTGGCCCACTTCACTGCGTTGTCCATCAGGTTGCCCAGCAGCTCGAACGCATCGCCCTCGTCCAGCCGCCAGGCCAGGCCGGGCGGTGCGTCCAGCGTGATCTGCACGCCTTTGGCCGCGTACACCTTGGCCAGCGAATCGCGCACACGCTGCGCCACCGGGGCCAGCGCCAGCGGCGGCACAAAGCGCGCCGCGCCGCTGGCCATGGCGCGGCCCAGCTGGTGCTGCACGATGTGGTCCATGCGGTCCACCTGCTGCGCCACGGTGGCGGGCAGATCCTGCGCCGCACCGGGGGGCTGGCCCAGCGCATTGCGCAGCACGGCCAGCGGCGTCTTCAGGCTGTGCGCCAGAAAGCTCAGCGCCTCCTTGTAGCGCGTCTGGCGCACGCGCTCCTGCCGTAGCAGGGTGTTGAGGTTGCTGGTGAGGCCGGCCAGCTCGGCCGGGTAACGGCCTTGCAGCTCGGCCTGCGCGCCGCTTTCCACCCGGGCGATCTCGCCCGCCACGCGGCGCAGCGGCTGCAGGCCCCAGCGCAGCAGCAGCCCCTGGGCCAGCAGCAGCAACACGCCGGCGCCGGCCAGCCAGCCCCACAGCGTGCGGCTGAAGGCCTGCGATTCGCGGTCCAGCGTGGCGCGGCTTTCCAGCACGCCCAGCACCAGCGGCACGCCGCTGCCACCCGCGCCCGCCCAACGCACGCCGTAGCGGGCCGACAAGTAGGCACCGCGATCGCCCTGCACTTCCTCAAACCGCCATTCGCCCACCGCCGCGCTGCGCGCAAACGGCAGGCTCAGGCCCACGGCCGAAGCCGATTGCCAGGCCACGCCACTGGGCACGTGCAGCACGCTGGCGTACAGGCCCGAGCCCGGCAGCGACAGGCGCGGCTCGGCCAGATCGGGCGGCATGACCAGCGCACCCTGCGCGTCCAGCTCGGCCGCGGCCAGCAGCAGATACACCGTGGACTGCAGCCGCGCGTAATGCGCGGCGCGCACGCTGTCGGCATGGGCACGCTGCAGGGCCACACCGGCCACCGCCAGGAAGGCCACCAGCACCACGGCCCCGGCACCGATCAGCCGCGCGCGGATGGACAGCACCATCATGGCGCAGCGGAGGGCGCTGCGTTGGGCGTCGCAGGCTGCAGGGTGAACCGGTAGCCCCGCCCGCGCAGCGTCTCGATCGGCTGCAGTGTGCCCGCCGGGTCCAGCTTGCGGCGCAGGCGGCCGATCAGCACCTCCAGCACATTGCTGTCGCGGTCCTGGTCGTGGGGGTACAGATAGTCAGCCAGCTCCTGCTTGCTGACCACGCGGGCGCGTTCGCGCACCAGAAACTCCAGCAAGCGGAACTCAAATGCCGTGAGCTCCAGCGGCGCGCCGGCCAGCGTGACCGCCTGGGCGGCCAGGTCAATGGCCAGGGGCGATGAAGCCGGCCCAAACGCCAGCACGTCGGTTGCCGCCTTCATGGCGCGGCGCAGCAGCGCCTTGATGCGGGCGGCCAGCTCCGGGTATTCAAAGGGTTTGGTCAGGTAGTCGTCTGCACCGGCCTCCAGGCCGGCCACCTTGTCTTGCCAGCTGCTGCGGGCCGTGAGCACCAGCACCGGCAGCGTCTTGCCCTCGGCGCGCAGCTGCTGCACCAGCGCCGTGCCGCTGAGCTTGGGCAGGCCCAGGTCCACAATGGCCAGGTCCACCGGGTATTCACGCGCCTGGAACAGGCCGTCTTCACCGTCCACCGCCTGGTCCACCCGGAAGCCGTCGGCCTCCAGCCGCAGCGCCAGGCTCAGGCGCAGGGCGGCGTCGTCTTCCACCAGCAGCAGGCGCATGCGTCAGCCCCGCCGCTACATCGGCCGGCCCGTGGCCGCGTCCACCATCACCACGCGCACCTCGCCCCGGCCCGTGACCAGCTTGACCCGCCAGGCCCGCCCCGCACGGTCCACCGACAGCACGCGCCCGCCGCCCGTGGCCTGCGACGCCACGGCGGCGGCCTGGTCAGGCCCCACGTCGGCCCAGGCCGCGGGCACGCCGGCCAGGGCCAGCGCGGTAAGCGCGGCCAGCAGCAGGGTGCGAAAGGGTTGGAAAGGCATGGCAGCCATCGTACTACCGGGGTTGTTCATGGTGGGGATGAGGCGATCTTGCCGCAGGGCAGGTGAACGCAAGCTGAACAAAACCGCATGGCCCCGCCCAGACCGCCAGGGCCAGACCCATTGGTATAGATGCCGCGCCTGCACGCCGCGCCTAGCATGCCACGCACCATTCATCAGGAGCCCCGCATGATTTCTGGCACATCGCTGCCCCCATACCACTCCCTCGGCTCCGCCGGCCAGCCGGACACCAAGGCGCCAGGCACGCCAGAGCCCGAACAACCAGCCATGCAGTTGCTGCAGGGCCAGCCGGCACAGCCGCCCGGCACCATCGCGCTGCGGCTGATGAACGCGGCGCCCATCTGGATCAGCGGCACCGAGGACATCACCGTCATGCTCTATCAGGGCGAGCCGCAGGACCTGAACCCCGACGAGGTACTGGCGGTGGCGCAACAGGTCAGCGGCACGGGCGCCCACCATGCCACGCCGGGTGAAACGCATACCCTGCGGTTCGAGATCACAGGCGGCGCGCTGGACGTCGTCATGAAAGCCCCGGACGATCTGCCGGGCATGGACGCCCCCGAAGACCTGGTGGGAACCCCGGGCGCCACCCCTTTCGGCCAGGTGGCTACCAGCACTGCCGCCCTGATCGCCCGGAAAATGGCGCAAGTCCCTGCGCTGCTGGATACACCGTTGCCGCCCGTTCTGGTGCAGATCGTCACCGGCTACCTGGGCGGCGCCATCGGTGGCCCCGATGAAGCATTGCCCCTGACACCGCTGTCGGTGGTTGAAAAAATGCTGCTCACCGCCACGGCGCTGACGGGTACCCGCATTTACGTGCCGGCTGCCGATGGCCTGGCCGCCGTGCAGGGCATCTTTCTGGGCCACGCGGGGGACGACACCGCATCGCTGGTGCTGTTTGAGGCGATGCCGCCCCCACCCGCCGGGCTGGACACCGCCGCCATGCACCCGCACCCGAATGGCGTTTCGGTCATCTATCGCCACCCTACGGACATTGAATTCTGGTGCGACCCTGCGCAGCCGCCGCGCCTGCACCTGGTCAGTGACCCCACGTTGCAGGCCCTGCAGGCCGCCGTGGGCCACACCGTGATGCTGGCGCCCAGCGCGGACGAGGTGGGCCTGCCCGTGGCGCTGCTGGCCATTACCCCCCTGCCGGGCGAGCCCGGCCAGCAGATGCTGATGCTGCACGTGCGCAGCAACTTTGACCCGCACACCAACCCCCTGCAAGCCTGGGAAGCCGCCTGGTTTGAAGGCGAGGTGAGCGGGCTGACCGAAGTGGGGCCTGGCCAGTATGAATGGGCGGTGCAAACCAACCTGGCCAGCGACGGCATGGACTGTTCGTGGGCCACGCTGGACCCGCTGGCGCCCGCGCCGCCGCCGCCGCTGCACGTCAACGACAACAAAATGGCGCCGCCCGACGACAAGAGCCTGACTGGCGCGATGCCAGATAGCGGGCCGGAAGACCGGCTTGGTGAGGCCGAGTTCAGCGCCCTGCCCCCCGGCACGCCGCTGCTGCTGAACGGCGTGCCGGCGCAGTTCACGCGGTTGGCGGCCCGCAACGAACCTGGCGAAGCCATCTGGGTCACGACCGGCGCGGACGCGGACGGCACCGCGTTGGGCTCCATGCATTCAGCACCGGTGGTCGGATCGGACCCGCCACAGACGGCCCACCTGGTGCAATACACCCAGACCGTGGTGCGCCGTGGCATCTAGGGGTGTTCGATAGGTAGCGCGCCGGGGCGGCACGGTTAGCATGCCCACACCACAACCCCCACAGGAGACAGACATGCCCCGAATCCGCACCCTGGCCGCCACCGCCGCCGCTGCCACCGCTGCTGCCCTGCTGGGCGCCTGCGCCAGCCTGCCCAGCACGGGCCCCATGAGCTTCTTCATCAGCAGCACCGGCAGCGGCAAGGGCGCTGACCTGGGCGGCCTGGCGGGCGCCGACGCGCTGTGCCAGCGCCTGGCCACCGCCGCCGGCGCGGGGGGCAAGACGTGGCGTGCGTACCTGAGCGTGCCGGGCACCTTTCCGTCGGCCAACGCACCGGGCGTGAACGGCGTGAACGCGCGCGACCGCATCGGCAAAGGCCCCTGGTACAACGCCAAGGGCGTGCTGATTGCGCGCGACGTGGAACACCTGCACAACGGCAACATGATCAGCAAGGACACCGCGCTGACCGAAAAAGGCGAAGTGGTGAAAGGCCGCGGCGACACGCCCAACGAGCACGACATCCTGACCGGCAGCCGCGCCGACGGCACGGCATTTGCGCCGCAGACGGACACGACGTGCAAGAGCTGGACCAGCAGCACCGACGGATCGGCCATCGTGGGCCACCACGACCGCATCGGCCCCCTGCCCGACAACTGGGCCAAGAGCTGGAACTTCAGTCACCAGTCGGCCGGGTGCAGCCAGGAGGCGCTGGTGAGGACGGGGGGGTCGGGCAGGCTCTATTGCTTCGCTGCCAACTGATCGGCGCCTGAACCCTGGGTGATGCGCCGCAAGGCCACGCCCAAGTGCCACGCATCGACGGCGATCAACTCCAATACCCTGTCCTGCGGCAACAGGACCAACACCGTCGGCAAGAAGCCAAACTTGCCGCCCTGCACGCCCAGCAGGTGCGCCCTGTCTATCCACAACGGCGCACCGCCTGCGGCCAGGTACATCAACCCCTGTTCACTGACCGTTACCCGGCCCTCGCTCTTGATAGCGTTGCCGTTGACGCGGCAGGCCAACCCATTGAAGACCAGCGCCCCCGGCAGGTATGGCGTGTAAGTGCACTGCATGGCTCCCCTCCCGTTGATGAAACACGTACTACGTAATTCGTAGTATCTGAATCATACAAAAACTACGAATCTCGTAGCCCACACAGACAGGGCTGCGATGACCAAGACAGACAATTCAGCAAAACAATGGGGAGCCCGGCTCAAGCAGGCCCGGCTGGCGGCGGGCCTGTCGCAGAAGCAGCTGGGCATTCAGGCCGGCATCGACGAATTTGTGGCCAGCACACGGATCAACCGCTATGAGCTGGGGGTGCACATGCCGGACTACCTGACGGCGCAGAACCTGGCGAAGGTGCTGGGGGTGTCGGCGGCGTTTTTGTATGCGCCGGAGGATGATGTGGCGGAGTTGATATTTGCATACGGAACAGGTACAGGAATTAGCCGCTCGACACACAAAAAATTGATATCAACTTGTAAAAATGAGAAAAAGTCAAATATTTAAATTCTTCGATACGCAGCAACTCCCGGAACACACACGCCCACCATACATGCGCACCCCAAGTACGCATGAAAACCAACAATGACAGGACGCTCACTAAATCCAGTGAAGAATGAGACCCAAGCGACACACCAACGATTGGATTGAACCGCCCCGGGATTTGAGGAGGCTCATTTCTCTGAGAGGATTGAGCCATGAAGAAGTCACCCAAGTTTCCACCCGAAGTCCGCGAGCGGGCTGTGCG
>Ga0056913_1000931_pt1 | contig 18470 bp, 20 predicted proteins | sample EBPBio282013_DNA_FD_55170 | JGI IMG/M metagenome (GOLD analysis project Ga0056913, IMG submission 55170) | Wastewater treatment Type I Accumulibacter community from EBPR Bioreactor in Madison, WI, USA - Reactor 2_5/28/2013_ DNA (Hybrid Assembly) | ecosystem: Engineered > Bioreactor > EBPR >... | reverse complement strand
AGGCACTACACTTATCCACAGCCGGCCCTCTCAGGCTGGCTTGCAGCCCTGGCTCAAAATTCAAGCGGCACGGTGGCTCAATTTTGAATCGGCGCCAACACTCGGTGGAGCGGCGCATCACACACCCGGCTGTATCCGTCATCACCGCCACCGCGCGCGGCAAGCTGTTCGCACGCCACCCGCCGTGACGGCCGCAGCGCGTGCGGGCAGGCGGCGCGCCGGGGTTGGCGGGAGGGTTATTACGGGACTAGAGCCGCTGCACGACAATGAAACCATCGTCTCTCCCACGGGTGCTGTATATGTCCGGTCGTGCGTTGGCGTTTTTGCTCGTTATTTCTCACCCGATGGCCTTCGCGGGCGTCCCCAGTGCCCCGCCGGCACCGACCGCAGCCGCAGCCGGCGAGCAGGCCTTGTCTGGTTGCCCGGCGGTGCTCAGGCACAGGTTTCCCAGATTGCAAGATGACAGCCCGCAATCGCTGTGCCAGTACCAGGGCAAGGTGATCCTGGTGGTCAATACGGCCAGCTATTGCGGGTTCACGTACCAATACCAGGGCCTGGAGGCGCTGTTTCAGAAGTACAAAGACCGCGGCCTGGTCGTGCTGGGCTTTCCCTCGAACGACTTTTTCCAGGAAAAAAGCGACAACAAGGAAATCGCGGACTTTTGCTACAACACCTATGGCGTGATCTTCCCGATGTTCGCGCGCTCTGCGGTGCGGGGCTCGGATGCCAACCCACTCTACAAACAGCTGGCGCAGATGACCGGCAAAGTGCCGGGATGGAACTTCAACAAATACCTCATTGACCGATCGGGGCTTTCGGTCACCCACTACCCGAGCACGGTCGAGCCCGAAAGCACGGCGTTTCTGGGGCAGTTGGAGAAACTGCTCGCCAAACCCTGATGAGGCGCCGAGCCATTGTTACAGGCACTGGCTACGAGTTTCGACCCCAGGATCAGCGCGCCATACGCTACGATTTTTACTATGATTTTCGCAGCAGCTGCGCCAGGGCCGCTGCCAGCTGGGGATGGCGCCAGGCAAACCCTGCCCCCTGCGTGCGGCGCGGCGCCAGGCGCTGGCCCCCGAGCAGCAGCACCGACATTTCGCCCAGCGCCAGGCGCAGCACCCAGGCCGGTGCGGGCAGCACGGCCGGGCGGCCCAGCGTGCGCGCCAGGGTCTGGGTGAATTCGGTGTTGCGCACCGCCTCGGGTGCGCAGGCGTTGTAGGGGCCGCTACAGGCATCGTTGTGCAACAAGTGGTCCATCAGAGCCACCTGGTCGTCCAGATGGATCCAGGGCATCCACTGCTGGCCGCTGCCCAGGCGCCCGCCCAGGCCCAACCTGAAAGGCGGCAGCAGCCGCGCCAGCATGCCCCCCTGCGGGGCCAGCACGGGCGCGGTGCGCAGCAGCGCCACGCGCACGCCCCACTGGCGCGCGCGCTCGGCCTCTTGCTCCCAGGCCACGCACAGGCGGCTGCCGAAGTCGGCGTTGCCCGGCGCGCTGTCTTCGGCCAGCCATTGCTCGCCGCGGTCGCCATACCAGCCGACGGCCGAGCCTGACAGCAGCACGCGCGGGGGCGCGGCTTGCCGGCCCATCCAGTCGACCAGGGTGCGCGTCAGATCCACACGGCTGCGCCACAGCAGGTCGCGCCGCGCAGCGGTCCAGGGGCGGTCGGCAATCGGCGCGCCTGCGAGATTGACCACGGCGTCCAGCGGCGCGCTACCGTCAAGCGCTTGCAGTTGCGCGATGCCCTGTGCGCCGCTGCACAGGCGCGGTACTTGAGCCGTGTCACGGCTCCAGACGAAAAGGTCGTGGCCCTGTCGCTGCCAGTGCTGGCACAAGGCCCGGCCGATCAGGCCGGTGCCGCCGGTGAGCAGAATGCGCATGGTGCGTTTCCTTCCAATCGTTGTGCGGGTTACCAACGCAGGCGCTGGCCGTCATAGGCCCAGAAGCCCCCGCTGTCCTCGGGCTGCAAGCCATCGATCACCGCCAAGAGGTCGCGCGCAGCGTCGCGGGCAGGCCGCCAGATTTGCGCGCCGCGAAACGGGGCCGAGAGCGCCGAGTCCACGGTGCCCGGGTGCAGCGCTGCGACCACCGCCTGCGGGTGGGTGCGGGCCAGTTCGATGGCCGCCGTCTTTACCACCATGTTCAGCGCCGCCTTGGAGGCGCGGTAGCTGTACCAACCACCCAGGCGGTTGTCGCCAATGCTGCCGACTTTGGCTGAAAGCACCGCGAGCACGCTGCGCTCGCCGTGCGCCAACTGCGGGGCGAAATGCGCCAGCGCCAAGGCTGGCCCAATGGTGTTGACGGCAAAGCTAGCCGCCATGTGCTCGGCACTCAGGTCTGTCAGACGCTTTTCGGGCTTGCCCGTGGGACCTTGCAGCATGCCTGTGGCCACCAGCACCAGGTTCCATGGGCCTTGTGTAAACAATGAGTGCGCCGCCTCGGCAATGCTGGGCGGGGCGTCGAAGTCCACAGCTGGCGTGGTGGAGCGCCCCAACGTGAGCATCTTTGCGCAGTATGGGTCGTCTCGCAATTGGGCGGCCAGTGCACCACCGATAGCGCCTGAGGCGCCAAGCACCAGCGCGCGGTAACCAGCGGGTAGGGATTGCATGGAGAGTCCTTTCGGGTGTTGTAGTCAGAGCGTGTCCAGCCGTTCGCGCAGATGCCCGGCTTGCGTTCGCAGCGCCGCGCGCTGCGCGTCGGACATTTTTTGCAGCTGGCGGTACACCAGCGCCAGGCGCGGGTTGCCTTGCAACGTCGGGGCGTGACGCTCAAAAAAATCCCAGTACAGGGCGTTGAAGGGGCAGGCGCGCGCGCCGGTTTTTTGCTTTGGGTCGTAGGCGCAGCCCTGGCAGTAGTCGCCCATGCGCTGCAGATAGGCGGCGCTGCTCACATAGGGCTTGGTGGCAATCACGCCGCCATCGGCCCGCTGGCTCATGCCCAGGGTGTTGGGCAGCTCCACCCACTCGAAGGCGTCGATGTAGATACCCAGGTACCAGCGGTGCAGCGCCTGCGGCTCCAGCCCGGCAAGCAGCGCGAAGTTGCCGATCACCATCAGCCGCTGGATGTGGTGCGCGTGCGCCGTTTGCAGCGACTGCGTGATGGCAAGGTGCAGGCAGCGCATGTGCGTCTCGCCGTTCCAGAACCAGCGCGGCAGCGGGGCGTGATGACCGAGGGCGTTGCGCGTCTCGTAGCCGGGCATGTTGGCCCAGTAGATGCCGCGCACGTATTCGCGCCAGCCCACGATCTGGCGCACAAATCCTTCTACGGCAGCCAGCGGCGCCTGGCCCCCGCGCCAGGCGGCTTTGGCGCGCTGCACCACTTCCAGCGGGTGCAGCATCTTCACATTGAGCGCAAACGACAGCAGCGAATGGAACAGGCGCGGCGCCTGGGCGGCCAGTGCATCCTCATAGTCGCCAAAATGCGGCAGCGCTGTGGTGATGAAGGCATCCAGGCAGGCCAGCGCTTCTGTGCGGTTCAGCGGCCAGCGCAGGGCGGCGGCTTGCGGGTCGCCAAAGCTTTGCACCCCGGCGCGCTGCACCATGCGCCACAAGTCGCTGTGGTCATGCTGGGGGCGCCAGTCGGCGGGCACGGGCGGGGTGCCGGGCCAGCGTTTGCGGTTGTCGTGGTCAAAATTCCATTGCCCGCCTTCGGGTGCGCCGTCGGCGTCCAACAACAGCTTGTAGCGGCGGCGCATGTGGCGGTAGAAATGTTCCATCAGCCACTGCTTACGCTGGCCCATCAGTGCGGCAAGCTCGCCGCGTTGGGTCAAAAAATGCTCGCTGTCCATCACCGCCCAATCCAGCGGCTGGGCGGCGCCCCAGGCCTGCAGTTGGGCGTCCAGCCGCCATTCGTCGGGCTGCTGCCACTCGATGCGCTGGGCGGCGTAGTGCGCGGCCAGTGCTGCCAGGTTGCCGGGGATGGACTGGCGGTTGCCGGGGTCGTCCAATGCGACGTAGCGCACGCGGTGGCCGCCCGCGCGCAAGTAGCGCGCAAAGTCGCGCATGGCGGCGAAGATGGCGAGGATTTTCTGCGCGTGGTGCAGTACGTAGTCGGTCTCCTGGCGCACCTCCATCAGCACATACACCACTTGCTCGTCCACCTGGGAAAACCAGCTGTGGCCTGGGTGCAGTTGGTCGCCCAGCACCAAGCGCAGGGTGTGGGCGGCCGTCATTCCTGCAACCCCGATGGCGGATGCGGGGCCTTGCGCTGGCGGCGACAGCGCTCGGAGCAGAACTTCACCTCGTCCCACACCTTGGCCCATTTTTTGCGCCATGCAAAGGGGCGCCCGCAGCACAGGCAGTGCTTTTGCGGCAGATGCGGCTTGCGGTGCATGGCTCAAAAATCCAGGCTTTGCTGGGGGGAGGTGAACGGCAGCTGGCGGCGGCCGGCGGTGTGGCGCACCAGGCGCGAGCCGTGTTTTTCCACGATCGCTGCTTTGGCCGCACGTATCGGTTCTTGGTTGCGCAAGGCGTGTAAGCGCGCCTTGGCGGCCTTGGTGGCGCTGGCCAGATCGACCAATGGCGTCGCAATGTCCTGCCCAACGCGTACGCCACAGCGCGCTTGCACCTCGGGCGGCATGCGCCAGGGCTCGAACAGCCAGGCATCGGGCACGCGCCGCAGCGCGGGCAGCCAGCGGCGCACGAACACACCACGGGGGTCGTGATCCTGCGCCTGCTTGATGGGGTTGTAGACGCGCGTGGTGTTGATGCCGGTGGTGCCGGCCTGCATCTGCATCTGGCTCCAGTGAATGCCGGGCTCGTAGTCCAGAAACTGCCGCGCCAGCCACAGCCCCACGGCGCGCCAATGCAGCCACAGCGGGTAGGCAGCCACCGACACCAGCATGGCGCGCATGCGAAAGTTGACCCAGCCGGTCTCGCGCAGCATGGCCACGCAGGCATCCACCATGGGCCAGCCAGTGCGGCCCGCCTGCAGGGCGTCGAAGTGGGCGGGGTTCCAGTCGTGTTCACGCAGGCCGTCGTAGCCACGGTGCAGGTTGCGCCACTCCAGCTCGGGCTCGGATTCAAGCTTCTGAATGAAGTGGCAGTGCCAGTGCATCCGGCTCATGAAGGCCGCCAAGCCCTGGCGCACATGCGCAGCTTGCTGTGCGTCCTGCAACTTGAGCTGCACTTGCCGTTGCTGCGTGGCCTGCACCACTTCGCGCATGCCCAGGCAGCCCAGCGCCAGATAGGGCGACAGGCGCGAGCAAGCCGTGGGCGCCGTCAGCGGCGACGAGATGCCGCCGCGGTAAAAGGCTGCGCGCGCGTGCAGAAAATCATGCAGCACCTGCTGGCCCGGCGCGCGCCCGCCGCGCTGGCGCTGGGGCGGGTCGTGGGCGTCAGACAGCCCCATGGTCTCCGGCGCGGGCCAGGTGTCGCGCCACGGTAAGGAAACGGATCGCAGGCTGGCCGGCAGCGGCGGCGGCAGGCAGGGTGCCTGCATATGCGCCTGCCACAGGCCGTGCCACTGCTCACGCGAGGGCAGGCGCCGCACCACTCCGTGCTGCGGCCATTCCTGCCAGGCCACGCCCTGCCGGCGGCACCAGCGGGCCACGGCCAGGTCACGGGCGTAGGTGGCGCCATTGCCGGTTTCCTCGTGCGATACCAGGCGCGCAAAGGGCTGCAGCGCGTACAGCCGGGCCAGCACCTCGGGCACTTCGCCCACGGCCAGTTGCAGCCGCGCGCCGCAACTGCGCAATTGCTGCGCCAGGTCGCGCAGGCTCTCGCGCAGAAACTGGTAGTGCTGCAGCGCACTGTCTGGCTGCGCCCACAGGCTGGGCTCCAGCACGTACAGGCACAGCACCGGGCCATGTGCGGCGGCATGTGCCAGCGGGGCATGGTCGTGTACCCGCAAGTCGCGCTTGAACCAGACGACGGTGTAGCCCATGGCTCACATCCGCTCAATGCGCGGGACCCTGGCGCTCATGCGGCACCCAGATCAGCGACGAGGTATCGACGCCCAATGCCTGCGCCCGCGCCACGATGGCGTTGCGCTGCGCGATGGGCAGTTGCTTGTCGCGCGCCAGAATCCAGCAGTAGTTGGTGTCCGGCCCCAGCACCAACGCCCAGCGGTAGTCCGGGTCCAGCGCGGCGACGTGGTAGCCGCCGTAGAACGGCCCGAAGAAGGATACCTTGAGCGAGCCCGTGGTGGGCGCGCCGGTGAACAAGGCCTTGCCCACGGCCTCGCGCCACTGGCCGGTGGCGCTCGCATAGCCGCGGTTGACCACGCGCACGCTGCCGTCAGCCTGCGCGGTGTAGGTGGCAGTGACATCGGTCATACCGCGCTCGAACGCGTGATCGAGCCGCGCCAGTTCGTACCAGCGGCCCGCGTAGCGCTGCACGTCAAAAGGGGTGACGGCCGTGACGCCGGGCGGCGGGCGCGTGCTGGCGCAGCCGGCCAGCAGCAGGCCAGTGCCGACCACCAGCAGGGCCAGCAGCCCGAGGCGTTGGCGGCGCGACAGGGGGGTGCGTGCGCTGGCTAACGTGCGTGCAATGAACTGCATGGCCAATCCTTCCTTCGGTCAATGGGCGTGGCGCCACTGCGCCACCAAGGGCTGCAAGCCCGACAGATGCTGTACGGCGCTGATGCCGGGCAGCGGCCATTGGTGTAGGGCGGTACACGCGCCGCCCACCCACAGTGCGGTGGTGGCCGGCAGTTGGGCGCGCAGCTCGCGCAGGCTGGTCTGCACCACGGCAGCCTTGTGCAGGTTGCTGAAGCTCAGCGCCACCACATCGGCGCGATGCGCCAGCGCCGCCTGGGCGATGTCGGTCAACGGGGTCTGCGTGCCCAGCGACACACAGGTGCAGCCCTCCAGCGCCAACAGCGCCTCGACCATCAGCAGTCCCAGGCTGTGCTGCTCTTGCGGCACGGTGGTGAGCAGCACCTTGGGGCCTTGTGGCACGGGCTGCGGGGTCAGCGAGGCGATGGCATGGCGCAACACGCCGGTGATGACCTCGGTGTACAGATGTTCTTCAAAGACTTCAAAACGCCCCTGCGCCCAGGCTTCGCCCACCGCCGTCGTCAGCGGCGCCACCAGATCGGTCACGAACGGGGCCAGCCCCATGCGCAACTGGGCATGGCTGAGGCCGTGCCGCAGGGCGCGCGGGTCGTGCGTGCCAATGGCGTGAAGCAGCGCCTCAATCAGGGGATCAGCGCCTGCATTGTCCATGATTGTCTTGGACAAAATGACAGCCGATACCGGGGCGTGCTGCGTCAACAGGTCTTGCAAAGCAGCCTGACCCAGGCCGACCACCTTGCCAGGGCGCAAGCCGGAATCGAGCAGCCGACTGATCAGCTTGAGCTGCTGCACCTGCTCCAGGCTGTACAGCCTGTCGCCCGAGGAATCACGCGACGGCGTGGGAAACCGATAGCGCCGCTCCCACACGCGCAGCGTGTCCTTGCCCAGGCCGGTTTCGCGTTCGACAGCGGCAATCGGCAGCCCGGCATTGCCGGGCGCGGGCGGTGCCGTGACGGTCGGAGGGGTCAGTGAATTCATGGCGATTGGGGCTTGTTCGTTTAATTGTCTAGGACAAAAATGTTTTTGTCTAGTACATTACGCCACAGGAGCAGCGCAACCGTGCTGCACGGGCAAGCATCACGGATCGGAAAAGTCCATGAAAGTCGCAGTCATTGGATCGGGCATTTCGGGCCTGGCGGCCGCACACCGGCTGCGCGGGCAGGCGCGGGTCACGCTGTTCGAGGCGGGTCGCTACTTCGGCGGCCACACCCACACCGTGGATGTGTCCTTGCCCGATGTGCATGGCCAAACCGTGACGCACGGGGTGGACACCGGCTTTCTGGTGTTCAACGAGCGCACCTACCCCGGCTTGATCGCGCTGCTGGACGAGTTGCGGGTGCCCACGGCCGCGTCGGACATGTCGTTTTCCGTCCAGGTGCCGGGCGCGGGCGCGTTGGGCGCCGGGGCGCTGGAGTGGAGCGGCTCCAGCCTGGCCAGCGTGTTTGCCCAGCGGCGCAACCTGCTGCGCCCGCGCTTTTTGGGGATGCTGTCGGAGCTGCTGCGCTTCAATCGCCTGTGCACCGCGCTGGCCGACAGTGGCCAGGAGCAGGCGCTGGCCCAGCCGCTGGGTGAGTTTTTGGACCAGCACGGCTTTGGCGCGGCGTTTCGCCACTGGTATTTCCTGCCCATGCTGGGCTGTATCTGGAGCTGCCCGACCGATCAGATGCTGCGCTTTCCCGTGGCCACCATGGTGCGCTTTTGCCACAACCACGGCTTGATCCAGGTGCAGAACCGGCCGCAGTGGCACACCGTGGCGGGCGGGGCGCGGCAGTATGTGCATGCCATCCTCTACGGCCTGGATGCGCGGCTGCAAACCCCTGTAGAGGGCATCGAGCGCAATGCCGCTGGTGTATTTATCCGCACTGGCAGCGGCGTGGAGCACTTCGATGCCGTGGTGCTGGCCGTACACAGCGACCAGGCCTTGCGCCTGCTGGCGCGGCCCAGCGCCGCCGAGCAGCAGGTGTTGGGCGCCATCCGCTACCAGCCGAACCGCGCCGTACTGCACACCGACACCCGCGTGATGCCAAGGCGCCGCGCCGCCTGGGCGGCATGGAACTACGAGCGCGCAGCCAACGGCACGCAGGAGTCCGCCCGCGTCTGCCTGCATTACTGGCTCAACCGCCTGCAGCCGCTGCCGTTTGCGCAGCCGGTGCTGGTGTCGCTCAACCCCGTGCGCGGCATCGACCCGGCGCGGGTGCTGGGCGCGTTCGACTACGACCACCCGGTGTTCGACCTGGGGGCGCTGGCCGCGCAAAAGCAGCTGCCGCTGCTGCAAGGCGCGCAGCACACCTGGTTTGCGGGCGCATGGACGGGCTATGGCTTTCATGAGGATGGCCTGCAGTCGGGCTACCGCGCCGCCGATGCGCTGCTGGCGCAACTGCGCCGGCGGGAGGCGGCATGACCCCGGCAATGCACCTGGCCGCCCCGGCGGGCAACGTGCCGCACATCGGCTTTGGCCATGTGTGGCACACCCGGCTGCGCCCGCGCCGCCACCGCTTCATCGTGCCCACCTTCTTTCTGCTGCTGCCCATGCGCACGCTGCGCGGGCGGCCCGAGGCAGCGGGCGTGCTGGCGCTCAACCGCGCGGGTGCGCTGTCGTTTCGCGACGCCGACCATGGCGGCGGCAAAAACCCGCGCCAGGGCGGCGCGCTGGCCTGGCTGGAGACGCTGCTGCAGGCCGAGGGCATCACCGATGCGCAGGGCGAAATCTGGCTGCAGTGCTACCCGCGCGTGCTGGGCTACAGCTTCAAGCCGGTGAGCTTTTGGTACTGCCACCGCCAGGACGGCAGCCTGCGCGCCATCGTGGCCGAGGTGAACAACACCTTTGGCGAGCGCCACGCCTACCTGCTCGACCACCCGCACTACGGCCAGGAGCTGCGGGCGCGCAAGGCCTTCCACGTCTCACCGTTTTGCGCCATCGATGGCGGCTACCGCTTTGAGTTTCGCCGGGGTGGGGCCGACGGCCTGCAATCGGCGCGCGTGCGCATCGACTACCACGACGCCGAGGGCCCCGTGCTGCTCACCGGCATGGCCGGGCGGCTGGAGCCGCTCACCGCCGCCAGCCGCCGCCGCGCGCTGTGGCGCTACCCCCTGCTGACGCTGGGCGTGATGGCCCGCATTCTCTGGAACGCCTTGCTGCTGTGGCTCAAGCAGGTGCCGTTCCACACCAAGCCCCAGGCGCCGGCGATGCCTGTGTCCCGTTCATCTTCCCGTTCATCTTCATCCGACCACTGACCATGAACACCACGACCACTGCGTTTCAACTTTCGTTGCCTGCCGGCCTGCCGGCCCCTGCGCGCCACGGCCTGCGCCTGCTGCAGCGCCTGCAGCACGGCACGCTGCACCTGGAGCTGCCCGACGGCAGCACGCTGCAACTGGGCCAGGGCAACCAGCCGCACGCCAGCCTGCGCCTGCACGATTGGCGGGTGTTTGGCGCGGTGCTGCGCTCGGGCGACATCGGCCTGGCCGAGGGCTATATCGATCAGCACTGGAGCACGCCGCACCTGGGTGACTTGCTGCGCCTGCTGATGGCCAACCGCGAGGCACTGGAGTCGCTGGTGTACGGCGCCTGGTGGGGGCGGCTGGCCTACCGGCTGCGCCATCTGCTCCACCGCAACACGCGCACCGGCAGCCGGCGCAACATCCAGGCCCACTACGACCTGGGCAACGCCTTCTATCAGTTGTGGCTGGACCCGAGCATGAATTACTCGTCCGCCTGGTTCCAGGGCGATCTGGCGGGCGATTTGACCGCCGCGCAGCATGCCAAGGTGCGCCGCGCGCTGCACAGCGCCGGCGTGCAAGCGGGTAGCCGGGTGCTGGAGATTGGCTGCGGCTGGGGCGCGCTGGCCGAGATGGCGGCGGGCGAGTTTCAAGCCCGGGTGACCGGCGTGACGCTCTCCAACGAGCAACTGGCGTTTGGCCAGCAGCGCTTGCAGCGCGCCGGGTTGGCGGCCCGGACCGAGCTGCGCCTGCAGGACTACCGCGACATCCAGGACGCGCCGTTCGACGCCATCTGCTCCATCGAAATGGTCGAGGCCGTGGGCCAGGCCTACTGGCCCAGCTACTTTGGCACCGTGGCGCGCTTGCTCAAACCGGGCGGGCGCGCCTGCGTGCAAAGCATCGTCATCGACGACGCGCTGTTCGAGCGCTATGTGCAGGGCACGGACTTCATCCAGCAGTACGTCTTCCCCGGCGGCTGCCTGCCCAGCCCGGCGCGCTTTCGCGCGGCGGCGCAGCAGGCCGGTCTGCGCGTGGTGGAGGAGCTGGCCTTTGGCTCCGACTACGCCGAGACCTTGCGCCGCTGGCACCGCCAGTTCACCCAGCAGCATGCCCAGGTGCTGGCGCAGGGTTTTGATGCGAAGTTCTTGCGCACCTGGGAGTTCTACCTCGCGTACTGCGAAGCCGCCTTCGACAGCGGCAGTATCGATGTGGTGCAGTACACATTGGTGAAAAATTAAAAAATGATAGCTGCCAGCGCTTGATGCATATGCCTTACCGCCTGATTTCACCATTGATGTACATGGCAAGAGTCCGCGTGCTGGCCGCAGCGGTGGCCATGGGGGTGGCTGTTGCCAGCGCGGGCCCTAGCGTATCGGCAGCGGACGCATCGGCCCCGCCCGCCTTCATACACCAGGCGCTGCCCGATGCAACGCTGTGGGGCCAGGGGCAGCTGCGATTTTTCGGGCTGCGCATCTACGACGCGCGCCTGTGGGCCGGCCTGCAGTTTGAAGCGGCCCACTTTGGTGCCTACCCGCTGGCGCTGGAGCTGACCTACGACCGCGCCTTTACCGGCGCCGCTATTGCCCAGCGCTCCATCGAGGAGATCGAGCGCCATGGAGATCTGGCGCCAGCGCAGGCCCAGCGCTGGCAAAGGGCGCTGGCCGCCGTACTGCCCGACGTGCAGCCGGGCGAGCGCCTCACGGGCCTGTACCAGCCCGGCCTGGGCATGCGCCTGTGGCACGGCCAGCAGGCCCTGGGTGCGATTGACGACGCCGAGCTGGCGCGCCGCTTCTTCGGCATCTGGCTGTCGCCGCGCACGTCCGAGCCCGGCCTGCGCAGCGCCTTGCTGGCGCGCAAGCCAGGAGCCGGGCCATGACCCATCCCTTGTCATGGAACCCCTCGCAAATGCTGCCCTGGCGCGACGGGCTGGCCTACGGGCTGCTGGGCTTGCCGCTGGCCTTTGCCGCGCTACCGCTGTACGTGGTGCTGCCGCACTACTACGCCAGCAACCTTGGCCTGCCGCTGGCCCGCGTGGGGGCACTGCTGCTGCTGGTGCGGCTGACGGATGCCGGGGCCGAACCGCTGCTCGGGCGCCTGAGCGACCAGTTGTACCGCCGCACCGCGCACACCGTGCTGTGGGTAGTTGGCGCATCGGCGTTGCTCTTGGGCGGCGGCATGGCGGGGCTGTTTTTTCCGCCGGTGCAGGGGCCGGGGGCACTGGCGGCGTGGATGGTGGCGGGCCTCCTGTTCACCTGCCTGGCGCACAGTCTGCTGGTCATCGCCCACCAGGCTTGGGGGGTGCGCCTGGGGGGTGACACCGTGCAGCGCAGCCGCATCGTGGCCTGGCGCGAGGGGCCGGGCTTGATCGGCGTGGTCACGGCCAGCGCGCTCTCGGTGGCCTGGGGCGCGGGCACCATGCTGGCGGTGTTCGCGCTGGCACTGCTGGCCGGTTGGCTGGCGCTGTGGCAGGCGCCGCGTCCGCCGTTTTCAGCCGCGCCGCAGGAGGGGCATGAGGGACGGGAGCCGCGCTATCGCCAACTTTGGCAGCCGCTGACCCAGGCGCCCTTCCGCCGTCTGCTGACGGTGTTTCTGTGCAATGGCATCGCCAGCGCCATACCAGCCGCGCTGATATTGTTCTTCGCCCAGGATCGGCTGCAGGCTACGTCGCCGCAGATTGCGCTGTTCCTGGTGCTGTATTTCGTCAGCGGTGCGCTGTCCATGCCCGGTTGGCTGCGGGTGGTGCGCCGCTTCGGGCTGGAGCGGGCGTGGCTGGCCGGCATGTTGCTGGCGGTGGCCTGCTTTGGCTGGGCGGCCGCGCTGCAGGGCGGGCAGGTGGCGGCATTTGCCGTGATCTGCGTGCTGTCGGGCGCGGCGCTGGGCGCCGACCTGGCCGTGCCCGGCGCGCTGCTGGCCTTGCTGATCGAGCGCAGCGGCGCACAGGGAACGAATGACGGTGCCTACCTGGGCTGGTGGAACCTGGCCACCAAGCTCAACCTGGCGCTGGCCGCCGGGGCCACGCTGCCGCTGCTGCAATGGCTGGGCTACATGCCGGGCAGCCAGGATCCGCTGGCACTGCAACGCCTGGCATGGGTTTATGCGCTGCTGCCGTGCGCGCTCAAGCTGATGGCGGCCTGGTTGCTGCATCGCCTGTTGATCGCCTCTCGAAACCCACCCCAAGGAGTGACACCATGAACACACGCCGCCATGTCTTGCTTGCCCTGCTCGCGGGCTCGGCTGTGCTGGCCGGCTGCGCCAGCCCCCAGGTGAGCGACTACGCCCAACAGCGCCCCAAGTTGGAGCTGGATCGATATTTCAATGGCCGCATCCGCGCCCACGGCATTTTTCAAAAGCGCGGCGGCGAGGTGGTGCGCCGCTTCACCGTGGTGATGGACTGCCACTGGGAGGGCAACCAGGGCGTGCTGGACGAGGCCTTCAGCTATTCCGACGGCAGCACCCAGCGCCGCGTCTGGCGCCTGACCAAGCACGCCGATGGCCGCTACACCGGCCGTGCCGACGACGTGGTGGGCGAGGCCGAGGGGCAGGAATCGGGCAACGCCTTCCGCTGGAACTACACGCTGCGCCTGCCGGTGGACGGCAAGGAGTACGACGTGCAGTTTGACGACTGGATGTTCCTGGTCGATGAGCGGGTGATGCTCAACCGCGCCACCATGAGCAAGTTTGGCATCACGCTGGGCGAGGTGCTGCTGTCTTTCACCAAGGACTAACGCCGTGCCCCTCAACCCCCCCATCACCGACTGGCGCGGCCAACGCGTGTGGCTGGTCGGTGCGTCCAGCGGCATCGGGCGCGCGGTTGCGTCGCTGCTGCACGCACGTGGCGCGCAGGTGTGCGTGTCGGCGCGTCAGCAGGCCTTGCTCGATGCCTTCGTGCGCGAGCACCCCGGCAGCCAGGCGCTGGCGCTCGATGTGACGGACGCGCAGGCCGTCGCTGGCGCGGCGCAGCGGCTGTTGGCGGGCGGCCCGCTGGACTTGGTCTGCTACTGCGCCGGCCACTACCGCCCCATGTCGGCCCACGCGCTGGACTTGCCCGAGCTTTTGCAGCACCAGAGCGTCAACGTCACGGGCGCGCTGCAGGTGCTGGCCGCCGTGGTACCCGCGCTGCTCCAGTCCGCCGGCGCCGGGCGCACGCCGCACCTGAGCCTGGTGGCCAGCGTGGCCGGCTGGCGTGGCCTGCCGCAGAGCCTGGCCTATGGCCCCACCAAGGCGGCGCTGATCAACCTGGCGGAAAACCTGTTTCTTGATCTGCGCCCACACGGTGTGGGCGTCACCCTGGTCAACCCCGGTTTCGTCGATACCCCGCTGACGGCGCAAAACCAGTTTGCCATGCCGGCACTGCTCACGCCGGAGCAGGCGGCACAAGCCATCATGCGCGGCTGGGAGCGGGGGCAGTTCGAGCTGCACTTTCCCAAGCGTTTCACGGGTGTGCTCAAGCTCATGCGCTGCCTGCCGTACCGCTGGTATTTCCCGCTGGTGCACCGTTTCACGGGCCTTTGAACATGCACACTGCATCCCCCATCGGTTGCGGCGACACCCAGGCCGCTACCCAGGCCGCGACCCTGAGGCTGATTGCGCTGTACGAGCAGCTCTCGCCCGCGCACCTGGCCACGCTGGACGCCTATTACGCACCCGACGCGCACTTCAAGGATCCCTTCAACGACGTGCGCGGCGTGCCCGCCATCGCGCAGATTTTTGCCCACATGTTCGCCACGCTGGATCAGCCCCGTTTTGCCGTCACCCAGCACATCGTGCAGGGCGACCAGGCCTTTCTGGGCTGGGAGTTCCGCTTTCGCATGCGCCGCTGGCGCCCGCAGGTGGAGCAATGCATCCACGGCGCCACCCTGGTGCGCTTTGACGCCCAGGGCCGCGTGGCGCTGCACCGCGACTATTGGGATGCCGCCCAGGAGCTGTACGAGAAACTGCCCGTGCTGGGCGGCCTGATGCGCTGGCTGCGCCGATCCGCCTCGGCGACTTCAACCACCAAGGTGTCCCATGCTCACCGTCCATCACCTTGAAACGTCGCGCTCGCAGCGCATCCTCTGGCTGCTCGAAGAGCTGGCCGTTCCCTATGACATCCGCCTCTACCGGCGCGACCCGGTGAGCCGACTGGCGCCTGCGGCGCTCAAGCAAATCCACCCCCTGGGCAAGTCGCCCGTGGTGACCGATGGCGATACCGTGGTGGCCGAATCGGGCGCCATCATCGAATACTTGGTGGAACGCTTTGGCGCCCAGGCACGGAACGAACTGGCCCAGCTGGAGCCGGCGCGGGGGACACCCGAACATCGCCAGTGCCGCTTCTGGATGCACTACGCGGAAGGCTCGTTGATGAACTGGCTGGTCATGAAGCTGGTTTTCGACACCATTCCGCGCCAGCCCATGCCGTTTTTTGTGCGCCCGATCGCACGCGCCCTATGCAGCAAAGTGCAGCAAAAACTCATTCACCCCAACGTTCAAACCGCGCTGGTGTTCATCGATGGGCATTTGGTCAAGAACCGCTGGTTTGCCGGCGAGCACCTGAGCATGGCCGATTTTCAGATGAGCTTTGCCGTTGAGGCCGCCCTCGCGCGGGGCGGCGACGAGTCCCAGTGGCCGCACCTCGTTGCCTACCGCCAGCGCATGCAGGAACGGCCGGCTTACCAGCGAGCGCTGGACAAGGGCGGGCCGGTGTTGATGCAAGCCTGAAGCCCAACCAAGATGACAGCCCCAGCCCACACCGACACGCAACAGCCGCCTGCCAGGGCAACAAGCGCCCTGGTCTGGCTGCGCCGCGACCTGCGCTGCGGCGACCATGCCGCGCTGTACCACGCGCTGCGCCGGTATCCGAGGGTGTATTGCGCCTTCGTGTTCGATACCGACATCCTGGACGCGCTGCCCAATCACGGGAATCAGCGCCAGGATCGCCGTGTGGAATTCATCCACGCCAGCGTGCTGGAGCTGCACGACGGCCTGCAGCGGCTGGCCGCGCAAAGCGGCGCGCCCGGCGGCGGGTTGATCGTGCGCCATGGCCCCGCGCTGCCATGCATCGTGCAGCTGGCGCAAGAGCTGGGCGTGCAGGAGGTGCTGGTCAATCGCGACTACGAGCCCCAGGCCATTGCCCGCGACCAGCACGTGGCCCAGGCCTTGCATGCGCTGGGCATTGCCTTCAGCGACTACAAGGATCAGGTGCTGCTCGACCGGGACGAGGTGCTGACCCAGCAGGGCCGGCCCTACAGCGTGTTCACGCCCTACAAGCGCGCCTGGCTGCAAAGTCTTGACGATTTCCAGCTCACACCCTACCCCGTCGATCGCTACGCCCAGCACCTGGCGCCGCTGCCCGCCGGTGAACGCCTGCCCACGCTGTCAGAGCTGGGCTTTGGCCCCACCAATTTGCACGAGCTACCCCTGCCCACGGGCATGAGCGGCGCACAGCGGCTGCTGCAAGACTTTGTGCCGCGCATGGCGGCGTACCAGGAGGCGCGTGACTACCCTGGGCGCAAGGGCGTGTCCTACCTGTCGGTGCACCTGCGCTTTGGCACAGTGTCCATCCGCCAGCTGGCGCGGCTGGCGGCAAAACAGGCTGTCCAGGGCTGCCAGGGCGCACAGACCTGGCTATCCGAACTGGCCTGGCGCGACTTCTACTTCATGATTCTGTGGCACCACCCGCAGGTCGTCACGCAGTCGTTCAAGCCCGAGTACGACCGCGTGCAGTGGGACGAAGCGCCCGCGCTGTGGCAGGCCTGGCGCGAGGCGCGCACCGGCTACCCGCTGGTCGACGCCGCCATGCGCCAGTTGCTGCAAACCGGCTATATGCACAACCGCCTGCGCATGGTGGTGGCGAGCTTTCTGACCAAGGATTTGGGCATCGACTGGCGCCGCGGCGAGCGCTTTTTTGCCCAGCACCTGAACGACTACGACCTGGCGGCGAACAACGGTGGCTGGCAGTGGGCAGCGTCCACCGGGTGCGACGCCCAGCCTTACTTTCGCATCTTCAACCCCATCATGCAGTCGCAGCGCTTCGACCCCGACGGGGGTTTCATTCGCCGCTACCTGCCCGAGCTGGCGCGCGTCCCCGATGCGCACATCCACTTTCCCGCAGCCATGAAACCCGCCGCTCTGGCCGCCTGCGGCCTGCGCCTGGGCGTGGACTACCCGCTGCCCGTGGTGGACCACGCGCGAGCGCGCCAGCGCACGCTGATGCGTTTTTCGATTCTTTCAGAAAGCGAAATTTCATGAAGGCGCAAAACTATGGAATTACGTCACCTTCGTTACTTTTTGGCGGTTGCTGAGGAGCTCCACTTCGCCCGTGCTGCAGAACGGTTGCATATCGATCAGTCGCCCCTGTCCCGCGCCGTCAAGGAGCTGGAAGAGGAAGTAGGAGCACGCCTGTTTGTTCGCACCACCCGCAGCACTCAACTGACCCGTGCGGGGCGATTTTTCCTGGAACACGTTCCACGCGTCTTTGCCTCCATAGAGCAGGCACGCGATAGCGTCAGATCGGCCGCGAATGGTTTTCACGGCCAGTTGCGCATCGCCTTGTCGGACGGTATCACGCCATCGCGACTACCGGCGCTGCTAGTGTAGTGTTCGATTCTTGATTGAACTTAAAAAGTCGGCTGGTATCTTATGCTCAACTGGAGCTTGAAAGGGAGCCAATCCATGCGAGTTGCGCCAAAGATCGAATTGACGGATGAAGAGCGTGCGGCGTTGACGAAGCTTTGGCGCTCGGGCCTGACGAGCGTACGTCTGGCGCAGCGCGCACGCATCATCTTGCTGGCAGACCAGGGCCTGAACAACAAGGATATTGCCGCGCAACTGGGCATCGGTCGCATGCAGCCGGCGCGCTGGCGCGAGCGCTACCTGCAAGGCGGCATCAAGGCTATCGAGCGCGACTTGCCACGNGGCGCGCCGCCGGTAAAGGTGGACGTGGCCCAGCTGGTGCAGTTGACAACCCAGAGCAGCCCCGAAGCGATCACGCACTGGAGCACACGCAAGATGGGCACGCTGCTGGGCGTCAGCGCCAGCACCGTGATGCGCCATTGGCATGCGCACGGGCTCANGCCGCATCTGGTGCACAGCTTCAAGGTCTCGCGTGACCCCCAGTTTGCCCAGAAGCTCGAAGACATCGTGGGCTTGTACATGTCCCCGCCTGAGCATGCCCTGGTGCTGTGCTGCGACGAGAAGAGCCAGGTGCAGGCGCTCGATCGCACGCAGCCGGGACTGCCCCTGAAGAAGGGGCGTGCGCAGACGATGACGCACGACTACAAGCGCCACGGCACGACCACATTGTTTGCGGCGCTCAACGTGCTCGATGGCCAAGTCATCAGCCAATGCCAGCAGCGCCACACCCATGTGCAGTGGTTGAAGTTCCTCAAGCAGATCGANCGCGAGACACCCAAGGACAAAACGCTGCACCTGATCGCCGACAACTACGCCACGCACAAGCACCCGGTGGTGCAGGACTGGCTGGCCAAGCACCCGCGCTTTCACATGCACTTCACGCCGACCTCGGCGTCGTGGCTGAACATGGTCGAGCGTTTCTTTCGTGACCTGACCACAGAACGGCTGCGCCGCGGCGTATTCACCAGCGTGCCGCAGCTGGTGGCCGCCATTGATGAATACGTGGCACATCACAATACCAACCCCAAACCGTTCATCTGGACCAAGAGCGCCCGCGACATCCTGCAGAAGGTCATTCGGGCCAATAGCCGATTAAGCTCCAAACAGAATGGAACACTACACTAG
>Ga0056913_1000921_pt1 | contig 18614 bp, 17 predicted proteins | sample EBPBio282013_DNA_FD_55170 | JGI IMG/M metagenome (GOLD analysis project Ga0056913, IMG submission 55170) | Wastewater treatment Type I Accumulibacter community from EBPR Bioreactor in Madison, WI, USA - Reactor 2_5/28/2013_ DNA (Hybrid Assembly) | ecosystem: Engineered > Bioreactor > EBPR >... | reverse complement strand
CAGGTGGCTGTTCGGCGCACGCTGACGAGTGTGTTTCCAAGAGGTACGCTGACGAGACGAAGTGGGCGTGCTCGAGGCTGCGGTTGATGGCCGGAGCGAGCCAAGTCGGTGCGCTCTGGGCAGGTCTCACGGCGAACTCCACCGGCGCGAGTCGCTCCACTCTGGCCAGAAAGCCCCTGTCCAGCCATGTCGCAATCTCCTCCGGGTACAGGACAACGCCACCATCGTTGGGATTGAGCATCAAGGTCGCGCCGCGCGTACCGGCTAGCAGCTCACGGCCTGACACTCCCAAAATTTTGACCGCAGCCGAGCCGGCCACCTGCGCCTTGCCGAGCGAGGTAAAAAATGGGATCGCATCGAAGCCATCAGGATGGCGGAACTGGACCAGCCGCGGTGTTCGCGCGTCGTCCGACACCGGCGCATGCACGTACACGATCGCATCCATCAGCCGCTCGAAGAATGCGCGTTCCTCGGCCGCGCTGTCACGGGCGCGTTCAAACGAAGCCTCTAATTCTGCCTCCGCAGCCCTGGCCCCTCTTCCCGGCGGCTTGCTCGATCGCTTCATGGTCAGATGCGATGGGGGCCGAGCGGGTAGCCGCGGAACCAGTCTGGCTCGATCTGGCTGGTCAGATATGGGCGCACAAAAGCTGACTTGGTCAACTCTTGCAGCCGTTCCTCGTGCTCAGCAATAGTCTCGACATCGCTGACGGTTGGATAGTGCCGCAGCAGTCGGTATGCCTCTTGCCGCACCTCTTTGGGCACAGCTTGGCTGGCGGCCAGTTGCCGGAGGAATGCGCCCGCCTGCAGCACATTCCGGGTGCGCTCTGATGGCATCGTCATGACATAGACAAGCATTGATGCTAAGGAATACTTAGCTTACTGCGTCTCGGGTCGGCCAGCACACGGCGCAACTCAAAGTGTGCAAGTCAGTCCACTTCGACCTATCGCTTCGAAGCAGTCTCGCCGGCAGTTTTCCGTCGACGGCTGCGCGCTTTTGCAGGGGATTCCGCACGGCGGATCGCCGCCTCGACTACGGCCGACAGATCCTGAACCTTGGACAGCTGGGCTTCCAGCGCCGCCGTGCGAGCTCGTTCGACCCCCAGTTCACGCGCTGCTTCCGACGCCCGGGTGCTGGCCCGCTCGAGCGCCTGGCGGGATGCCGTGTCAGTGGCCGCATGGGTGCGCGCTTGGGTTTTCAATTGGGCGTGCGCGTCCTTGGCTTCCTGGCGTGCCCGATCAATTTCGGCGCTCGCTCGGTCTTCGATGGCGCGGATGTGCTGCAAGAACCCTTCTCGCTCCGCATCGGCGCCGCTTTGCAGCGCCAGCAGCCGCGCCTCCAGCGTCTGATGCACGGCTTCGCGCTCGACTTCACGGATGGTCGCGGCCTCACGCTGGCGCGTTAGTCCCTCGACTTCGGCTTCCAAGCGGTTCACTAGGCGCTGCAGTTCCGCCACTTGGGCCGCGGCAACCCTCTCAGCTTGGGCTGCTGTCTCGGCCTGGACCCGAAGGGCGGTGGCCTCGACATCCATCGCTTTGCGCGCCGTCTCCAAGGCCGCGCGGTCCACTTCCACCGTGGCACGCTCGTCAGCGAGGGCGCCCTGAAGGCTGGCCTTGGCCGCCTCCAAGGCCACGCCCCACCATTGCGCTGCCAGCGTCGCAACGGCTTCGGGCGCCTCTGACATGGACAGGTGCTTCCGCTGGGCCTCCAGTCGGCCGCCTAGGGCCTGCCACCACGTGTCCAGGTGCCGCGTCACAGTGTTGGGCGAGCCGGTGCCCAAGTGAGCGCGAATGCGTTCGACGGTCGGGCGCTCCCCGGCCGCGACTAGTTCGTCGGCGGCGGTGTGGACGTCGGTTTCGGTGATGCCTCGTGCCACGGGAATGCCTCCTCTGTCGCCGCCCTGCCCCGTTGAATACGTACTCACGATAAGTGATGATTATCGCTAGTAGACAACCTATTTCATAGCATACATTACATAGTATGAAACGAAATAACACATTACCGACTACCTCAGCGACCGTCACCAGCCTGGTATTACCAGAACAACTGGCCCAGAAAGCTGCCGATGCCGTGCGCGAGCTACTCGCTGAAGCGGCCGCCGCCAACACGACGCGCAGCTACGCAACTGCCTTGCGCTACTGGGCGGGCTGGCACCATGGCCGTTATGGCGCCGAATTGGCACTGCCTGTCAGTGAGGCAGTGGTGATCCAGTTTCTGGTCGATCACATCCAGCGCAAAAGCAATACTGGGCTGGTCAGCGAACTGCCGCCGACGCTGGATCAAGCTTTGGTGGCCGCTGGCCTCAAGGCCAAGGTCGGGCCGCTCAAGCTCTCGACCGTGGTCCAGCGCGTGGCCGTGCTGTCCACTGCCCATAAGCTCAAGCGCCTGGCTAATCCCTGCGAACTGCCCACCGTAAGGACGCTGCTTAGCCGAGCTCGGCGTGCCGCTGTCAAACGCGGCGAGCGCCCCACGAAGAAGACCGCCATCACCAGGGCCGAATTGGAAGCCATGCTGGCCACCTGCGACGACAGCTTGGAGGGCCTACGCGACCGCGCCCTGCTCTGCTTCGGATTTGCCAGTGGCGGGCGTCGGCGCAGCGAAATCGCGGCCGCGGATATGCGCGACCTGCGCAAGGTCGGCGAGGACGGCTACATCTATCGGCTGGAGTACTCCAAGACGCAGCAGGCCGGGGTAACGGTGGATTCGACCCCGGACAAGCCGATCCTGGGACGCAGCAGCGACGCGCTCACCGCCTGGCTGGAGGCAGCGGGGATCCGTGAGGGGGCGATCTTTCGGCGGATCTGGAAGGAGCAGGTCGGCCCTGCCCTGCTCCCGGGCTCGGTGGCCGCGATCGTGAAGCGCCGGGCCCGAGTGGCTGGGCTGGAGGGGGATTTTGGGGCACACAGTCTCAGGTCGGGATTTGTCACCGAAGCTGGCAAGCAAGGCGTGCCCTTGCCGGCGGTGATGGCGATGACCGAACACCGATCTGTCGCGAGCGTCATTGGCTACTTCCAGGCCGGAGCTGCGGAAGATAACCCTGCCGCTCGTTTGCTGAAGTGATCGGAGATCGTCTGCAAACGGCCAAAGGCCCGAGATCAGCGTTTGGATGGCCGTCATCATCGAGTGATACAAAGTAAAGCGGCCGAAAACTAACTTACAGGATCAAGGCGCTAACTCGGGACAAAGCAGCCTGCAGGGCGGCATTTCGAACTCTCATGCGCAAAGGTCGCCGATCTCGCGTTCGACGAGCCGGAAACGCTCCTTGACCTCTTCACCCGCATAAAAAGCGAGCATGTCTTCCTTGGTGAGGGTCCCCTCGGCGAGGAACTTGATGAGGTAGCGCTGATTGAATTCGGCAAGAAGGATACCTTTCTCGATCTGCGCAAGGATCTGCTTCATATTGTCGATGTTGGCGGTGACGAGGTGCTTCACCAACGCCATGTCTCGCGCATCCTTGATCAGCCGGTTCACGATGATCTTGAGGACGTCGGTGTCGAGCTCGAGCGTCTTCGCATTGAGCGCGATGTCGCGCGCCAGCATGTAAGCGATGGCGAGATTGCGATAATCGCCCTTCTGGGAATCAATAATTGCGATCAGGCCGATACCGGGGAGGAACTTCAGGTCCTGGACGGCGGAGAGGATGCTGTTGTCGATGAGCGAGGCGTCGAACACGATGATTCCGGCCTGGCCGTCGCGATTGGCCTGCGCTTCAAGCAGTTGGCTCCAGGCGGTATCCGCCTTTTTGGTGAAGACGTCCTTGGTCTGGATGTCCCCCAAGCGGATGCTCTTGTCGAATTTGCACTCGATCGCGATCCGCTTGCCACTGTCGCCGGCTAGATGGCAGACAATATCGCCTGTCTTGTTACGACGGATCTTACCGGCGCGATCGCCGGTCAGTTCGATCCTGTCGGGGATCTTCTGGCGATCGAAGAACTCCGACAGGAAGTCGGCGATATCGGCCTCGGCGAGCACGCCCTTCACCGCCGACCGATAGAAAAGTTCCTTCTTCATGTCGAAGATGAGCTTCAGGCTTTCGAGCTCGGTGCCGAGCTCGTTCGCGGTTCGCGAGAGGAAGCTCGAAAGCCGGTCCTCCATGAGCGCCAAAACGCCGATATAGAGGGCCTTGTGGAGCTGCTCGTCGCGATCCGCGGCGGCGATCTTGTTGAAGAATTCGAACAGGATTTTGTTGTCGACCTCGAATGCACCGAACTGAACGCGAGTATTCTTCTGATCGAGGCTGACAAGTGGCATCTTAGACCCGGCTGTAACGATAATGACCCTTGATGGACGCCGCGAGGAACTCCCCCTTCGATCCGGCCTGATCGAAGGCCTGAGCGATCTGCGGCGTAACCTCATAATAATGATAGCGGCTGCCGTTGAGAAACTCGACCTCGAGCAGCAGCTGATCCTCTTCATAGCGGATTGCGGCGAGGTTCGACGAGGTAAAGGGAGCGAATTCGTGCCAGGCCATGTGTGTCATTCCTTCTTTGGTGGAGTGCGGAGCGGGTTTTGCTGGAGCCAAGTCTCGACAAAATAGCGATAGTCCGCAGGGACATGGGTCTTCAGATTCCAACCGCCCGGCGTCATCGACTCTTCGGGCGCGACCTCGTCGCAGATCAGTGGATCCTGGCTGTCGGGACGACGATCGCGGGGCGGCGCCTGGATCATTGTGCGCATCGGCAATCGAACTGCTTCACCTAGGATGATCGCCTCACCGGTGCGCAGCACTGGCAACATACTTGTCAGGCCCTCAAGGTTGTCCGAGAGCGCGCTGGTCACATGCGAGCGATCGGTGGAATTGCTCAACCGCATCGCGAAGAAGGTCCCGCACTGCGATAGGATCGTCGGGTTGATCTCAGCCGGGCGCTGGCTGACGATCATCGCGCCAATCCCATATTTGCGACCTTCCTTGACGATACGCTGCGTCGCGATCGAGGCCGCGCTGCTCCCGTCGTCGCCAAGATAGCTGTGCGCTTCCTCCATCACGACGAGCAGCGGACGCTCGCGCCCACCTTCCGAAAGGTTCCGGGCCCAAAACAGTCCATCGTAGAGAACGCGCAGGATACTGCCGATGATGTCGTTCGTTACGGTCGAGGGGATGCCCGATAGGTCGAGGATAGTGATCGGCTTATCGCTGCCGAGCCATTGGCCGACCAGGTCGGCGAGCGTCTTGGTTGTCTTGCCCTCAAGGTCGGGATGCCAGTCACCCGCTTTCAGCAAGAAGTCGTAACGGGCGACGCGGAGCCGAGCACCCAACGCCTCAAGCGGCCCCCGGATGTTGAGGACGTCCGGAAGCCAGTTGATCTTCTCTGGGTCGTTCGCGACACTTTTGACCTTACGAAAGCGTGGCGGAATGCCGGCCTGAGCATCGCCCACGATTTTCGCGTTGGAGGCGTCTATCTCATAGGCCCAGTTGGATTGATCCGCTGGGCTCGCGCCACCGGCACTGAAATAGGTGCCGAATTCCCGACAATAGAGTCCGTGCCAGAGCTTATTGAGCGAGAAGGGAACCGGGCTGTCGGCAGTGATGCTGGCGGGGGCCACGCCGGCGATGGGTTGGACTGCGAGGCTCGCTATCTTGGCTGCGAGGATCTCCTCGAGGATGATGTTGCGGGCTTTGCCATCGGGCGGGAGGCTCCCAAACGTCACCCGCAACAACTCGTCGAAACTCAGCGCCCAGAAGGGAATGCACAGGCGGTGTTCGTTGGCGTAGCGGGCGTCGGGGCTGATCTTGAAGATGTTCGCGCGATCGCCAAGCGCCTTGCCATACTCGCCGTGGAGATCGAGCACGACGATCCGTGCCGACGGAAAGCGGCTTTCATCTGACAAGACATTCAAGAGTCCCGCTACCGTCGTCGACTTGCCCGAACCGGTTGTCCCGACCACGGCGCTGTGACGGGTCACCAGCTTGTTGACGTCGACCAGCGCATCAATCGACTCGCTGCCCGCGACATAACCGACGCGGACGAGATGGTTCTGCTTATCCGATTGGCCATAGATCGCCTGAAGATCGGCTTCGGAGACGAGATGAACCTCGTCCTCGAAGGTTGGATACTGCGAGATACCGCGCTGAAACCTGCCCGTCCGATAGCCCTCGCCGATCAGTTGGACCGTCATCCAGCGTAGGCCATTGGGCATCGAAAGTGCGGCCTTTTCAGGAACCGCGCTCGCCCCGACCTGCGACACGATCCCATAGAGGTCGACATAACCAATCGGGATCTTAACGAAGCTGCCGATCTGGCCGATCTTGTGGCCCTGGCCGTGGACAAAGCTCAGGCCCGAGAAGCGGTCCGACGTCAAGGTGACGCTGACCGACGTCCCACTGACGTCCTGGACAGTGCCTATGACGGTCGCCCGGTCGGCTAGCTCAGGCCGGATCATCGCTCGTCCCGGCGCCGGAGAGACCACGCAGCAGCGCGCCGAGTGCGGCAAAGTCGCCGAGCCGCAAGGTGACCTTGTCGCCATCCTTCACGAGGATACTGGGCGGCAACACGAGGTCATCCGCGCCGTCGGCTGTCCAGTCACCCCGCGTGCGACCGATGATCGCCTTATCAAAACCCAGCAGACTCAGATTCGGGGTCGCCAGCGCGCACTGGCACGCGAGCTTGTACCTCTGTGCTTCTAGCTCGCCATGGACAAAAGCAAAGACGTGCGCAGTCGGGTTCGCCTCAAGGCTGCGGCATATGACGTCGTTGATATGCTCGTCTGCGAAGGAATAGCCGCAGATGAAGAGCAGCGACGACGGCGCGAGCAGGAATGCCTTCAAGCGATCAAGCATCGCGAGATAGGGCATCTTGCGGCTCTGATCATACTTGAGATGCGATGGGTAGATCAGATAGCTCTGTTTGTCGGTCTTCTGATCAGTTCGAACGACGTCCGTCTCGTTCTCCAGGCGCCAGTTAAGTGAGCCATGGATTTTCCACAGCCGAGCCCATCGTGGCGGCAACAAGTCCTCATCCTCAACAGCACCGAGGTCGAAGAAAGCCTTCCGGGCACCGATGAAGCCGTCGAAATAGGGCGCTGAACTTTCCTCGAGCGCCTGCTCCATAAGCAAGTCGTAATTGGTTGTAAAGAGATGGACGGGCCGCTCACGGCGGATTGAGCGACTCCAGATCGCCAGATTGTGATAGGGGCTGTCCTTTGTCGGAAGCGTGCGGGTGACCTCCTTGGAGATCACGTCGCAGACGCTCGTGTCCAGAGCGACGAGCTCGGCGGCGGTCAGTCCACGCACATCGCCGGCGCCGGCAACACTCGCAAACACGCGGATGCGGCTGAGCAACAGCTCAATGTTTCCGCCATCACCGCCGTCATCGCTCACGATCTTGACGATCTTGTCCCAAGTCGATGGGTTGGCGACGTCCTTGCTGGACAGTTGGTCCGCGATCACCTTCGTCAACCCTGCCACGTCCCAGATCAGCGGGTCGGTAATAGTCTTTCCATCCTCTTCGCGCTCATTGACACGGATCGACAGTGGGCATCCCGCGCCTAGAAAGAAGCCGATAGGTTTACGGTTCTGCGACAGCGCCTGCTGAATGAAACTAATCTGTCGAACCGGATCATGTTTGTGCATCTCGCCCCCTAGCCAGCATTCCCCCACTGGGATGGTATCAGTAGTCCTTGATCGCTTGCTCAAGCAGGCCGGCCCCCCCTCCCCTACCCGCGATAAATCTTCCTAATCTGCTGCCTCGTCAATGTTCGTATTCGGTCGGAGCGGAGATTGCTGAGCCACGTATACGGCCAACCTTAACGGAATCAGTGTGTCGACGACCTCATCGCGACCCAGGAGTCAAGCACCGATCGCGCCATATTGCGTGGCGTGCGCGTAACTAGGTGGATAGCGATGTCTGGACCAGTGTTTACATCGATGACATTCGGGAAGGTATCGTCTACTAAGAGAATGTCGACGCCGATGACTGGAACGGCCAAGTACTTCACGACTGGAGCCAGATCTGCCAACCAAAGCTCAGATGTTTCTTGGGTCACGTCGCGCCAACGCGAAGCATGACCATCGCGCTCAATCAGCATGGCTGAAGCGAACGCGCCGTTCTGGCAGAGCGAAACCCTGAACTCGACACCGTAGAGCAGCGGCTGGACGACCCAATGGGAATCAGGAAGAGCCTGCACTTCTCTAAGGCTGACACTGTCTTCATAGCGTTGAAAGCCGATGCCTAGCGATCCGCGATCGGGCTTTACGCACAGGGGAAGACCGACTCGAGAAGCCTGGGAAGGCCTCAGCGTGGGCACAGCGCACAATGATTTGGCATCGCACAGTAAGGAAGGGATTCCAGACTTTCTAACGTGCGCATGTGGTGGCCAGGTGAACGCGTCTCCCCAGGGGGAAAAAAAAGTCGATGGGCATCCTAGAAACCCCTCGCGTACCCGCCAGCCGCAGCGTCGGGCCTCTGGAATCAGCAGTTCCAGCGTTCCTCGTCTTTCGACGCTACTTACTCCTCCATCTTCTTCACTAGCCATGGGAGGGGGCCGTCATAAGGGGAATCCTCGATGGGCTCGACCGCAAAAAAAGCCGGACGTGCCCACTCGTCGTGCTCGAGGTTGCCTACATCAATAGATTCGCGCGGTGCGTTGCACAAAGTCATCGGACTCTCCTATACGTACTTGCCCTCGTCGCCCGAGCATGAAAGCACGTTCCCCGCGGTCACGCAAACTTCCGCCCTTGCAGATCTGGTAGCGAGAGGCACTTTGATTCGAGACTAGATGCCATGCGCGGGTCACCGTCCCTTTGGACGTCGAACGGTATGCCGCAAGGCCATTCCTGCCAAAACCCCATGGAAAGACTGGGAATATCCAATCCTTGGTCAAGGCTATCGGAGCTAGGCCATCAATTTTCAGCTCAGGCGCACTGTTTACGAACAAACTTCTAACAGCGCACTCCCACTCATCTTCCGTAAGGAGCTCGGATGGCCTACTTTTCGAGGATGGAAGTGGCTCCTCAGTAAGCGGCGCTTCTAACTTCAATGGATCGTTTTTGTACGTAAAAGCGTGGATTAGGTTGAATGCATTGACGTCAGCGCGCACGTCAGGATCGAAGGGGTTGGCACCAACAACCAGATAGGTACCTCGCTGTACTACCTTGAGTGGATCCTGCGTTGGTTCGATGGTATAGGGAATATCGAAGGAATCCAGCCAGTCGCATACATTCCGTACAATCGCCTGTACGCAGCATCCCAGTAATAGCCCGCGGGTGGGCCATTCGCCTGCAAAGTCCTTCATCATCGATTTGCAGCTGAGTAAAACCGCGTGGAACTCATCTGCCAGCGCGTGACGATCAGGGATCGGCCCGTTAGCGTTTAGGAACGGCAACCAGCGTTTTCCTCTTGTCTTGCCCCTCGTCAACATGAAATGGAAGAGGTCGCTGTAGTCCTGTTCAAACTCGTCAACAACAAAGCTTATGGCACGCTGGGTTCCGATCTTTGAAGCCATACCCCATTGTTCATCAAATTTCCTCAGTGTCGCCGCGAGTCGAGCGGTTTGTCGAGGCTGCGCCTCGGATTGCGTTCCGAACTCGCACAGAAAGTGGTCGATACTGCTTAGTAACGCCCGACTATTCTTGCCTAGCACTGCGTTGAGTACTGTAGCGCGGGTGACACCTGCGCCTGCGTCGAGCATTCGGATCCAAGCTTGCAGCGTCTCCTCCGCGTCTTGGCTTCGATCACCCTCCGTGACCCAGAAGGATACAACTTCGAGGTCATTGGCCTTGGAAGTTAGGTGGCTCCAAACGTCATCATCGAGGAGTCCAACACCGACCGTCCAGACCGTGTGTGTCTTCGCGCCCAGCTTGGCCAATTCACCTCCCAAGTCATTTACTTCGTATATGCGCTGGTACTCGGTGGGAGATAGAACAATGGTCGCAGGGTGTTCGACCGAACCGTGGACCTTCCACAGCACGACCGTTCCCTTGGGAAGCGGCGCATGGATATCCAACTGGGCGCCGATGATCCGGTAGTACGGTATCTTCGCCTTATCAAGTGCTTCTTCGACAAGAGTGTCATAGTTGAGGTCAATAACGACGTCGCAGTGGACCCTGAGAGCAAGATCAGCAATCCTGTCAAGGAGCTCGTCGTCTCGTTGCTGATCTAGATGCGCCGCTTTGACGCAATCGGCCACTATCCTTTGGAACGCGCTCTCTTCCGCTGTTACTCGCTTCTGCGACCCTATCCAGCTGAGCATCATGGCGGCAATTCTGGAGTCCACTGACCCCACGTTGATCTCCATCTTGGTGGCCACTTTCTCAATGAGTCCCCTCCAGGTCAGGGATCCCGGGACCGCGGCCATGCCAAAACCTGCTCCAACCATCACGACTGAGAGCGTTTCCGCAGTTAAGCCATCGGATGCCCGCATGTCCAAATTGGTTAGGCCCCAGCCCCCGGGCCCAAGCGCAACGCACTTGAATTTAAGAGTCATGCCAGTCCTCCGCGTCCACCTCTTTGTCTAGAGCTCATACACAATCGGCTTTTTCTTGCGAAGGTGGAGACGCCGTACATGTGCGGACGATCCGCATTGATGGAGCCCACGGCGATGCATTCCTCTAGGTTGGCCGGGTGGCCTGTCGAGAGAGAGGCATCCGTTTCCACTTCGTCCTCCGGCGTGCTGACCTACATGTGACGGATGTACAGTGCTTGCAAACAAAATTCATACAGTTCATTTAACTGTGAGACTGGCACGGGACAGAAAGTCAGTTGGTTGACGATCCGCAGCACGCGCTCCGCGGCGCTATATGGGGGCTACGTCACCTTCACCGCCTGCACAATCGCATGGCCAATCTCGGGTCCGCGAATGCCGGAATGATCCTTAACGTACTTGTCCGCCAGCAAGTTGTATAACTTTCCTGGCACCAAGCTGTAAGCGAATCCGGTCGCTTCCAGATCCACTTCGACGCTTTCGGGCGTGTTCTGCGCACCGTTAGCACCAATGCCTCCGTAAGGATCGTCTTTGTCTCCGATGCCCGCCGCATCCACACCACTGAAACGCGACGCCAACGCATAGGCCAGGCCCACTGCCTTGTCGTTATGCGTGTGCGTGATCAAGATTGGACCGCTGACACAACCGCGCGTCACTACGCCGCGGTAATGGCCCTGCTTTCCCTTCTCGCCAAATTTGCTGGCAAAGCCGTTGTGCGAGAACGCGGCCTGCAACAGGCTCATACTGGCCACCGGAATGGCCGCCTGCCCCGCTTCGCCCAAGGCTGCAGCAGTTACGACCAGTCCGCCAAAGCTATGCCCGACTAAGTGCAGGCGCAGGCTTGGATGCTGCTTGCGGAGCTGGCGCAGCAGCGGGCTAACCGCCTTATTTCCTATGGTGCGCGCACGCGCTTTCATCTTGTAGTACGTCACGTAGTTCAGCAGTCGCCGCGCTCCAGCTTTGAAGCCGCTCCCGCTGAAGCCCGCTGCGCCGCTGGCCGAGGGTGCGCTGGACACATTCGGTGGGTCTGGGTTGCGCAGCCTATTGAAGAAGTCGTTGATATCGGCGTCTTCGTCAGTGGCAAAGAACTCGGCTGGTATCTCCTCACTGTCATCCAGGTCCATTGCATCAGGCGGATCAAGCAGGCCACGCGCGTGGCGGAAGAACTGCGCACGACTGGTGGGACTTCTCGACAGCGTGGCGACCTGGCTGCGCATCGCGTCGAGTTCATCGTGCTTCTCGTCTTCGATAAAGCTGCGAAATTGCTCGATATCCGCACGCAGTTCGGCATCGTCGAGATCGCCTTCCTCGCTGGCGGCGCCGCCGGGAATCAGTTCGCTGGCGGCGAACTTCTTTGACGGCCAGAAGACGCCCAAGATCGCCAGCTTGCGATCCACTAGCTGCTTGGCGCCGGCATTGTCGAGGCTGGTAGCGAGCGCTTGGTACAATTCGCCAGCCTCGGCGATGTCATTGTTCCAGCCGTGAGAGAAAACCAGTAGATCGGTGCTGCCCAGTGTGCTGATCCAGTGATTGACGGTTTGCGTCAAGTTGGGGTCGAGCGCCTTGGCATGCTTGTCGAATTTGGCTTTCATGTACGGAAAACCAGCCAGAGTTTCCATGATTTCAGCTCCGTGGTGGGCGGCTAAACTGATTGGATTGCTCGCATCAGATCGACCAGGCCGTGTCCCTGAAACTCTCGTTGCCGGCCCAGATCGGTGGCAGTGGCCAAGAAGATTCTCTTTACGTCGTCCGGGCAGCCGATGTAGCCGGGGCGAATCGATAGGAACGCGGCGATGGCGCCGGACACATGCGGCGCGGCCATACTAGTGCCGCTTTCTTCCAGGTAGTCGCAGCCGGCAGTCGTGGGAATGGAGCCCGCGGCCTGGGCCAGCGAGTTCTCGATGTTGCGGCGCTTGGCGCCTGCGGCGCAGGAAAGCACGTTCTCGCCGGGTGCAACCAGATCCGGTTTCATCCGGCCATCGCCGGTGGGGCCTTTAGATGAGAAGTACGACACACCGTACTGCTGCGGCATGTAGCGATGCGTTGAGCCAACGGTGATTGCGCGCTCGGCGTTGCCCGGATCGTTGATGGTCAGCGACAGACCGGCCATGTTTGGACCCCTGGCCGATGGTGCCACTGCGCCGTAGCCGGTATTGCCGGCCGCCGCCACGACGACGACGCCGGAACTGACCAGCCGGTTCACCTCGATACAAAGTGGACTTTGTCCGCAACCAAACCACTCAGCCTCGAACTCGTAGCCTACGCTGAGGTTTACACCATGGATCTGGATGTTGCGTCCGTAGGCGTTCAGTTCGTTGATGTAAGCAAGTGCCGCGAGGATATTGCTGGCCCGCCCACTATCGCGGCCCCGCTGGTCCAGTACCTTCAAGCTCAGCAGCTTGCATTCTGGAGCAACCCCGATGATACGATCGATGGGCCATGGTTCGTAGGACTCGTTGCCTTGGTGGTCGCGCATGCGAGATACAGCATTAGTGATCTTCGTAGACGCGCCGGGTTTCAGTTCACCAGCGATAATACCGGCCACATGAGTGCCATGACCAAATGCATCCTCAGGGGCATCGACATACGGCGACTGGCCATCGGTGCGAGTGAAGTCGGCGTGGCGAAGCGGCGCGGGCAGCTCCAAGTTCTTATGCTCGGCAAAATGCACATGGCTGGCGTCGATGCCCGAGTCCACCACCGCCCAAACGATGCCACGGCCGCCAGCGGAGAACGCGATCCGTGCAGCATCGGCTTTCACTGTGCTGACCGTGCGCAACAGCAGCGGCTTGGTTTTGAAGTCTGGCCATAACTTGTAGATAGACTGGCCACGGTAGTGCGGTACGAAAGTTGATGTGCCGCCTTCGGTCGCCACGTCGTGAGCGAAGGGACGCTTAGTGTCGGAGTCCTCGCGCCTATCGAGCGACGCTTCGACGGTGCTGCGCTGGATCAGCTCACTGGCGAGGCGATCATCGATGCTGATCAAGGCGCGTATTTGCTCGGGCGTCAGCTGAGCGAAAACGTACTGCGCGCACAATTCGGTCTTATAGCGATCCACTTCCTTCGGCATCAGCTGAAGCAGGGTTTCGATAGACGCCGCCGATGTGACCTTCACCGCTTCGTCTAGCACTTCCAGCAGCGCCAGACATACTTGCTTCTTGGCGCCACGCAAGCCGTCCAAGTGTCCGTAGTTTAGATCAATGATGATCGGCAGAGGCTTCTTCACCCGTTTCATCTGCCTCAACAAGGGCATAGCGATGACCGTTTTGCACAGTTGTTCGCGGAAACGCTCGTCAGAAGTATTGCGACGTCGGCTCGGTGCAGATTCTTCAGCGTCGTGTTGTTGCTGCATACGATGACTGCGCTCTGATAGCTGAGATGTAAAGCGGCGGGAGTGCGCACTGGCTGCGCGATCTGGATCCTTATCGGGCGCTTGACCAGCTTCCATGCTGGAGACTGATATGAACCTCGGTGTGTGCAAGTACCATATGCGGCTCAACGCAACATCCTGAGTACGCCGGACACCGCTCGTCGTCAAGATAGGTAAATGCATTTACACAATCGTCAGGCTTCAGCATTACGGGCTTGGAGCTGCTTTATGCGCTCTTTGGACAAAGATGGCTCGTACAGCATGTATTGGAGCTACCCCCGATAAACATCCCTAATCCCCTACCCACCAATGTCCGCTTCCGGCCTATTCCGTTGAAAAACTCTGTTGAATCGGCCTGCTGATGCTGATTCACTGACGTCATCGAGCGAGCGGAGGTCCACGCGATGATGGGACGTCAGGAAGTCGGCCAAGCGCCGCTGTTCTACGCCTTCAACCTGGAAGACCACGTTCCAGCGAACCATCTGCTCCGCGGGATCGATCAGTTCCTGGACCTTGGCGAGCTGCACCGGCACCTCGCCCCGCACTACAGCCACACGGGCCGCCCCTCCGTTGATCCGGCGCTGCTGATCCGGATGCTGATCGTGGGCTACTGCTTCGGCATCCGCTCCGAGCGCCGGCTGTGCGAGGAGGTGCATTTGAACTTGGCCTACCGCTGGTTCTGCCGGTTGGGGCTGGAGGATGCAGTGCCGGACCATTCGACCTTTTCAAAGAACCGGCATGGACGGTTCCGCACAGCGACACGCTGCGCTTCGTGTTCGAGAAGGTGCTGGAGCGCTGCTTGGCTGAGGGCCTGGTCGGAGGCGAAGGCTTCGCCATCGATGCCAGCGTCATCAAGGCCGACGCAAACCGCCAGCGCGGTGTCCCGGGCAGCGATGCCAGCTGGGACCGGGAGTCGTCGCTCACGCGCCCGGTACGCGAGTACCTGGAAGCGCTGGACGCCGCAGAGGAAGCGCGTAAGCCTCCGAAGAACGTGTCGCTCACCGACCCGGCCGCGCAGTGGACGGCCGCGCCCGGCGGCCCGGCGTTTTACGCCTATTCGACCAACTACCTGATCGACACCAAGGCCGGCGTCATCCTCGACGTCGAGGCCACGCCCGCACACCGCACGAACGAGGTGAACGCCACCAAGGTCATGGTGGATCGCGTCGAGGAACGGTTCGAGATCAAGCCGACGCATCTGATCGGCGATACGGCCTACGGCACCGCCGAGATGCTGGGCTGGATGGTGGACGAGAAAGCGATCGAACCGCACGTTCCGGTGTGGGACAAGGCCGAGCGCAAGGATGGTTCGCTGGGACGTACCGACTTCCGCTGGGAGGCCGAAGCCGACGAATACCGCTGCCCACAGGGCAAGCCGTTGCGCTCAACTGGCAAGCCTACGGCGGACGACACGCTGATCTATCGCAGCAGCGTCTACGACTGTGCCGGCTGCGAGCTCAAGTCGCGATGCTGCCCNAACACCACGCATNGGAAGATNGCCCGCCAGGTCAACGAATCCGCACGCGACGTGGCCCGTCAGTTGGCATCAACACCTCGATACGCACGATCGCGGCGACATCGAAAGAAGGTCGAGATGCTGTTCGCACACCTCAAACGCATCCTGCGGCTGGATCGCTTGCGGCTTCGAGGCCTGAAGGGTGCCCGCGACGAGTTCCTATTGGCGGCGACTGCGCAGAATCTACGAAGAATGGCCGTGTGGTTGATGCCGAAAGGCCCGCAAGCTGGAATTGCGATACCCATCTAAAGGCATGAGGGCGCTTGCGCACCCCATTTGCTTCATCCCTTATCGAACAACCTCGGCTCCAGCTGCTTGATCACATGGCACTCCGGCTCCAGAACCGAGTTTTTCAACGGAATAGGCCAGAAGCGGACATCCTTTCAGATTATCGAGCACGCCAATAACTAACGTCGACCCCGGCCACGCGACGGCCTTCGATGCCTAAGGTGGGGTGCTGTGCCGGCAGCACGCTTCACTGACTTGTTCGAACGACGCTCTTCGATGCTCATCGCGCCAGTTTGCTGAACAAGCCTCATGATCGTAGGTGAGCGGCGTACATCCCCCGTCGTGACGGACCACTGATAGTACGACGCAGAGATGTAGCAGCTCAGGCCGGTGACCAGCAGCGTCGCGACTACCCAAGTCTGTGCAGGAAGAGATTGCGCACCCTCCAAGAACGCGATCAGTTGCAGCCCAAGCAAACTGAGAGCAAGGAACACAACGCTCAGAATCCAGGGCATGGCTTTAGCAGGAACTCTTGTGGTCTTACTGACCTTCGGCTTTACTGCTTGAGCAATAGCGAGCATGAAGAGCGGCAGGCCGGACAGGGTGACCTGCGTAACCGACAGGCCAATAACGCGACATACGCACCAGCCGAGCGCAAGTGTCAGGGCCGTTCCAATCACGCCTGCCATCAGATACGGGTTAGCCGCAGACAAGAGCCGCCCTCGCATACCTAGGCTCTTGTCCTTGGTCTCGACCCACGCATCAACCGCATGAAGTGTCAGCAGCGCCCAGAACACCGCTCCGGCCAGCGCTGTGACGCACCAAAAGGCTACGCCTATCCCAGTCGTTGCGAGCGCGAATGCCGAGGCAATCCCTAGCGCTGATGCGAGCAAGAGAATTACCGTTATCACGTAGATCATGGGGCTCTCTTCATCATTCGTGTTTACGCAAAGCTCACTTCGGCCAATGCGTGTGTACTTCGTCAATTACGTAACGGTGCGTGTGCTTCTTCTGCCCCGACTCAAGATGTGGGTGGCCGTCGGGCAGCCCGTCGTGGCTGTGTTCGATCTGTTCCGGGTCATGGGAACGCCAAAGCCACGCAGCCAGCACGGCGCTGAGTAGGGCGATGGTCGTCAGAATGGCCAAGGCGGCGCCCATCCCCCACTTCGCCCCGAGGAATCCAGCCACGGGATAGGCCAGCAGCCAGCAGACATGGGACAGCGAGAACTGGGCAGCGAACAGGAACGGCAGGTCCTCCTCGCTCCCTGAGCGTCGGATCAGTCGTCCTCCAGGTGTCACCAGCCCGGCGTAGGCCATGCCTAACAGGAACCAGATGATAGCCACCATGGACCAGGAGGGCTGGGCGTCGACGACGAACCAGTATGTTCCCGCACTGGCCAATACGATTGCCATTGCAGTTGCAGCCGACAGCATGATGCGACGGTCCGGAACGCGGTCGAGTAGCCTCGGCAAACACAAGGCAACCAGCATTGAGCCAATGCCAAACGCCGCGAGCAGCCAGGCAACCTGACGCTCGCCACCCTGCAGCACCGTACGAGCCAGCACGACCGTATTGACGAACACCATCGCTCCGCCGGCGGCCGCGCATAGGTTGAGCAACAAAAGCCCGCGCAAGCGAGGGGTACGTAGATAGATATTCATTCCACGCAAAGCCCGCGCATACGGGCCGCCCGGGGTAGGTTTACGTGCAGCGGCAGGAAAGACCGTCAGCATCACCAACAATGCCGAGAGTACGAAACCTACCGAGGTGCCCACGAACAAACCCTGGAACGCGACGACGGTCAGCAATGCTGCGGCCAGCGCAGGACTTAGCAGGCTCTCCAGATCGTAGGCCAGTCGGGATAGCGATAGCGCTCGGGTGTACTTGGCTTCGTCGGGCAGGATCTGAGGGATGACCGACTGGAATAGTGGTGTGAAGCACGCCGAGGCCGACTGCATCACCGCAATCAGAACGTAGATCTGCCAGATCTGCGTAACGAAAGGTAATGCGAGCACGACGAGCGCGCGAACGACGTCAAGGCAGATCAACACCACCTTCCTCCGCTCGGGCGGAACGACGGCACCGGACACAGGCGAGAGCAGCACATAGACGATCATCTTGATCGCGAGCGCCAGCCCGAGCACCTCTCCTGCCTGGGCACCGGCAAGGTCATAGGCCAACAAGGCGAGCGCCACGGTGGCCAATCCTGTCCCTAGTAGCGCAATGACCTGCGCTGCAAAGAGCTTTCTGAAACTGATGTTGGCAAGGATGTCCAGCATGGCCGGGCCTCAGTAAGTTGGGTCGGTGCGGCGAAGGTGCACCGCGGCACACACGATCACTTGGCGGGGATAGGACTTGGCAGACCCGGCTCAATTTCGTACTGAGAGCGCACCCTTGGACGGCCGGCGGTGCCGGCCGCCAGGGTGATTTGCGATCAGTTGGTCTTCTTGGCTTCCGGGGCAGGCTTCTTGGCCTCATCAGCCTTGGCCGGCTTGCCTTGCGCAGCGCACTTCTGCTTCAGCGCCTTCACTTCCGGGTAGGCCGAGTCATCGGTGAAACGCTTGGTGTCTTTCAGATCCGCGCAGGTCTTGGGAATCTCCTTCTCTTCGTCGTGACCATCGGGATGGGCCACAGCCGACAGCGAGACCAGGGACAGTGCAACCAAACCGGCAATGGACAGTGAGCGAGCTTTCATCTTCAGTTCCTTCGTGATCGGCCCTTGGCCGAGGATGGGTAGGTGCCGCGAGGATCCAGGCTCGCGACGGTGGGTCGATAGCAACGCCACGACCCTCAGCAAGCGCCTGGCCGCCACAGGGTTACATGACGCGCTTGACCTGGGCGTACTCTCCGGCCGTGCGCAGCGTGATCGTCACCGGGGTATCTCCCCTGTTGCGCCAGAACCAACCATGGCTACCGTTGAAGGCCGCTTCCAGTACGCCCTCGTCCGAGGCGGCGCCGCGTCCTTTCTCGTAGCTGGTTGATTCTCCGCTGGCACCGCCATCGCCATGGGCGTCGAAGTTCACTACACCGCCCTGCACGGTCCACGAGAAGCTCGCTTTCTGGCCGGCCGTCATGGCCAACT